>Ga0206974_1172_pt1 | contig 14097 bp, 11 predicted proteins | sample Alteio_BWOrgHeat_84_FD_152920 | JGI IMG/M metagenome (GOLD analysis project Ga0206974, IMG submission 152920) | Enriched cells from forest soil in Barre Woods Harvard Forest LTER site, Petersham, Massachusetts, United States -... | ecosystem: Environmental > Terrestrial > Soil > Temperate forest >... | reverse complement strand
GGCGCGGGGATGTTCACGCGTATCGATTACCAGCACGCCTGCGTCGGTGACGAGAAAGACGGAGTTGGAGCTGTCGAAATCATAGAAGAAGTAGAGGTCGGGTGCGATCTGCTTCACGACGGCGGGCTGGCCGGTGTGCGGCTCGGGGTTCTGCGCAGCGGTTGGCATGGCGATCCCTGCGACGACGATGGCAGCAATTGCGGCAGCCACCAGGAGGATGGCGACCCGCCTCCGACAGATCGCCATCCGCGCGCGCGTTCGCCCGTCTCGTACTATGGCGTCCCTCACCTTTGTCATCGCGTTTCTCATGCCATTGACCGTGGCATCCCGCTGTCTCGCGCACTTCCCGAAATCTAGAGCGCCCCACGTTGCGGAACACCGGTGCGATGTCCACGCGAGGCGCCCTCACCGGGTAAAGCACCGGTGCCATTCACTTACGCGGTCGGGCCTGAAGGGAGCCTTAAGGTTTCCCCGGACTTTTCGCGAAAAGAGGAGTTGTTCAGCCGGCTGTCGGGCCGGGCGCCAGAATAGGTTAGATTCGCAAACTTAGATTCGCAAACCAAGGGCGGCTAATGCGCGGGCTGGCCGCCGCCCGGCATCATCAGCCTGGGATTGAAGGGAATTGGCGTGCCGGTGATTTTGTCTTTGGCATCGGTCACCACTTTGGTCAGCACCATGCTGAAGTCCTTGCCCTGGCCTTTGATCACGCCATAAGGCGACACCTTGTCGCTCACCCAGAAATCGCCCGAGCCATCCTTCAGGTGATAGTGATCCGCGGTGAACGTGCCGGCGGGAACGGTCACGGACTCGCTGCCAACCTTGTCGGCTTTATCGCGAAGGTCGTAGGTCTGCTGGGCCCGTTGGCCCATCATCTGCGCAGGCACCTCCATCGGCGGACCTCCCTGCATTTGCATAATTATCTTGGCGATGGTCGAGTTCGTAGGGTCGGAAAGCGTGAGCATCTTCATCAGCATTTGGCCCATGTGTGAATCGAAGGCGGTTTCGAACCAGTAGCCGTCCTTGCCGTTGACGGACTCTTTGCCCACCACGTCGATCTCTATGGTGGTTTTGTCTTTGCCGTTGGGTTGGATTTCATACTGCGCGCCGGAACCAACGACGGGATTGAACATGCCGCGCGGCAGAGGGCCCATGCTTGCTCCTAACGGGCCTTGGGCGGATGCCGTCGCAGCGAATGCCAGGGTTAAAAAGCAGCTTACGATAATGGCGTTAACGATTTTCATGGTCTTCGTCTCGGATGCACGTAGAGAAGAATAGGTTATTTATTGCCTCTTGCGGGCGCGTCGCCCACGCCGGTCGTGTCGGCGCCTTTGAAAAAGCCCGAGGAATCCGACCACACGCAGAAATCTTCGCGGAGCTCTTCGTATTCGCTACGGGGAGATTTGGGTGCCAGTTCGAAAATTCTCTTCTCGCTCGGGCCCCATGGCTGCGTATAAGTCATGGGATCGTCCAGCGTAAGGGTCCATTCCAAGTGCCCGCGGTCCACGCGCCGGAAAGTTTCCTTGAGGCGCATCTGGTTGCTGTGTACATCGCCCCAGGGATCGAGCCAGGTTCTGTCATTAAAGCCGTTTGAGTCCACGACGAACGTGTCACCGTCCCACCGGCCCACCGAATATCCGTAATAGCGCGGCTCGGGATCGTCGTGAAGCTTGCGGCCATCGGTCCAGATGTCGCGCCAGGTGTGATCCCATTCGAAAAATTCGAGCAGTTCGGTGGGAGTCTGAACGAACCTCATAATTTCGCCGAAGATCTGTTGCATGGTGCGCGGGTAGCCCGCTGGATCGCACTTGTAGAGGGGATCGTTCCATTCGCTTTCCGGAGCCGCCTTGATCCCCAGCGCCGCGTTCGTCCATGAGCTCCGCACTTGGTTCAACTTCGCCTGGCCCCAGGGCGTCATCGGCGGACGGTTTTCCGTGATGGCCATTTGGCGGCGAGGAGTGAGCACCCAGATTCCGTTCAGTTCGTGGGGGTCAAACGATTTGGCGTCTGTCGCGTGAGCTTTCGGGGCCTGAGATTTCACCGCGTGGGCTTTTGCCGACGGAGCCTGGGCAACGGCCGATGGCTGCGTCGTTTGCGCCCCTAACGCAGAAGACAAAGCCACTGCGGCCGCAAGTGCGACGACCGACGCAGCCAAGCGTTTATTTGTTGAGTTGCCGCAGCTCATCGAATGATTTCAGGTCTCCCCCGACGCATCCCTGGCTGGAGTGCAGCTTTCGGCCATCGGCGAACAAGACGTCGGCACAAATTCCGTTGGGCTTGCTCTTGGCGGGGTTGAAGGTGACGGTGATCTCGTCTCCGGGTTTCAGCGAATTATGATTCCAGCCCAACTCAACCAGGTTGCCCGGATTATTCAGCTCCATGGTCCAGACGACGACATTGCCTTTGTCGTCCTTCACGTCGAGAAGAAGCAGCGTGTGAGGGTTTTGCCAGGAAAACTGCTCGACGGTACCTTTCAAGGTCTTGCGCGGCGCTGCGTAGTCGTATCCCACGGCGCCGTGATGCGCTAACGCAGGACCGCAAAGCATCGCAAGGCTTAGCAATACGGCAAAGGACGGCGCCCAGTTGCCTTTCATTCGACGACCCCCAAGCTCTTTTCTGAATAGTCCTGCATAGGCGCGGTGCCGGTCCACGGAATAAACGCATTTTAATGGAATGCGGAATTGACTTCAATTTGAGAGAACCCGCAGACAGCACGCTAATCTCCGGTAAGACCTATCGAGAAGTAAATAGTCAGGCAAGGAAAGGAATAGGATAAAAGTAAAAAACCCGCTCGATAAGCTGAGCGGGCTCGCTGCGATTTTTGCTTCGGGCTCTAGTCTAGGTCTTGGGAAACAGACGTCGGCGGAAAATTAAGGACAGGCCAATCAAGCCACTTCCGAAGAGGGTCAAGGAGCCAGGCTCGGGTGTAATCGTCGTAAATCCAGTAGCTTCGACATTGCCAGTGTATGTAGCGAGCACGTCCGAAGCAAGGTAGTAACTCTTGTTGTTGAGGACTTCGAAGCTTTGAGGCGTAAGGCCCGAGGCTGAGGCGGTGAAGCTCACCGGACCTGTTTCGATTGGGGCGCTTGCGCCACTCCCGCATCCGCTGCACGCAATCCAATACTCGAACAACCCGGCGCCATCCTTTGACTCGGAATGGCCCGAGAGCGCGTTGCCGACCGAAAAGCCTGTCGTCAAGCTTGCGATCGTGAGAGTCGGGTTGCCGGTGACTGAAAACGCCAAGGCATAGCCAGCTCCCGTCGACACAAATTGTGTTGCTCCGGTGAGAGTCTCAGTGACCTTCACCGTGTTGGCGGGCTCTCCCGTTGTAGTGATCACCACATTTCCGAACGGACTGGGCGAGCAACCACCGGTGCACGTATTCGCTGTAAGAGAAAAAGTAACCGTATCAGCCTTAGCCGCCGGCGCAAAAGCGCCACAGGAAATTATGACTAGAACCACCCAAATCCATCTGGGCAACGGGTCCCCCCTTTCTAACTGGACCTCTATATCAGGAGCACGTTGGCTTCCACATCGCAATCACTCGCAGCAAAGGACGTGCCATTAACTCGCTTGATCATCAATGACTTGCGGAGGATCCATGAGACGCTGGCTTTGCACAAGCCTACTAGTGGAACTTTTTTGTCACTAAAGGACAGCGCTAGCCACATCCGTAGGGTGGTGCATTCGACGACCAGAGGTTCCGGTAGTCTAGGAGTTTTGCAGCACGTTCTGTATGTGGCGAAGCATCTTCTTCAATTTGATTGTGGTCATTCGGAGAAGAGCTTGGGCTGCGCTGGCGAAGCGGCCGCGACGGGTTTGCGGCGGGCGACGCCGACGACGCCGAGCACGGTGACTTCGCTGAGCGCACTTCGCGGCACAAAAATGCGCACGGCGGCGCCGTTCATGTCGGGCGGCGTGATTTGTATGCCGGAATCGAGCAGGGCCAGCAAATCATTGCTCACCACGCCCTCCAGAGTTTCGTTGTCGCGAAATTTCAGCCTCACCCACAGGCCATCGAGCTTCGGACGGCTGAAAAACGCTTTGCGCTCGGGCTCATAGTCTTCAGTGAAATCGCGAACAAAATAAACGGCGCGAATCTCTTTCAACGGGACTTGGCGATGCTCGCCGTTGGTGGTGAGCACGTCGAGAGGATCGTCGGGGAGCCGCAACGGATTCACGTAGCCCTGCAGCGAGGTGCCGTCCGAGAAAGTGATGATCACCTTTTTGTGCGTAGAGGTTGCGGCCCGCGCTTTCACAAGGAAATACTACACAAATTGGCACTGTGGCGGAGTCGCGGGTTTCTACGTAGAGGACAAAGGCCAACTAGAAGAGAGATTGCCCGCCCCGATGAGAGATTCCTCACCCAGCGATCGGGAATGTCGGTCGCGACTCTCTGTTTGCTGGCATGGCGCTTCGCGCCTGGGTTATTTACTGGCGTCACGCTTCACCACCCTGGTTTCGCGCATGGCAACACGATGAGCCCAGGGAAGAGTCCCAGCCTTTTGCTGAAGCCCGCAAGGGCTGGGCTACAGGTGCTTCGCGCCCAGTGCGCTAGAGTGGCAATGCCACCGCCTAAACCTACTATAAACTAAGGACTTGCATGACGATGCTCCCAATCGTTTGGGGAAGGTACTTGTGTACCCGGCACATTAAACCATAGGTCCATTCACAGGGACGGCGGCGAAGTTTATCGTCGAGTGAGTTCGAAGTTACTCTCGGAGGCACGAGAGGAAATCCGCATGCAACTGGGACGCTACGAAATTCTGGAACCGATTGGCTTGGGGGCCAGTAGCACTGTCTTCAAAGCGCGAGACACCCTCATTGGCCGAATTGTGGCCATCAAGACTCTGCAGGCAGGCCTGAACGATAATGCCTGGCGCGAGCGCTTCATGTCCGAGGCCCGCATCGTCGGCCAGCTTTCGCATCCCCGCATCGTGAAGCTGCACGACATGGGCATAGACGAAACCTCCGGCGCGCCGTACCTGGTGATGGAATACGTTGTCGGCGAGACCCTGGAAAAACACCTGGCGGCCAAAAAGCCTGAGCTCCAGCAAGTCTACAGCTGGGGAGCAGCTCTGGCGCGCGCTCTTGCCTACGCCCACGAACAGGGCATCATTCACGGCGACATCAAACCAGCCAACATCATGATCAACCAGGACGGGCGCGTGATGCTGACCGATTTCGGCATCGCGCGATTTGCCGCCCACGTTACACAAGCCGGGGGGCTGCGAGGGACTCCAGCCTACCTATCGCCGGAACAGATTGAAGGCACGCCGACCGATGGCCGGTCTGATATTTTTTCGCTTGGAATCGTTCTGTATCAGCTGGCGACGGGGCAACGGCCTTTCCACAGCGATTCGGTGGAAGCCGTCTGCGCGCAGATTCTGAAAGCGAAAATCACGCCACCCACAAAAGTGAACCCGATGCTACCACGCGCATTTGACGGCATCGTGGAGCGCTGCTTGGCGAGGAATCCCGAAAACCGGTATGCGAATGGGGAAATTTTGTCGACGGAGCTCGAAGCTGTGGCTCGCCAGCCGCACCCGCCAGCGCGCCCCAAACCTGTTCTAAATCGATCGATAACCAACGCACTGCGCTATGCAGGAGCTGCGGCTGCGCTGGTTCTCGCGCTTTCTCTGCCGATCGCCGCGCGGTTTTACCGTCATAATCTTCAGCTGCCGCCGGTGCCGGTCGCCACGTATGCAGCTCCAAAGCCGCCCGCCGATCTGCCTCTATGGCGCGATACACAAGCTGCGGCGGCGTTAACCTTCAACACGACGGCGGAGGAACTGCCTGTTCGTCCGCTGGTTCAACCAAGGCCGGTGCGGACGATAAAGCGAAAATTAGAGGCGGCTAAGCCCAATCCGACCGTTGCAGACGCAGGCGCAGACGGCGCACCTTCCGCGAGCGCTGCTGCCAAATCGGCGGAACAGCCAGCCGCCGCCGGGATTCCGATGCTGATCGAAATCTCCGCTCAATCGAGCGACGGAACAGTGGCCGTTTTTGCGGATCATCAAATGATCTTCAGCACACCTCTGGCTTCGGTGACCGAGACGCCGGGAGAACCATTCCACGCCGTCTGTACGCTTATCCCGGGGGAGCACCAACTTAGTGTGGCGCTCTACAAAGCGGACAATTCCTTGCGCGCGGAAAAACAGGGATTAGCCGAGCTCCATCACGGTGACAATAATTTGCTGGCCATCCGCGTGGTCAAGCACACAAAGATTTTGCTCCTGCGAGGTACGGGACTCGAAGTCACTTGGCCGAACGGCGCGGGGGATAGCCAGTCTGAGCACGGGCCGAAAAAGTTCTCCGCCCAGGCCGTGGAGGTAGCGCCATAATGACTCCGCGATTAGCAGAGGGGCGGGGGCGCAAGGTGGGGAAGAATTATGCGGTGCGGCTGCGGTGTCCCTATCGGGACGAGGACCGCTGGGTGGTCCTTCAGAACCGTACCGAAACTCTCGACGAGGTTCTTCGAACGCCCTGGGATTTTGAATGCTCACTGCACGGAGTTCAGCGCGAGATTCCCCTGGAAGCGAGCGAGCAAGGGCCCGCCCGATTCTCGACCGGCTCCGAGCCTCAGCCAAAACCGGCTCCAAGAAGCAAACCAAGAGTAGAGCAGCGATCCAGCGAACGCGCGTCTTTGCGAGTTCCCGTGGTCGTTTACGGGTGGGTCAAGAATCAAGGCGCATTCCACGAAGACACTTACACCGTGCTGGTAAATGCCAGCGGCGGGCTGGTGACGTTATCGGCGAAAGTGGAGATAGGCGAAACACTCTTTGTCATGAACAAAAACACGCGCGAGGAACAAGAATGCCGCGTCGTTTATGTTCAGCAACCAACCGACGGCAAAGCTAACGTGGGCCTGGCATTCAAGCGCGAGGTTCCCGGCTTCTGGAGAACCAATCCGCGAAAGGTGCGCGTGCCCAAGACGGTCCAAGTGTGGGTGCGCGGAGTCGACCGCAGCGGCAATCCTTTCTTGCAGAGCGCGCAGACGATCGATGTCGGGCAAAGCGGGGCGCGGCTCGATGGCGTCGGTTATTTGACGGGTCCCGGCGACATCCTTCAGGTGAAGCGCGGCTGGCGTAAGGCGCGATTCCGCGTGGTCTGGATCGGTCAATTGGGAACGCCGGAAGCCAACCAGATCGGGATTTGCTGCGTGGACGAGAATAATAAAGACATCTGGCGCGTGCCACTTCCACAATCCGAAACGGATAAGTCCAAGAAATCGCCGCAATCCTGATTTGCCCGCCTCCTCTTAGAATTCAACAAACAGCAAAACCTTCGTTTTTGGTCGCAACCTGTAGCCCAGCCTTTGCGCCCTCAGCGCGATCGCCGCTCGCGCGCTAGAAGGAAGTCGCAAAGGCTGGGGCAGTGGGTTGTGGCGGCACACATATCTGAACCGCGACTGGCTGCACAAAATCCCCACCCTTTCCTACCACCCCAATCCACGCAAAATCGGCGTGTCTTGGGGACCCCGGCTGCAGAAAGGATGGGCTACAAAAGGCATCCCCATGCGGACGTTTGTCTCGTGCCGCCCGGCTCGTGATCCCGGACTGGTGGGCGCACAGGCCGGACTACCTCCCCTATTGCGCTCCTGAAGCATGAAAGGCTATCCTCCCCGGCATTCGCCGGGCGTGGTCTGTCGGAGCGCTTGGTTGTCTCGCAATTCAAGGCAGAGCTATCTAACAGGCAGGACAAGTCGCCTCGGACGATAGGTCCGTTTTTGTTGTCCATGGCTCACTGTGGTAATTCGCAGTGGAGAGGGGAATACGTTGAAGCTCCTGCTCATCACCCCCAACAATCCCTACAATATCTTTCGCGCGCCCCAGATGTTCAAAGTCGCGGGCCTCATATCAAAATACATGCAGGTCGAATCGCGCGCAGCGTTTCCCGGGCTCAATTTGGCAATTCTGGCAGCCATTACACCGCCTCACGTCGAAGTGCGAATCGTGGACGAAAGCGTGGAACCGATCGACTTTGATACTGACGCCGATCTGGTGGGCATCACGGCGATGACGAACATGGCTCCTGCCGCGTACAAGCTGGCCGATCTTTTCCGGCAGCGCGGCAAGAAGGTCGTGCTCGGCGGTGTTCACGTCACGGTATGCCCGGACGAGGCACAGCAGCACGCGGATGCCGTGGTAGTCGGGGAAGCGGAGCCTATCTGGAAAGAACTGATCGCTGATTTTGAGCGGGGCGAACTGAAACCGCGTTATCGCCCAAAACAGCTTTTTGACATGAAAGGGTACGGCATCCCCCGCCGTGACCTGCTGAGACAGGATCGCTACTTAATTCCAAGCACCCTGGAAACGGGGCGCGGATGTCCCTTCGATTGCGAATTTTGCTCCGTGAGCCGAACGGCGGGCCGTGCTTATCGATTTCGTCCCACCGAAGACGTGCTCGCCGATGTGGATTCGCTGAAGAGTCGCTGGGTTTTCTTCGTGGACGACATCATCAACGGCCATCGTCAGCACGCGCTGGAACTATTTCGGGCCTTGAAGGGCAAGGGTCTGCTTTGGGCCGGCCAGGCCACTGTGTTGATCGCGCGTGACGAAGAACTGCTGCAAGCCGCAGTCGACGCGGGATGCCGGGGCTTGTTTATTGGCTTCGAGACCTTTTCGTCGCCGACGCTGAAAAAACTCGGAAAACCCGACAACTGGCGAGAGCGCTTCTTTGAGGCCTGCGAGTCACTGCACAAGAAAAGAGTCGCCATCTGGGGCGGATTCGTTTTTGGGTTGGATACGGACACGATCGAGGGACTGCAGGAGACCGTGCACCTGGCCTGCGAGGCAAAATTGGAATTCGCCCAATTTTCGCGCCTCACACCGCTGCCCGGGACGGCGCAATGGAACCAAGTGAAGGCCGGATTACCGACACGGACTGGAGCAAGTTCAATTTCCAACATGTTGTATATAAGCCGCGGCTGATGAACGCAGATGAACTAAACCGCAGCATCCGCGAGGCCTGGTTCGAATTTTATAGTGTGCGTCAGACCATGCAGAGGCTTGGCCGGCTGCGCCCTCCGGTTACCAAAGGAAACTTAAGGCTGTGGGCGCTGAATTTGGGCATCAACAGGATAATGCGCCGCTTCGCGGGAGGGTCTCGCACCGTGCGAACCAAAGAGATGCCGGCTTCGGTTTTCGAGACGTTAGATTCATCGTCAAGGTAGTTGGAATCCTCGGCTTGCGCTGCGGTAGTGGGCTAATTGTGTACAAGACACTTGTGTCCCGCCTGCGCTGCCAAACTGTTGCAAAGTGTGTCACGGTGTGTTAGAGTACCGCCCCGTAACGCTTTCAACTCATTGTTTCTAATAGGCTTAGGCTGAGACGCCGCCTTTTGAACCAGAAGAAGCAGATCCTCAAATCAGCCTCGGTCATCTCCCTTGTTACGGTTATCAGCCGCATTCTCGGCTACGTCCGCGACCAGCGTATCACTCTGCTCCTCGGCACGACGCCGACGGCCGACGCCTTTGTGCTGGCCTACCGCATCCCAAACCTGATCCGGCGGCTGGTGGGCGAAGGGGCGGTGACGGCTTCGTTTATCCCCATTTTTGCCAATTACTTGAACAACAAGCCGCGCGAGGAAGTATGGGAATTCGCACATCGGCTTTTCTGGACGCTGGCCGTGATGCTCGCGGCCATCACTATGCTGGGAAGCGTCTTCTCGGCGCAGTTCATGCGTCTGTTCACGCTTTTTGCGCCCGGACAGCCGGCCTGGGAGCAGGCCGTCTATCTGAATCGCATCATGTTTCCGTACATCTACTTCATCGGTTTATCGGCGTTGGCGATGGCCATCCTGAATTGCTTTCACGTTTTCGGGACGCCCGCGGCGACTCCGGTACTGCTGAATCTTTCCATCATCGCCGCTTCGATGGCGGCGGTTTCGCGCCACTTTTCGAGTCCGGCGGTATCTCTGGGGGTCGGGGTGCTGGTTGGCGGAACCCTGCAATTCCTGATCCTGGTGCCGCAATTGGTTCGCCGGGGAATGCGCTTCAATTTCGGGCTATCGCTGCGCCATGAAGGCGTGCGCTCAGTAGGAGGATTGCTGGCGCCGGGATTTTTCGGCATCGGCGTGGCGCAGATCAATTTTTTCGTGGGCACAATTTTTGCCACGTCCGGCCGCATGCCGTCCGGCAGCGTGACCGCGCTCTACGTTGCGGAGCGGGTGATGGAGCTGGTCATGGGCGGATACGCCATCGCCGTGGCCACCGCGATTTTGCCGATGATGTCGCATCAGGCCGCCGCCGGTAATATGGAAGAGTTGAAGTCCACGCTGGTCTTTTCCTTGCGCATTGTTTCGTTTATCACTATACCCGCCGCGGTGGGCCTGGTGGTGCTGCGGGAGCCAATCATTCGCGTGCTTTTCGAGCACGGCGAATTTATGGCCGAATCCACGGGATTGACCACGCGCGCGCTTTTCTACTATGCCTTTGGCTTGCCGGCCTTCGCCGCGATTAAACTGATTGTGCCGGCCTTTTATTCCACGCACGATATGCGCATACCGGCTCAAGTAGCGGCCTGGTCATTGGGCTTGAACATCGTTCTGAACGTGCTCTTTTTGCGTTGGTTTTTTTCTGTTTTTGGCAATGGTGGACCGGCCGTCGCCACCGTTGCGGCGGCTTATTTCAATTTTTTCACTTTGTTTGCGATTTTCCGGCTGCGTTTCGGCCGCTTGGGCACATTAGGTATTCTGGCATCGCTGGCGCGCAGCGGAGTCTGCGCCGGGATCATGGGCACTCTGTGCTGGATGGCGCTGCAAGTGTCGCGTTTTGATGCTTATGCGCATTTCCTGCCGCGGCTCGCTATTTTCGTCGTCCTGCTGCTGGGCGCCACGGTTACATACCTCGTGCTGGCGTGGACGATGCGAAGCAGCGAGCTGCTTGAAATTTACGGCATTGCCATGCACGGTGAGCCTGAAGCCGCAAGCATGGCCGGCTTGAGCCAGGAATCCTAGTATGCGGATTCACGCGCTGGTCGTTTCGTTCATGAATTACATCAAGGTGGAAAAGGGCCTGGCCGCCAATACGCTGGCGGCTTATGACCACGATCTGCGCAAGTTCGAGGCTTTTGCAGAAAAACGCGGCTTGAGTCTCGAGGCGGTGAGCCGCGAGCATATCGTGGACTTCCTGGGAGATCTTTACAGGCAAGGGCTCGATAGCCACTCCGTGGCGCGCCATATGGCTTCACTGCGCAATTTTTTTCGCTTCGGGCTGGCTGAAGGAGCGGTATCCGTGGATCCCATGCTCAATCTGGAGTCGCCGAAGACACGGCGCAGGCTGCCCGTCTATCTGCGCATGGAAGAAGTGGACCGCTTGCTGAATCAGCCGGACCTCTCAACCCCTTACGGATTGCGCGACCACGCCATCCTGGAGGTGCTCTACTCCACCGGCTTGCGCGTATCGGAATTGGTTAACTTGAAAGTATCCGACCTCGAAATGCGCATGGGCTGCTTGCGCTGTATCGGAAAGGGTGATAAGGAGCGTCTGGTGCCGGTCGGGCGAAAGGCGCTGGCGGCGGTGCGGGCCTATCTGGAGAAGTCGCGGGCGCAGCTTTTGGGGAAGCGCGAGACGCTAAAGGCCAGCCCTTGGCTGTTCGTGAATCGCTTTGGCAATCGCCTTAGCCGCATTGCCATTTGGCGCTTGTTGACCGCCTACGGCCGGCGCGCCGGCATACGGGCGCGTCTCTCGCCCCATAAGTTGCGTCACAGCTTTGCCACGCACCTGCTCGAACGCGGTGCGGACCTGCGGTCGGTGCAGTTGATGTTGGGCCACGCTGATATTTCGACGACACAGATCTATACGCACGTGGTGGAAGAGCGGTTGAAGCAGGTGTACAAGGCGCACCATCCGCGCGCGTGAGGGAATCTAAGGCCCGAACTCTAGTATTTGGTGCCGACGCGGGCAACAAAAGTGCATATCAATCCATCGAGCTTAGTCGCTCACCTTCGTTAGAGAAGAGAATGGCCCATGCCTGACTACATGTACATGCTGGAAAGCCGGCTCTCCGCCGAGCAGCGCGCCGTACTGGTGCGCATGCAGGAGCTGGCAGTGGAAACCACCACGAACGTCTATTTGGCCGGCGGCGCTGTTCGCGATCTGATTTCCGGAATGTCCATCCGCGACCTCGATTTCACGGTCGAGGGGAATCCCTCGCGGTTCGCGCGCGAGCTCGAAAAGGGCGGAGCTCGCGTCGTCGATGAAGACGAAAAGCTGCGCCGCATCGAAATGGTGTTTGCCGGTGACGTGGACGGCAGCATCGAGGCGGCTCGCGAGGAAGTCTATCCGCGCCCCGGCGTTCGCCCCGAAACGCATTGGTCCACCATCATGGAAGACCTGCGCCGCCGGGATTTTTCCCTGAACGCCATTGCTCTTTCGCTGAACGCCGCCTCCCGTGGCTTGCTGCTCGATCCCACCAACGGGCTTGCCGATCTCGAAAGCCGCGAAGTGCGCGCGCTTTCGATCCACAGTTTCACGAATCAGCCCGTACGCCTGCTGCGCGCCATTCGCTTTGCCGCGCGCATGGATTTCAAGCTCGAACCGCGCACCGAGGAATGGTTCAACCTGGCGCTGGAGCGCGGACTCCAGGAATCCATCGCTCCCGAGGACGCCGGCGCGGAGCTTCGCCAGGTCGCTCGGGAGGATAAGCCGGTGCAAATCCTTAAGGCTTGGGAGGCGCGCGGGCTTCTCGAGGCCATCTCCCCACAGCTGGCCAAGCGGCATCCGCACTACGAAATGCTAGGGCGTGTTCTGCGCGCCCGCGACGACCTGGCCGCTTCAGGCATTCGGCCGCGATTATCCGTGCCGGTTAGTTACGCGGCGCTGGGGAAGTTGAAGGACCGCGAGCTTTCCAGCGCTTTGCATCGCGTCGGTTATCGTCAGCGCGACATCGAGGAAGTGACAAGCCTCGAAGAACGCGCGCAGAAAATCGTCGCCGCCCTCGCCGGACGAAAAACGACCGCGCCCACTGAAGCCTATGCGTTCCTGGAGAAAGCGCCAGGGGACTTGCTCGCTTTTATCCTCGCGGAGTCCTCAAATTCCAAAGCCGTAGGCAAAATCCGCACGTACCTCACGAAATCGCGGCCCCTGCGGCAAGCCTTGCCTGCGGCGATCCTGGAGCTCGAGAGCATCGGCATGGCGCACGGGCCCAAGTTCGACAAAGTCATCGAGGACCTTTTCCAGGCGCAATTGCAGGGTAAGGCCAGAAATCCGGAACTTCGTTTGAAACTGCTGCGCAAACTTTCCGGCATCAAAGAACTGCCCAAGAAGAAGATCGACGAAAAAGGGAAGAAGCCGGCGGACAAATCGAAGAAAAAACTCGTCGGCAAACCGGGTGCGGCCGCCCCGGCTCCCGGCGGCGCGCCTGTAGAATCGCCGAAAGCTGCAGACACGCTCGCCCGCCTGCAGGCCGCTCGCAAAGGCAAAGCCGCCCCTGCCGCGGCGACTCCGCCTGCCAAAGTCGCCAAGCCCATCGCCAAAACCAAGGCCACCGCCGCTCGCAAACGTTGATCCAGATCACGACCACTGAGGGTCGTTGTGTCGAGTCGAACGCGACGGCAGCGAAGAATCTCGAATCCGCTACTTCCAGGAGTCCATCGCTTTCTTTGTGAGCGACTCGGGAAGCCATTCGTTTAGTTCTATGCGGATGCCGTTGGGATCGAAAACGTTCGCGCTCCTGACGTTGGCCGGCTGCACCATGCCGATTTCCGTTACCGTCCCCGGCGTGGTAGTAGTACGCGCCGATGATGGCAGCCCGGCCTGCCGAAGCCGCGCCACGGTAGCGTTCACGTCATCGGTCAACAGATGGATATGGGACAACCCCTCCGGCATTTCGGGGGTCGCCTGCTGCATTTCCAGGAAGGAATCACGGCCCATCTGGTAGTAGGTTGTGGTCCGCTTGCCGTCCGGACTGAACTTGAACGCGGTCTTAAAACCCATCATCTTTTCGTAAAACTTTTGCGATTCGGGATAATCCTTGACGGCGATGCCTACGACGAGCAGCTTGAGCCCATTATTCGCGCTCTTCTCCTGCGCGGCGGTCCGCTGCATCATGAGCGTGCCGACGGCAACTCCGACGAGGAAAAACACTCCTGCACGTA
>Ga0206974_1169_pt1 | contig 14207 bp, 16 predicted proteins | sample Alteio_BWOrgHeat_84_FD_152920 | JGI IMG/M metagenome (GOLD analysis project Ga0206974, IMG submission 152920) | Enriched cells from forest soil in Barre Woods Harvard Forest LTER site, Petersham, Massachusetts, United States -... | ecosystem: Environmental > Terrestrial > Soil > Temperate forest >... | reverse complement strand
CCGGTCGCGGCTGCGGGCGCCACCTGAGCACTCATGGCAGACAACTCGCCCTGCGGTGAAACGCCGACGGATTGGCCTTCGCGGATAAAAATGCCCTTGCCGCCCTGCAAAGGAATTACACCCACACTGCCACCTAGGCAGCTTATGAGAAACGATCCATCGGACGGCGCCTCAATACTGGACGTAGACTGCTCACCTTCCGCCACTGCTACGACTACGGAGCTGCCGGCCCGCAGTGTAATGCCCATCGGCCCGTTGAAAGAGTTCATCACCACTTTGCCCAACTTCAGCTCAGCCGCGTATTGAGGTCCACCCGCGAAAACGATTTCGGTGTTGGGAGAAATTCGGAGAGTGCCATTACCCGCGAGTGTAAACATTGCGGCGCCGCCTGGACTGGTTCGAAGGACGTCACCGGCCAAAACTGTGGCCTGCGCCGGCGCCCCGGAGCTATTCAGATAGACCTCACCAGTGGTGGTCAAGGAGCCGAGCGCTTGACGCTGCTCTGGTCCCTGCCCTGGATAAGCCGCGCCATAAGCCAAGCCAAACGAAAAATGCAGGATCAGGAGCTGCAGGAAAACGGATCTAAGACAAATTTTCACAGGCGTTTTTAACCCTCTTTCGAGCATAGTGAGACTCCGCAAGACAGAAAAAATCGCGAAAAGTGACCGGGCCGGGGAACTCTTGTAAGGAACAATACGCACTTCTGCTCATGTGATGAGGAATCCAGCCGACCGGTCTTCTTTTGCCTTTGGTGAATCCAATAGGTGCGCGCCAGTATGCAGCCGCGGAAGCGTGCATATTCAACTTGAGTTCTCGAATCAAAACGCGACGAGATTTGTCGCGAGCGAGGAACGTAAGCCATGACTTGGGGATGGCAGCAGCCGTACGACGCCGCCCTTCGTGAGAAGGATCCAGGTCGATTGCCTGAACGGCTGGTGATAGCCGAGAAAGCAATCGTTAGGCGTTTGCAAGAACTTCCCGGCCCCGAGGACGATCTCCCTGAAGGCCGCGCGCTTCGGGAAGCGCTCAATCGCTTATACGCTTTGTCTCCCCATGAGCAACATCCTCCGGGTCAAATCCAAGACGAAGAGACCGACCCCACGTGGCGGAATTGGACGCGTCTCGTGGTGCCGGTTGGTCTGGGCTTGGCGCTGGCATCCGCGACGGCCTGGATGGCGGTGAGAAGGGGTGATCTAAATGACGACCGGAGAACGGCCGCTGCAGCAGAAATGCAGGCCCGGAGAAATTCCCGCACCACCATCATTCCCCACGCTGGCGATTACCCCGTCATCGATGCTGGCTCTCACGAGCACGGTTTGCGGGGAGACCCTGCTCCGAGCAAGCGAGATCCACGGGTGATCGCTAAAAATCGCATAGACAAGCTAGGCACCGGTGCGCAAAGCAAAAATCCGAACGCTTCCCCCGAAGCGCCTGCTCCTCGCCGGGGCTTCTCTATTGCGACGTCCACTACCAAAGCTCCCGACACTATCGCTAAAGCTTCAGGCAATGTTGCCAACGCTCCTGAGGCGCAAGTTGAAAGCGCGCGGGCGCGAGATTCTGTGGACAAGTCTGTGGTGAGCACGAGGGCTAATCCTGCGGCTCAGGCGGCCGAAGATAGCCAAAGCACGTCATCCCCCGCCACCGAACCGCAGGAAAAATCGGAGCGGCCGCGGGGGACTGTTTCCGTGAGCGCCAGTTCGTATCCTTCCATCCGTGTCCCGCCTGAATTGAGGTCGGGAGCAACCTCATCAGCTGAGAGTCTTCAAATCGGAGAATCGGTCTCTCGCATCGATCCTACCTATCCGGAGGAGGCTGAGCGGCAACACATCGAAGGCACAGTCAAGTTACGAGCCTTTGTGGGCAAAGACGGCACCGTGGAGAATGTACAAGTGATGAGCGGACCACCGCTGCTGGCGTCCGCCGCAATGGGCGCCGTGCGGCATTGGCGCTATGAGCCGACACTGCTTGGCGATCATCCGATCGAAGTCGCCCAAGACATCACGATCGTGTTTCGGCGTGTCGACGCGTCAGATGAGGCGAACTGACAGTTTGGACCAAGTTTGCAACAGGTTCAGAGCCAGGCGAAGGCGAGCCTTAATGTTCGTTTTCCAGCAAACGCTTCAGCGTCGGAATCAATTCGGTTCCAGCGGCAGATTTTGGCACGAGCCCGTCGGCGCCTATTAGCCGGGCGACAGCGGCGGCTTCCGGAGTGTCTTCAATAGTAAAGAAGACGATCTTCGTTGACGGTGAAATGCGATGGATCTCGTGAGCGGCTTCGATGCCGTTCATCACGGGCATGACGATATCGAGAAGCACGAGATCAGGGTGTAGCTCGCGAACCCTTTCGATTGCTTCCCTTCCGTTCTCGGCCTCGCCGCAAATTTCCACTGATTCGCTCCTGAGAAGAGTTCGAACGCCGCTTCGTATTCTCTGAAAGTCATCCACGAGTAAGATTCGTGCGGCCATGATGTCCCCAAGTTAAGGCGAACTGAAATCATGATTCGATACGGAAAGGCCCCGATTTCCGCAGGTGAGTCAATGTGCGCCGAAAGCTAGGTCGCGAAACTTTCGCACGCAGCCTAATCGATTCGCACCAACGCAAGGCCGGCCGAAACGGAAGACTTCGTCCGATTCATTGCCTGCGATCATTCCGTCAGATTTGATTCCGCGCCCGACGGTGTCGCCGGCTCATCAAAAAAAAGTAGAGGCGGCCATGTCCCGATGGGGGAGTGACTGCACACGGCGGCCCCTGTGCGGGCCTTTGCAGTTTGACCGACTCGGAAGCCGCCCTTGGCCGCCACTCATTAGCAACGTTCTCGATCGAGCGGCGAACGAGAGGTTCTCGCCTCTGACCACCGGCGCCGGAGCGCTCTTCGGTCGTATGGCAGTTTACGCGGGCGCATACGGCCTTGCTGTGCCGGCGGCGCTCGGTCTTGCGCCCAGTCCTCTCGAGAGCAGTCCGGCTCAGGAAAGCACGGAGCTTGCAAGCCATTTAGCCTACGGCATCGTTACGGATGCCGGACGCCGCCTGTTGATCAAAGTAAGCTCCCCTAGCACGGTGTTTCGCACCAGAACCTCGTGACCGACGGGATCAGGAACATCCATAGTCTCGAAACGAAAGACATCGGGCTCTCCATACTCGTAGATACGCGCAGCTGTTGCTTTGGTCGACACATAGCTTTCCTCGAAACGTGTAAGTGTGTCCCGGTGTTGTCGCCAGACTGGAGACAACACCGGTCAAAGTCACAAATTGATGCGTTTACCTGTTTCGGACGAATCTTGAATCTGCTCGAAGAGCTGCTGCTGCCAGACCGCATTGTGGAATGTCGGAACGGCTTGTGTTCCACTGGCCAGATCTCTGCTCAATGCCACATACAAGTCGCCGAGTTCCGCTACGCCTGTCTGTAGGCCGGCCCGTGGGAACCACTCGTACTCCACAGGGATCGGGAGATTCTCCAAGGGCCTGCTATCCCCCTGTGCCCCAGTGACAATGAAGTCTTCATCGACACCACCAAATGCTGAGGTGTTTGTGATCTTGAGATCACCTGCATCGCCCGTGATATCGATCTGTACGCTCGATATGGATCGAAAACAAACCACCATCCGAAAGAGTTCCTTGCATCAACAGTTCGTCTGGCGATGTCGTCTGGATCTTTTCTCCTGTCTCCTTAATGCTGACCTCTGGAAACTGATTGGCCGTGAGCGCCGAGAAGCTGGACGGCTTTCCCACCACTGAGAAGAGGACTGGAAAGAAGTGGCCGCCGAAGATCGCTACGACGCTCATGAAATTCTCGATCGGCAAGCTCCAACGGACGGCATTCGCACGGATCTTGCCGAACATATTCACACTCACGTGCATCCGAGCAGAACGAACCTTGCCTACATAACCCTGCGCGACAAGGTCATGAACATACCGAAATGCCGGTGCAAACTGTCGCTGCAGACCAATCTGGGTTTTCACTCCGGCAGCATCTGCCAGCGTCGCCAGCTCGGCAGATTTGGCCGCAGTCGGCGTAAGCGGCCACTCGCAGTAAACGTCCTTGCCTGCAGTGATGGCTGCGCGAATACCCTCCTCATGTTGCTGAGAGGTGGTTAGCACCAGGACCTGGTGGACCAATGAGTCCCTCACCAACGCTTCCAAACTCTCGGCTACGTGAGGAATGCCATACTCCGTAGCGGCCGCCTTCGCCGCTTCCTTGCGTTGGCTGTAGATAGCTACGATCTCGTACTCCGGTAGGAGCCTCAGCACCCGGACATGTGCGAACAAGGCCCAATAGCCAACACCGATCAATCCCAGACGAATTTTCTTTTGATCCTTCATACCTTCCTCCCTATGCGTGCCACTTGCTACAGAACTATTAGATGAGGAGGGATTGATAAAGAAGTAATACTTTATTGGAGTGCATCTGATAGTCCGGAGCGATCAGTGGAATTGAGACAACTTCGTTATGCGGTTGCAGTTGCCGCTGGCGCTCGCCCGAATAGCTCGGTAGTCCTTCCTCACCTCTAACGGCCCGGCCTAAGGGCATGAACCGATTTGGCGCCTGTACTCACCGGCTGGCGAAGTGGACCTGCTCGCGAAGAGTTGCGCACAATTCTTTGGCCCATCTATAATGACTTCACCAAATCACAAGGCGGTCGTGGCGGAACTGGCAGACGCACCAGCTTGAGGGGCTGGCGGTAGCAATACCGTGGTGGTTCGAATCCACTCGACCGCACCATTTTCTTTTCATCCTTTACGCTCAACGCATTTAGGAAATACCCATAGGGTCATTCAGAACTGTTGTGCCAAAAACGGAGCAGTCTCTAAGCTCGGCAATACTCGCTACGGCGTACATGAGTTAAGCTGGGGCGCGTGCGCGAGAACCCTGACGCCGGTGTTGTGATTAGCCAGAACTACCCCAGCGCACGCGTGGCCGTTAACAATCCGGGCCAGGTGCTGTTTGCCAGTCTGATCGGTACGACGATCGAATTCTTCGACTTCTACATCTATGCGACCGCGGCAGTGCTTGTCTTTCCCCGGTTGTTTTTCCCTGCGTTTGACCCAGCCTCCGCCACGCTCGCCTCGCTGGCGACCTTTGGGATTGCGTTCTTGGCACGACCAGTCGGCTCGGCGCTTTTCGGTCACTTTGGCGATCGCGTCGGCCGTAAAACAACATTGGTTGCGGCGCTGCTCACCATGGGAATCTCCACGGTCGCGATTGGCGCCCTGCCAACCTACACCACCATCGGCGTGGCCGCTCCACTGCTCCTCGCGCTCTGTCGCTTCGGTCAGGGTTTGGGTTTAGGTGGCGAATGGGGCGGCGCGGTGCTGCTCGCGGTCGAGAATGCGCCGCCCGGGAAGCGCGCTTGGTACGGCATGTTTCCGCAGCTCGGCGCGCCGTTCGGATTCATCCTCTCCGCGAGTGTATTCCTGGCGCTTTCCAAATGGCTTACCGATCAGCGGTTCTTCGACTTCGGTTGGCGCATTCCGTTTTTGGCGAGCGCCGTCCTTGTGCTTGTCGGCCTCTACGTGCGGCTGACGATTACCGAAACCCCCGTATTCCGCGACGCCCTCAGTCGGCAAGAGCGAGTGAGGGTACCAATGCTGGTGGTGTTCCGTAACTACCCCAAGCCGCTGGTGATCGGTACCCTGGTGTCGCTTGCAACGTTCGTGCTCTTTTATCTGATGACGGTTTTCGCGCTGTCCTGGGGCACCACCGTGCTCGGGTATAGCCGCGAGAAGTTTCTGGTGATGCAGTTGCTGGGTATCGTGTTGTTCGCGCTGGCCATTCCCCTCAGCGCGGTCCTGGCCGAACGAGGGCGTCGTCGCACACTCCTCTGGGTGACCTCGGCGATCGGTGTCTTCGGTCTGTTGATGGCGCCGCTGTTTCTCGCCGGGACGTTCGGGGCGGTGATGACGATGGCGGTGGGCCTGTCTTTGATGGGCCTGACCTACGGCCCGCTCGGAACAGTGCTATCCGAGCTTTTCCCTACGTCGGTGCGTTACACTGGCAGCTCGTTGACGTTCAACTTCGCTGGAATTTTCGGCGCCTCTTTAGCACCGTACATCGCCACCTGGCTCGCCAAGACCTACGGGCTGCAGTACGTCGGTTACTACCTCTCTGCGGCGGCGGTCTTGACTCTGATTGGCCTGCTCGCGACACGCGAAACGAAGGACGACGCCCTCTGATTAAGAAGGTTTTATCGCCCTTGAGGGCCAAAAGGCTACGTTGTCACATCGAGAATCTCCGAAGGCCTTGGAACTAACGTTGGGACTTCACAAGAAACTGAAACGCTTGACGCGATAAACCGACCGTCGTACCGTTCGGCTGCATCTGCCTCAGTCCTCAGAAGCGTAGGTTCAAATTGCGGAGGGCGCTGCATGAAAAGCAAGCTTCTGTGTTTAGCATTCGTTGTTGGTGTACTAACGTTTTGTGGCTCAACCTTCGCGCACCATGGGAGTGCGGCCTATTCAAACTCCGTAGCTGTCATGAAAGATGCCACGGTGACGAAATTCACTTGGAACAATCCCCATTGCATCGTGATGTTCGATGTGAAAGATGAGAAGGGCAACGTCGCACATTGGGCTGCGGAAATTGGCAGTCCGCCAGCGGTCACACTCCTTGGCTGGACGAGGAACTCTCTGCAGCCTGGGGACGTAGTCACGGTTTACATTTGGCCAGCCAAATCCGGTAGGCCCGTCGGCCGCCTGAACAAGGTCGTATTTCCCGATGGCAAAACGCTAAGGGATACGCAATTGGGCGGAGGCGAAGGCGAAGACAAGAAGTACTAAGTAACGTGAAAACTGTCTTACGTGGTAGCGCTACTTGGCAGGTCCAGGTGCAGGTGCCGTTGGAGGCGGTGCTGCGGGCTGACCCGGCTGCTGCTGGGCTGGGGGTACCTGCGAGGGAGGTATGGGCGCAGGAGCTGCAGATTTAGGCGCCGGTTTGGAAAACTGTTCGAGAATGGAGCGGCCCGCTCCTCCGCTGCTCGTACTGACGTGCACAGCCAGCGCCATCGAGGTGAACATAAACATCACAGCGCACCACGTCGTGGCGCGAGAGAGAACCGTCGCGGCGCCGCGTGGCCCAAATGCCGTCTGGCTGCCCGAACCGCCAAACGCACCTGCGATGTCCGCCGCCTGCCCGCTTTGTAGCAGGATCACGCCAATGAGCACCAGGCACACAATCACGTGCAGAATCACCAGCGCAATATAAAACCGCCAGCCAAACCAGAGCAACGCGGCTCCGGCCAGAAATGCAATCGCCCACTTTACTTCTCTTGGCATCCACCACTCCGTTTATCGAAAGCTTCAGTAATTCACGATAACGGCAAATTGTCGCGCGTTCAATAATTGACGATCGCGGCAAACTGCGCCGCGTCCAGGCTCGCGCCGCCGACCAGTGCTCCGTCGATTTCCGCCTGCGCCATCAACCCCTTTATATTTTCGGGTTTGACACTCCCGCCGTAGAGGATTCGCAGAGAAGCGGCATATTCCACAGTAAATGACGCCGCAGCCAAGTCGCGCAGGAACTTGTGAGCCTCGGCAGCGATCTCGGGCGTGGCCGTTCGGCCGGTACCGATCGCCCAAACCGGCTCGTAAGCCATGATGATACGTGAGAACTCGGCGGGGGTCAACGCGGCCAGAGAGCCGCGAAATTGCCTCTCGAGTACCTTTTGCGTATTGCCGGCCTCGCGATCGGCGAGCATCTCTCCGACGCAGAGGATCGGCGTCAATCCTGCTCCGAGCGCAGCCTTCACCTTGCGGTTGGCGCTTTCGTCGGTTTCGCCAAAGAACTGCCGGCGCTCGGAATGCGCGATGATTGCGGCGCGGCAGCCCGCCTCCACGAGCATTCGAGGCGATACTTCGCCGGTGAATGCTCCCTCATTGACCCAATAGACGTTCTGCCCCGCAATTCCGATCGCCGAACCTTTGGCCGCCTCGACACATGCCGCAATCGCCGTGAATGGCGGAGCAACTACGATCTCGCAATGAGTGGCTGCGGGAACGAGGGGCTTGAACGCGGCGAAAAAATCGCGCGCCTCCTGCTGCGTCTTGTACATCTTCCAGTTTCCGGCAATTACCGGCTTGCGAATGCGGGACGCGGCCACTAGGAAGCCTTATCCGTCAACGCTTCGACGCCCGGAAGTTTTTTGCCAGCCAGAAATTCCAGCGAAGCGCCGCCCCCCGTCGAAATGTGCGAAACCTGATCGGCCAGCCCTGCCTGTTGCACGGCGGCCACGGAGTCCCCGCCGCCGATGATCGATGTCGCGCCGCGCGAAGTGGCGGCAGCAACAGCCTTGGCGATTTCCATGGTGCCCTGCGCAAACGCGGGCATTTCAAAGACGCCCATCGGCCCGTTCCAGACGATCGTCTTTGCGCCCTCAATCTCGGCGGAAAAGCGCTTCACTGTTTCCGGCCCGATATCGAGGCCCATCCAGCCATCCGGCGTCTCAGTGACCTCAACGGTGCGCTTCTGCGTGTCTGCGCGAAATTCAGCGCCGACGACGTGATCCGAAGGCAACAGCACCCGAAAATTTCGCCCGCGCCCTTCGGAAAGCACACGCGACGCCAGCTCGATTTTATCCGCCTCCACGATGGACTTGCCCACAGCGATTCCCTGCGCCTTCAGAAATGTATACGCCATTCCTCCGCCGATGAGCATTGCGTCAGCGATCTTCATCAAGTTCTCCACCACTTCGATCTTATCGGACACCTTTGCGCCGCCCAGCACGGCGACAAACGGACGCTCCGGCGCGGACAACGTCTTACCCAGGTAGGCGAGTTCGCGCTCCATTAGTAAGCCCGCGGCGGCTTGACGCACGAATCGCGTGATCCCTACCACCGAAGCGTGCGCGCGATGCGCCGAGCCAAATGCGTCACAAACGAATAACCCGTCGCACAAGGCGGCCAGTTGCTTCGAAAACGCCTCGTCGTTGGCTTCTTCTTCGCGGTGGTAGCGGACGTTCTCCAAAAGGAGCACCGCCCCATTCCCGAGCGCGCGGCTCTTGGACTCCGCCTCGGTGCCGACGCAGTCGGACGCAAATTCCACGGCAACACCGAGCAAATCCGCAAGCCGGGTCGACACCGGCCGCAAGCTGTACTTCGGATCCGGTTTGCCCTTCGGGCGGCCAAGATGCGAAGCTAATACCAGCCGCGCTCCGCATTCGCGTGCGAATTTCAGCGTAGGCAGGGTCTCGCGGACTCGCGTATCGTCCGTGACCTGGCCCTTCTCGAGCGGCACATTAAAATCCACGCGCACAAAGACGCGTTTCCCCGCAAGCTCGAGATCCCGAATCGAAAGCTTTCCCATGACTGATGAGCGCCGCGCATTTTTTTGCGGCGTAATTACATCTTCGCTGCCATGAACTTGATCAGATCGCGGCAGCGGCAGGAATAGCCCCACTCGTTGTCGTACCACGCCAGAACCTTCACGCAGTTCCCCGCAACCACGCGGGTATACTCCGCGTCCACGATCGAGGAGTGCGGATTGCCCCTGAAATCCACCGAAACGAGCTGCTCTTCCTCGTATTGGAGGATCGATTTCATGGGCCCTTCCGCGGCGCGCCGCAACGCTGCATTGACGGATTCGGGTGTGGCGCTCTTCTCGGTGGTCACAGTTAGATCGACCACGCTCACGTTGGGTGTGGGAACGCGCATCGCATAGCCGTCGAGCTTGCCCTTCAACTCCGGAATCACCAGGTGCAGAGCCTTAGCCGCTCCCGTGGACGTCGGAATCATGGAAATTGCCGCCGCCCGCGCGCGGCGCAAGTCCTTGTGCGGCAGGTCCAGCAATTTCTGATCGTTCGTGTAAGAGTGAATCGTCGTCATCGTGCCATGTACGATACCGAAATTGTCCTGCAGAATCTTGGCTACCGGCGCGAGGCAATTCGTGGTGCAAGAAGCATTGGAGACGACGTTGTGCTTGGCGGTGTCGTAAGTCTTCTCGTTGACGCCCAGCACCAGCGTATGGTCCGGATCGGTCGCCGGCGCGGAGATGATCACCTTCTTCACCGGCCCTTTGATGTGCTTGCGCGCGTCCGGCCCGGAAGTAAACAGCCCTGTCGATTCCACCACCAACTGTGCGCCAACCGACGCCCAGTCGATCTGCGCCGGATCCTTGGCTTTGAATACGCGGAAGCTTTTTCCGTCCACCGATATACTGTCCTCGGTGTGCTTCACGGTATTCGGCAAATTGCCGAGTATCGAATCGTACTTCAGCAGATGCGCCAGAGTTTTCGAATCGGTAATGTCGTTCACTGCCACAAACTCGATTGCCGAATCCCCAAGCGCCGCCCGCATGATATTTTTGCCAATTCGCCCGAACCCGTTAATGCCTACTTTGATGGCCATGCTCCCTCCGTGAAGCAAATTGCCACACTCGTTGATGCTGGCAATCTGGGGGCTCCGTCACAAAAACGGAGCCTACAGATCGTTCCTCAGTCGCTTTTCTTCAGAGAAACGAAACAGAAATGCTAAGGTGGGTGCGCTCCGATGTCAAACGCGCGGAAAGGCTTTCCAAATCATTTCGGATATTGGGTCACCCTGACGACCTTGTCGCCCTGAAAAGTTACAAACGTCGTCCTGGCTGGCGGCTTGCCGTAAATCCAGTCCTCGAGATCATTTCCGTCCGCATCGCGCTCGCGAACCTTCCGTTCCGGCCGGCCCATTGCCGCAGTCACCTCATCGTGGTCCATGCCTACCTCGGCGCGCTTGGCGGCAATCGCCTCACGCATTTGGGGCGGGAGCGAATCCACATATTGCACGGCGGCCGACCTCTTCGCGAAGTCCAGTACCCGGCCAAGGTACGCCTTGAGCTGCACCCCGGTCATTTCCGGCACGGCACGGTCAAAATCGAGAAAGATCGTTGCTCCGGTCTTCTGCGGAACCACCGGGCCGTTCTCGGGTGTCGTTGTCGTGCTCGTGGAGACGGGCAGACCTCCCCCTACCTGGAGGTGTACGCGGTCACGCCAGGTAGTCTTCCCCTTCGGTCCGTTGTTAATATCGAGCTGGATTTCGCGGTCGTGGAATTCGACTCTCGTGATCTGCACCGAATCGCCCACGTTCAGGGCCGCTCCTCCCGCCAGGAGCGCTTTTCGCAAGGCATCCTGATCGAGCGGTGCCCCCGCTTTGAAGTGGTAGCCACCCTTGCCGCCGGGTAGGGGCGCCAGCACTTTGGCGTATTCGCCGTCGACATAACGCAAGAGTTGCAGTTTCGACTGCTCGGTAAGGGCCGGCGCGTTGTCCGGAGGCGGCGTTACAGGCTGATTGCCTTCGGCCGGTGCGCCCGAAGCGGGTTGTCCTGCCGGCTGTGCAGGCGCCTTCGAGGGCGTCGGAGCTGCGTCGTCTTTGTGCCGCAACGTCGGAGGGCCAGCCTGGTCGCCCTGCTTATCAGAAGACTGCGCCTGTCCCTGTGCCCCGGCAGTCTGCGGCGCCGCATGAACCAAGGTGCTCAGAAGAACGGCGCTAGCAAATACAACTGGCCCGAAGCGCCCGATACGCCCGATGCGAAAGATACGCGACATAGCTGCACTACTCCGTAGGGTCATTCTACGCCCAATTAGATGCTAAGAAAACTCCCCAGGAGTACCACATGGGCGCAGTTTCGAGACGCGTCTTGTCCGCAGTTAGCACGCTAGCGAAGTCTACGGCTGCGCGAATCGTCCCTTCGCCCCTACCCTGATTCGCACTCCTTCGCGATCGATCCCGTGCGGCAGGAGCTCGCCCCCATTCGCCGTAACCGCCGCCTCCACTCGCGCCCGCGCGGCCGGATCGATGAGCAAAGCCACACAGCCACCCCCTCCGGCGCCGCAAACTTTGCCGGCCAGCGCGCCCTGCCGTCGAGCGGCGGCAATCACGCGATCCACCACCGGCGTCGAAATCGTGGGCAAATTCCGGCGCCGGAATGCCCACTCCTCGCGGATAAGCCGGCCGGTTTCCTTCCAATCGTTTCGATTGAGCGCGGTAAATAGCCGCCGCGCCACCTCGGCAATGCGCGCCAGATTGCGAAAGACTCGCTTGTCACCTCGAATGTGCCGCGCGAAAACTTCCCAATTGTTTATCCCGTGCTGCCTTGGCTTGCCCGTGTAGCAGAGGACGAGCCGCCGCTCGAGTTCATCCAAGTCGCAGCCGACTTCTTCGCGTCGTTCGCCTCCCGGCTCCAGATGAATCGCGCTCGCACCGCCAAACGCCGGTGGATAATGGTCCTGCGTGCCTGTGGGCACGCGAATCACGATAGCTTCCGCGTCGCGGCTGATGTGGATCCAATCTTCCAGGCGCAAAGCCGCCCCCGTAAGCCGGTCCAGCGCCGCGCAGATGGCCACCGCCATGGCGCTCGAACCGCCGATCCCGGCTCCTGCCGGCGCTTGCGAATCGGTCGTCAGCGTCAACCCGACGCGCGGGCGGAAAAAGCGCACCAGATGCGCCAGCAAAGGCAGCCGATAACTTCGCGCACGTTCCAGCGCCGGCAGCGAAGGAAAGCTTTCCTCACGCTTTGTGTCTCGCGAGACAAGCCGAATTGATCCTCGGGCGCCGCGTCGCCCCGGCTGCGTCTCGATTACGCAAGATGCGTAGCGCGTGATTGCGCAATTCACCGTAAGCGCGCCCGGATGGAAAAGGTAAAGCGGCCAGATGTCCAGCGTGCCTCCGGCCAGATCGATTCGCGTGGGCGCGCGCGCTTCAATTCGCAACTTTGCTCACCAGTTCCTCGTTGTCATCCCGAGCGCGTCCCCGCCATTGGCGCGCCGTTCTTGCACGCGCTAGGCAGGTGGGCGCGAGCAATCTGCTTTTCCCGGCTCTCGAAACGTTTCGCAAAATGTAAAACATGATCTAGATCAGGCGAGCCTTTCGGTCGCGAATCGCGGATCATAGCATCGGCGAGAACACGGGAATCGAACAATTGCCACCAACGCGGCCAAAATCGCAAGAGGTGCTCGAGCGAGTTATGCTCGGCTTTCCCGGCCGCGAACTTTCCCAAGAATTGAGAGAGCTGTTAGCGGGCGGCCTGGCCGGCGTCGCCATCTATCCGCGAAACTTCCGCGACATTGGTGAACTCAGCCGCTTGACGCATGCCATTCGGCAGGCTGCCGCGCGCCCGGTCCTGATCGGCATCGATCAGGAAGGCGGCACGAAATTCTCTCTCGGCGAGCCATTCACGCCCTGGCCCTCCCCGGCTGAATTCGGCCGCTTGGGCGATTGCAGCGCCGTCGAGCAGATGGCCCACGCCATGGCTCGAGAGCTGCGCGCCGCCGGAGTGAATTTGAACTTCGCACCCATGCTCGATCTGGCCACGAATCCGAATAGCCCCGTCACCTCAGGCCGGAGCTTCGGCAGCGACCCGCAGCACGTCGCGCAAATGGGCCGTGCGTTTCTGCGGGGCTTACAGGCCGAAGGCGTGCTCGCCTGCGCCAAACATTTTCCTGGACACGGCGATGCCGCCGTCGATCCCCATCTCGACCTGCCGCGCTTCGACGGCACCTGTGAGCGGCTGATCGCTCAGGAGCTTGTTCCCTTTTCGTCTGCCATCAAAGCGGGTGTGCAAGCGATCATGACCGCGCACATTCTGATTCCCCGCATCGATTCTGCCTCGCCTGCTTCGTTATCGCGCGAGTTGTTGCAATCGATTCTGCGAAAGCAGTTAGCTTTTGACGGAATTATTCTGGCGGACGATCTCGGCATGGGCGCGATTGCCCGGCATTACAAAATCGGCGAAAGCGTCGTGAAGACCCTGCAAGCCGGCACCGATATCGCGATGCTTTGTCACGACTGGGCTATCGTCGCCCCGGCCCTGGAGGCCGTTGCCGAGGCGCTTTCTGGCATCGAACCGCAGGGCAAACTCGACGCCCGCCTTGCGACCCAAAGCCGCACCCGCATCGAACGGCTGCGTCATCGCCTGCGTGAAATCGAGAAAGCCGAGGCTCCGCCTCTCGACGTAATTGGCTGCCGCGAGCACACCGCCCTCGCCGCCGAAATCCGCGCCCGGATCAATGAAGCGGACGCCTAGGAACCGGAAAAAAAGTCATCTGCGGCTGGCAGTAACGTTTAGTCCTTGAGTTCGGTTTCGAGTCTGGGTGCCTCGCCCGATTGGGACAAAATATTGAAGCGGTAGCGCCCAAGGATGGCCCCGGTGGGAGTTTCTACGTTAACGCGCCACGCGCCGGGTTTGATGCCGGTCTTCACCGAATAGGTCCGATAACCTCCGTCGCGTCCGCCTCGAACCGAAAGG
>Ga0206974_1168_pt1 | contig 14377 bp, 12 predicted proteins | sample Alteio_BWOrgHeat_84_FD_152920 | JGI IMG/M metagenome (GOLD analysis project Ga0206974, IMG submission 152920) | Enriched cells from forest soil in Barre Woods Harvard Forest LTER site, Petersham, Massachusetts, United States -... | ecosystem: Environmental > Terrestrial > Soil > Temperate forest >... | reverse complement strand
TTAGGTAAAGGTTGTGTAGTGGTTGCTGCTGCCGGAAATAACAATAATGAAGGAGTGTTTTATCCTGCTTCTTTTGACAATGTAGTGAGCGTTACGGGTACCGATCAAGCCGATCAAAGATGGGTTTATGATGCTCCGGATGGCTCCAATTACAACAGTTACGTAGATATTTGTGCTCCATCAAAAGCTATTTTTACTACTTATCAGGGTGGCGCTTTTATCAACATTGGAGGCGGAACTTCTTTAGCTTCCCCACAAGTGGCGGCCGCGGCGGCTTTAATAATGGCTAAGTTCCCTTCTTACTCACCTCAGCAAGTGGTTTGCCAGCTTAAATCCACCTCGGATAATATTTATGCAATCCCCTTCAATGTACCTTATATTGGGAAAATGGGTACAGGGCGATTAAATGTTTATAAGGCCGTTAGTGAAACAGGATTCCCCTATGTACAACCTGTTAATGCACGCACTGGTGCTGGAGAATTAGCTATAGGTGATACTATTGATTTATATATTGACATGATCAATTACCTTGCTGCAACTACAGGAGGAGTTACAGCAACTATTTCCACTGAAGATTCAAGCATCACTATAATTTCCAATAGCTCTTCATATGGCTCCATAGGCAACCTGCAAACGAAATTAGGGACCATTCCTTTTAAAATCGTAGTTGGAAGTGGTGTTTCCTTAAATGAGTTGGTAGACTTCCAGGTTCAAATTACAGATGGAACTCATACCTGGAATGAAAATACTTCCGTACGAGTGAACCGCGATTATATAGATGTTACCATCAATGATTTATATACTTCTGTTACTAACTATGGAAGCATTGGCTATGATTTCGGACTTTTTGGTCAGGGGGTGAAATACAGCAATACTTCCCTGATGTATGAAATGGGACTGATGATTGGTGTGGATTCCCTGCATGTTTCGGCAACCCGGGATTATGAATTTTATACCAATCCTACCATGACTATCACTTCTCCCGGAGAATCGGATTTTGATGTGCAGGGCACTTTCAGTGATCAGGCTGCAGGTGCCAGTAGTTTAAATATTCAAGTGACCCAAAAAACTTTAGCATGGAACAGTACCGGGAATACCAAATATGTAATTGTTGAATATTGCATTAAAAATAAAGATAGCGGTGACATTAAAAACAGCTATGTTGGATTGTATGCCGACTTTGATATTATTGATGGTCAGAAAAATATTGCAGCTTATGTACCGGGGAAAAAAATGGGCTACGGTTATAAAACAGGCGGATTGTATTGCGGAGTACAATTGCTATCCAATGAAAATGCAAATTTTTACGCTTTGAATAATGATGGTTCCAATGGAAGTATTAATGTGGATGATGGCTTTACTTCCCAGGAGCAATTTCAAGCTTTATCTTCGGGAATCTCCCGAACCGCTGCTTCGGAGGGGAATATTTCAGGCGTAATCAGTGCCGGACCGATCACGATCGCTAAAGGAGATTCTGCATGGGTAGCTTTTGCAATCATTGGTGCTGACAACTTAAATGACATGACAACTTCTGCAACCAATGCCAGCAACAATTACAAAAACTTAAGGAGCATTAGAGTTAGCTTAGTGGATTACGCTGATGTATCTTGCCATGGCGCTGCCGATGGGAAAATTTTGGTTGATCTTTCACATGGCGTGCAACCTTATACTGTATCATGGTCTGATAGCAGCACTTCTCCATCAATTAAAAACCTTTCCGGCGGAAATTATACTTTAACCGTGAAAGATAAAATGAAATTTGTTGTCACTGAAAATTATACTATCAACGAACCTACAAAATTAGTATTGACCAAAGGTGCTGTTCAAAATGTTAAATGTTATGGCGATGAAACGGGAAGTGCCCAAATTTCCGTAGCAGGAGGCACACCAAATTATTACTACAATTGGCATAATTCCTCTATTCCAAGTACATCGTCGCCCGGACTTCCTGCAGGAACGCATATATTAACCATTTCTGATTCCAGAGCTTGTTCGCTCAATGATACCATCACTATTTCACAACCTCTTCAGTTGATTGCAAATGTAACTCATGTGGGTAACGACAGTACGGGAAGTGATTTGGGCAATGCTACTGTTGCGGTATCCGGAGGAGTTTCTCCTTATATATATGAGTGGAATGATGTTTTGGCACAACATACTGCCACGGCTACTAACTTATCCGCAAAAAATTATACTGTAATTATTACCGACGACAACCACTGTTCTGTATCACAGGAGGTTTTAATCGCAGGAAAATCAGCCTCTCAAAAAGGTGATGGTGTTCAGGAAAATGATCCTGCTAAATACAGCATGAGCGTTTTTCCGAATCCTGCCACAAGCTATATTTTTATTTCATTTGAATTGGCAGACAATGAAAATATCGACTTATCGATGTACGATGAAAACGGAAGAAAAATCAAACAAATTTTAAGTGGAAATTATACCAAAGGATCTTACAAAACACTTGTATATACTGATGACTTGAGTTCAGGATATTATTTTTACAAACTAAAAACCAACACCGAAGCAGCAGCCGGAAAAGTGAATGTGCTTAACTAATAGTCCTATAACTTAATTTATTTTTTTAACTTTCCGGAAAATTAAAGTTCATATATGGATATTACAGGAATTTTTGCAATCAGTGGAAAACCGGGATTGTTTAAAAGTATTGCACAAAGTAAACATGGAGTGATTGTTGAATCACTAATTGACAAAAAAAGATTCAACGCTTATACAAGTTACAAAGTAAGCTCGCTGGAAGACATTACCGTATTTTCAGTAGATGAGGATATTACACTGCTTTCGGTATTTACTAAAATTGCAGAAAAAGAAGATTATAAAGCGCTTTCCTTTTTGGAAACTTCTTCAGTGGAAGATTTAAGAAAATATTTCGGATCTGTTATCACCAATTATGATGCAGAAAGAGTGTATGATTCCGACATCAAGAAAATTTTGAAATGGTATAATCTCTTGCATCTAAACAACAGAATTACTAAAGTTGTTGAGGAAAAAGAGGAGAAAACCATTCCTGTTGTTGCTGAAGAAAAACCAGTGAAAGAAAAAGCAACTAAACCAAAAGCCCCTGCAAAAGCAAAAACCGTAAAAGAAACTGAAGAACCTGCTGCCGAGCCGAAAAAGAAAAAAGCTCCTACAAAAACAACTAAGAAAAAAGCAGAATAATCTCAAATAGTATGATTAATAAAGAAAAGTTTGAAGTTTGAAGCTTCAAACTTTTTTTCATCCTATACTTCTTAAATCATATTCACTTCCCTTTCCAGCGTAATTCCAAAATTTTTCTGGATAGATGCAATAATCTCCGAAGATAAATTGTAAATCTGATTTCCTGTTGCACCTCCATAATGTAGAGTTCTCGGAAGGATAAGCACTGATATCGGGAAATTTCGCCTTCAATTCCCCAAACTGTTCATTGGAAATAACAGGGTTTTTAAAAAAACTACCTGCATTTCCGATTTGTGCAGGATCAGGTAATTTTGACCGGCGAATACTGCATACAGCGTCACTTATAGCTTTTACCGAAAGTTCAGTTATTTTCATCCTGTCCAATTCAGCTTGTATTTGTCCGTAATCGGTTCTGAATTTCGGTTTTTTATTGAGTTTAAAAGTGACAGAATTAATAAAGTACTGTCCCTTCAAAACATGTTTGAAGATACTTTCCCTGTATCCGAAATTGCAATCCGCAAGAGAAAATGTTTTGGTATAACCTTCAAACAAATGAATCGCTTCCAGTTCGTGAAAAGTATCTTTTATTTCTACGCCGTAAGCACCGATATTTTGTATGGGACTCGCGCCCACAGATCCCGGAATAAGAGAAAGATTTTCCAATCCGCCGTAATTTTTTTCGATGCAATACATTACCAGTTCATGCCATACTTCTCCTGATCTGGCTTTTACAAAAACATGTTCTTCGGTTTCTTTTACAATATGTTTTCCCAACAAATTATTTTTCAGAACCAAGCCTTCAAAATCTTTCGTAAACAAAATGTTGCTTCCTCCACCCAATACAAGTGTATTGTGCTTTTCCGGCAATTTTTGCCGGATAACTTCTTGTATATCATCAATGGAATCGATATTGGTAAAATGACTTGCACTGGCGTTTATCCTGAAGGTATTAAAAGGCAGAAGGGAAATGTTTTTTTCAATCAGCATAGAAAAACAATTGTTAGCTAAAGGTAATAATCTATGTTGTAAATCACTGATGAAAAAATTAGGTTTGTATAAACTATTGTTCATTTGAAAAAAGTCATCGTATCTGTCACCAATGATCTTTCCACCGACCAAAGAGTTAACAGGCATTGCGAATCGCTTGTTGACATGGGGTTTGAAGTCGTCTTGGTGGGAAGGGAAATGAAAAACAGTCTTCCTTTAACGCAAAGAAGATATGCTTGCAAAAGAATGAATTTGCTTTTCAGCAAAGGCCCTTTGTTTTATATGGAATATAATTTCCGGCTTTTTCTTTTTTTGATTTTCCATCGTTTTGATTTTTTATTGAGCAATGATTTAGATACTCTATTGCCTAATTATTTGGTTTCCCGGTTAAAGTCGAAACCTTTAGTTTACGACTCCCATGAATTTTATACCGGAGTGCCTGAATTGGTGGGCCGTCCGGCAGTACAAAAAATCTGGACAGGTATTGAAAAGTTTATTTTTCCCAAACTCAAATATGTTATCACTGTTAATTCGTCTATTGCCAAATTGTATACCCATCTCTATGGCAATGAAATTGCAATAGTGAGAAATGTTCCCTTCAAAAAAGTGCTTCCTGAAGTCACGAAAAAGGAAATGAATTTACCCGAAGGAAAAAAAATTATTTTGATGCAAGGCGCTGGAATCAATGTAGACAGAGGAGCTGAAGAGATCATTGAAGCATTAAGAAATTTATCTTCCGAAAATTTTATTTTTTTAATCGTTGGGAGTGGTGATGTTATTTTCATATTAAAAGAAATGGTTGCAAAATATAAAATGGAGGACAAAGTTATTTTTACAGGAAAAGTGCCGATGGATCAATTGATTCGCTACACCGTATTGGCAGATGTTGGCATCACAATGGACAAAGATACTAACGTCAATTATCGTTACAGTTTGCCAAATAAATTGTTTGATTACATACAATGCGGAATTCCGGTTTTAGCCTCTGATTTAGTGGAGATCCGTGCTATTGTGGAAAAATATGAAATCGGAGAAATTGTTTCAAATTTGGAACCTTCATATCTTTCAAAAAAAATGGCGGATTTTTTGAATAATGAAAGTAAATTAGCCGGGTACAAAAAAAACGCTTTGAAAGCAGCGGAAGAATTGTGCTGGGAAAAAGAAAAAATAAAATTTGAGCAACTCATTGCAAATGTCATTAAAGCCTAAGTTACACGTTGTTTCGTTTGCAGTGCCCTCTCCTCCGGATTACGGCGGAATCATTGATGTTTTTTACAAAATAAAACATCTGAGTGAACTGGGTGTTTCCATTGTTTTACATGTTTTTCAATACGACGGCCGGCAAGCGGAAGAACTCAATAAATACTGTGAAAAAGTAATTTATTATCCACGCAGCCGCAAATTTTCCGATCAGCTTTCAACTTTACCTTTCATTGTCAAATCCAGAACCGACCAAAATTTACTAAACAATCTTTTAAAAGACGATGCACCCATTTTATTTGAAGGCTTGCATACCACTTGTTTTATTGATCATCCTTCTATAGCGGGCAGAAAGCGGTATATCCGGATGCACAACATAGAAAGTGACTATTATTACCATTTGTACAAAGCCGAAAAAAGCTGGTCGAAAAAGATTTTTTTCTATTTGGAATCTCAAAAATTGGCCCGCTATGAAAAAAATATTCTTGGAAAAGCGAGCGGTATATTTACTCTTTCCGAAAAAGACACTCAACAATTATCACAATATGGAAATACCTTATTGGTAGGGGCTTTCCATTCATTTGAAGAAGTAAGTTCGGCCGAAGGAAAAAGTGATTTTGCAATGTATCACGGAAAACTGGACGTTGCAGAAAACAATGAGGCAGCATTATTTTTAGTAAATGAAGTTTTTTCCAAAACAGAATATCCCTTGCTGATAGTTGGGTCTAATCCCTCGAAAGACCTGGTAAATGCAGCTGGCAAAAGAAATAATACGGAAGTCCGGACAGGACTTTCCACTGAGGAAATTCATCGCTTATTGTCGCAGGCACAAATCAATGTATTGCCTACTTTTCAATCTACGGGTGTTAAGTTAAAACTATTGTCGGCATTGTATTCCGGAAGATTTTGTTTGGTAAATGAAGCGATGGTAAAAGGAACAGATTTGGGAGAATATTGCGTTGTAGCTCAAACCCCTGAACAATGGATAAAAGAAATTAACCGATTGAAAAATGTAGCTTTCACCGGCAAAGAAATTGAATTCAGAAAGCATTTGATCAACGGGCAATATTCCAATAAAACAAATGCCGAAAAGCTTTATGCGTTTATATTTCCTTCTTCGTGAATCTTTTGATTTTCAAATCTTATTGTTCGTGCCGGAAAATTTTTAATGAGGTTATGATCGTGCGTTGCCATCACCACTGTTGTTCCTTCTTTATTGATATTAAAAAGTAATTTCAAAATTCCTTCTGATGTTTCAGGATCCAGATTTCCCGTAGGTTCATCAGCTAAAATTATTTTTGGTCGGTTTAACAAGGCTCTGGCAATAGATACCCGTTGCTGTTCACCACCCGAAAGCTGATGTGGATATTTATTATCATGTCCGGTCAAGTTCACTTCCCAAAGCACTTCTTTAATACGCGTTTCTATTTCACTTTTATCTGTCCAGCCTGTAGCATTTAAAACAAAAAGCAGGTTGTCCCGGATGGTTCTGTCGTTCAGTAATTGAAAATCCTGAAACACTATTCCAAGTTGCCGTCTCAATAGCGGAACATTTTTATGTTTTATTTTTTTTATGCTGAAATTTAAAATTTCAGCATCCCCTTCTTTAGGCTCCAGTTCAGCATATAACATTTTTAATATGCTGCTTTTACCGCTTCCCGTTTTACCAATGAGGTAAACAAATTCACCTTCATTGATAGATAAAGAAATATTGTCAAGTACCTTTTGTTCTCTTTGGAACACGTCGGCTTTTTTTATGGTAATTAGTTCTTTCAATTTGATAAAATTAAACGATTTAATTCTTTACTGAAAAGTTTTACTGAAGTTCCATCCAAATGATTTCCATCTATATACTTATATTTTTGACTGAAAGGAGTAAAATCAAAATATCGAACATTATATGACTTACAGATTTTCAATACTATTTGGTTCAATGCAGTAAAATTTTTATTCTCTGCATCAATAATTGGTTTCCATGCCGGTATTCTGATCAAAATAACTTTCCCGTGTTGTTTCAAAAGGGAAATAGTTTTTTCGAGCCATGCTATTTTTCTTGGGGAAATTTTGTAAGAAGGAAGTGTTTGCTCTAAAGTATTTAATTTAGATATTCCTCTTTCTCTGGCTTGAACGGAATCTTCGGATAGGATGATTTTTAGCCAACCATCTTTATTAGGGATACAATTCGGATTGCTTTCATTATTTCTTAAGATCAGAGTATAAAAGGGATTGATATTTCTGTATAGATATTCATAATTCGGATTGCCATGAAAAATCCATTGCTGACTTAAAAGTTTGCTCGGGCTTTTATCTTTTTTATTATCGGCAATTGCCAGGGGGTCAATTTCTAAAATGAAAATTCCATTTTTCACTGAAGGATTTAGCTTTTTTTCAATAGCATAATAATATCCTTCATCATAAGGAGAATTGTAAGTTGTAAAAGCAAAATTCAGCATTGGCCCATCGTAATTACTGCCTTGTATCACCATGTTTGGAATTATTCCTTGTGAGGCCCTGGAAGTGCCAATAACAAGAGATTTCCCTTCCCCTGTTATTTTTGTATAATGGTAATCGATAAAACCTTGCGAAAAATTATTTCCAGTGATGACAACGGCTATTGCTGCAGGAAGAACAAAGAGTAATATTTTGGCAAAAATCTTAAGCATTAAAATTGAGCATATACAAATTCACTGGTTTTAAAAACTCCGAAATACACAACAATGAATATCACTGCGGAATAAACAGTCCATCGTACTAAATAAGGTAATTTTAAATGAAAAGATAGATAGTTATCGGTTTTCGCTTGCCAGTATTCCATTCCTAAAAGGATAAAGACAAACACAAAAGCAAGAATAAATTCAATTTTATTATCGCCGAACAGATACCAACCTACCTCATGAATATTGATTTTGCTGAAAGATTTAATTATTGAAAGAGCTTCCTTAAAATTATCCGATTCAAAAACAATTAAGCAAAAAAGAAAAAAATGAAAAGTGATGAAAATACTGCAATACTTATAAATAACAGGAGAAATGGATTTTCTCATTTTCACTCTGAAAGGAGTCAGCAAATATTCTATTGATAATCCTAAGGAGTTAAGCAATCCGTAAATAATAAATTTCATGCCTGCGCCATGCCATATTCCACTTAAAGTAATGGTAATAAAAATGGCCAATACAATTCCCCATTTTTTCAAACTCCTGAAAGAAAAGGAAAGCGGATTATAAATATATTCATAAAACCACGCATAGAGAGATATGTGCCATCTTTTCCAGAATTCGGTCAGATTCTGACTGATGAAGGGCCGGTTGAAATTCCGGATCAAATCAAAACCGAAAATTCTGGCTGTACCAACAGCCATGTCGGTATATCCTGAAAAATCGGCATATACCATAAATACCAGAAAATAACATCCTACAATGGCTTGGAGCCCTCCATGAGATTCGGGTGAAGAAAATACAGTATCTACAAAAACAGATAGTCTGTCGGCAATACATACTTTTTTAAATACTCCCCATGCAATTAGCTTGATACCACTGGTCACTCTGTTGTAATCAAAATTCTGTTCCTTGTGCAATTGGGGTAATAAGTTCTGAGATTGTTCTATCGGACCCGAAATGAGTTTTGGGAAAAACAAAATATACAAACTATAAATCCCCAAATTTCTTTCGGCTTTGGATACGTCATAATATACATCCAGTGAATACCCGATAATCTGGAAAGTATAAAATGAAAGGCCGATGGGCATTCCAATTTGAATGAGTGTTGGAGAGATATGTAATCCCATTGAAACAAACAAATCCACGGCCGATTCAACAAAGAAATTATAGTATTTGAATACGCAGAGGATCAGCACATTTGACCATACGACCATGTGCAGGTATAGTTTTTTTTTCGACTGGTCGGCGCTTTCTTCAGATTTAATAGTGAGGAAAAAGCTTGTAAATATAGAGAAGGCTATCAGTACAAGGAACTTAACATCAAAAGTGCAATAGAAATAAACAGAAGCCGCCAATAATAATTTCCAGCGCTGTTTACCAGGCAACAAAAAATACAGCACAAACACTATGGATAAAAAAAACAAATAGTGTATTGAATTGAGTGCCATTTGTAAGATAAGCTACCGTTAGGATATTTTTTTTTGAATGATTTTAATTAAGTCACCTATATTTTTCAAACCCATTACATCTCTGAAGTGAAATTTAATTTTAAATTCATTTTCAACTTCTGCAATAAAAATCACGTTGGTCATGGATGTCCAGTTTTCAACATCTCTTGCTGCTAATTCAGGGGTGACAACGATAGTGTTATTTTCAAAAACACGATGTAAAATTGGTGTTAGTCTTGTAATAATTTCTTCCATATTTTTAATTTATTCCAATGGAATTAATATTCATTTTTTTTGCAAGTTAACACAATTTGTCTAGCTCTGATAACTGGTTGCTAATTTTTGTCTGTCTGTTTTTCCGCTAATGGTTAAAGGAAGAGTATCCACGCTGATAATTTTTGCAGGAATCATGTATGACGGCAAATTAGTTCTCAGATAATCCAGTAACGCGCTGTTATTTTTATTGTCGAATCCCTCAATAGCGATGTATATAGTAGTTGATCCTACCGCATTTATAATAGGGAAAGCCGCAAGATTTTTATCGTTGGCCAAATATTTTTTAGTGTGGAATTCAATCTCTCCCAACTCCACCCGGTAGCCGTTCACCTGCACCTGATGGTCGATTCTGCCGCAATACATAATGTTGCCCCTGTGATTTATGAAGCAAAGATCTCCCGTTTTATAGGCGTGATGTGCAACCCCCTTGTGTTCAATCTGAACAAAGGATTTTTTTGTTTTTTCTTCGTCGTTCCAGTAATGAGTGGTCACTTGCGGACCATATAAATACAGCTCTCCTTTTTCTCCTTGTTTTACTTCTTTCCCTTTTTCATCAGCGATCAATGATTTTGACGCCCCCAGCATATGACCTATAGGTACCATTCCGTTGTAGGTTTCTTCCTGAGAAATGGCATTGTCCCAGATGTATTCTGTAACGATAACAGTTGCTTCCGTTGGTCCATAGGCATTACCTATAAAACCATTTGGAGTGCATTTTTGCCATTCAACAACAGGTTTTGCATACAGGGCCTCTCCAGCAAAAATGGAGCATTTTAGTTCGGGTAATTCAATCTGGCTGAAGTACGGCTGTAAATAATTAATCACCGAAGGTACCATATAGGCAATGGTGATTTTCTGATCAAGTAAGATCTGCAACACATCCATGTACATGATTCCATCCTGCGGTACCACATAAAAACAAGCGCCTACCATCAAAGGAAAAACGTAGGACAAAACAGAAACGTCGAAAGTTAGTTCAAACATTTGAAGATACCGGTCTTCCTTGGTGACATTGTATTTCGGATCGTAAAGATGCCCATCGATCAATACAATGACATTTTTATGCCTGATAGGCACTCCTTTTGGTTTTCCGGTACTGCCCGAGGTAAATAACAGGTAGATGTAATCATCGCCTTTTATGTCGGCGAAAGAATAATCCAGGGAACCATTGGTAATGGTTTCCATTTTTATGAAGTCGATTTTAGCCCCGAGTCTTTCTTTCAATTTTTCAATTTCAGCACTCTCTTCCGAGTAAAGCAAAATGTTTAAACCCGCATCTTCAATCATCACCGCAGCTCTTTCCAGGGGGAATTTTTTATTAATAGGTACATAGGCATTCCCCAATGACATGATAGACCACATCGCAGCATAAGTGTTTACGCTTTCATTGGTGTAAATACCAATCATTTTCGATTGCCTTTTACTTTTTTGAATTTGCCGTTTTATTCCACCGATGATACTTAAAAATTCGGAGTAACTGTAAGTTTTGTCTTTAATAAAAATTGCAGACCTGCCAGAATGGTTTTTGCAAGTATTGATGAATAATTCGTAAACATTTTCGGTAGTAGACTTCATTGAACAGATATATTTAAAAAATCAAATAAAAAGATCATTGCATGCTTAAAAGTAAATGATTTAATTCTTTGCTAAAGCGGATAGATTCCTGATTTTTCAAATGATGTCCGTCCGTAGTTTCATAGTGGGTGTTCAGGTCATAAAAATTTAAATACTGTACCTTTTCTTTTTTACAAACTCCCCCTACTTCATCATTGATGGAAGGGAACATTTGATTTTCAAGGTCTATCATGGATTTCCAGGCAGGCAGCCGCACCACTACAACTTTGCCATGCGGCTTTAACAGCTGAATGGTTTTTTCAAGCCATTGTAACCTGTATTCCGACATTTCGCTGTTGCTCAATAATTCGTATTCTTCCTTATATCGTTTTTGTTTTCGGGCAACGGCAGAAGCAGAATCTTCACTCATCGTAATTTCCAGCCAGCCGTTTTCATGTGTTATACAGTTTGATGATTCAGAATTATCAGACAATATCAGATTATAAAGAGGAGAATAGTTTCTGAGAATGTACTCGTAATTAGGATTTCCTGTTACTCCAATTTGCTTTCCCAAAAATAACTGTTTTTCTTTTAATTCACTGTTTTTGTCATTGATAATGCAACAGGGATCTATAGTTAAAATAAACAAACCGTTTTTTAATTTTTTGTTTAGTTTTTGCTCAATGAGTTTGTAATATATTTCACCATAAGGAGAATTATTTCCGGTGAAGGCAAAGTTTAACATCGGCCCCTGATACTCCAATCCCTTCATAATAACTTCAGGAATCAATCCCTGAGATCCTCTGGATTCACCGATAATCATAGAGTTTCCCGTGCCGATTATTTTTTTGTAATAGGTATCCACATAACCGTTGTCATATTTATCAAAAACCCACATCACTACAAGAGATGTAAAGAGGGCTAAAGAAAATATTTTTAAAGTTAAGTTTAGCATATATCAGAATTGAGCATAAGAAAACTCATGTTTTGTTAATACTCCGAAGAAAATTATTACTAAGATAAAAAAAGCGTAAATCAACCATCTCACCAATAATGGAATTTTTTTGTGAAACGACAAATAATTGTCGGTTTTCATCTGGAGGTATTCAAAAGACAGCAATATCATAATAAACAAGATGCTGAGCGGGAATTCCCAAGAAGTTCCGATGTTATTAAAAACATAAATGCCGATTTCCGTTTTTTTGATTTCTGAAATGGCTTTGAGGATATTCCATGTTTTTTCAATCGAACCCGAACGAAAGAAAACCATGGTGAGTACCACAAAATTAAAGGTGAGGAGCATACCCAGCGTACGTGAAATAAACAACGGTACTTTTTCCCGCATTTTTTCCCTGAATGGCGTGAGGAGGTATTCAACAATTAATCCTATGGCATGCAATATCCCGTAAATCACAAAAGTCCAGGAAGCACCGTGCCACAATCCGCTGATGGTAAGTGTAATGAAAATAGTAAAGATGATACTTTTGTTATTTCCCCATTTTCTTTTATTGAACACAAGTGGGTTATACACATACTGATATAAAAATTCATAGAGAGAGATGTGCCATTTTTTCCAAAAATCAGTTAAGCTGATACTGAATAAAGGATGATTGAAATTTTTCAATAATTCTATTCCAAAAATTCTGGAAGCTCCTCTTGCCATATCAATATATCCGGAAAAGTCTGCATACAACTGGAAGATAAAAAAGTAACAAGCTATCAATGCCTGAAAGCCGTTGGATTCATGCTGGGTATCAAAATAAAAATTAACAAACTCTGCTAACCTGTCGGCAATCACTAATTTTTTAAATAATCCCCAACCCATCAGTTTTAAACCACTGGTTACTCTTTCGTAATCAAAGGTGTGTTCTTTACGGAGTTGAGGTAAAAGATTTTTTGTTTTTTCAATCGGTCCCTCCTGGAGTTTCGGGAAATACAAAATGTATAAGCTATAAATCCCCAGCGTTTTTTCGGCTTTGCATTTTCCGTAATACACATCCAAAGAATAGCCTATGATTTGAAAAGTATAGAAGGAAATCCCTATAGGGAAACCTATATTTAGCAGGTAAGGAGAGACATCTAATCCTAAAACATTTAATAATCCTTGTGCCGATTCAGCAAAAAAGTTGTAGTACTTGAAAATACAAAGCACCAGAATATTTGACCAAATGGATAGGTAGAGGAATAATTTTTTTTTTGATTTATCAGTAGTTTCATCTGATTTTAATCCGCAATAAAAACTAGAGAGGATGGAGAAAAGAACTAAAGCAAAAAACTTAGGATCAAAGCTCAGGTAAAAAATAATGCTTGCCAGAAGCAATAATTTCCATCTTTGTTTTACAGGGATTATGAAATATAGAATTGCAACAGAAGGGAAAAAAATGAAATATTGCAAGGAATTGAAAACCATCTAACTTAAGATGTTTTATTCTTAATCACTTTAAGAAGATCACCAACATTTTCTAAATCCATGATTTCGGTGAAATGAAAGGTAAATCCAAATTCTTTTTCAACTTCATTAATAAAAACAATATTGGTCATCGATGTCCATTTCTCAACATCGTTTGCGCTTAATTCATTATTGACCACAATATTAGGATCATTAAAAACTCTTCGCATAATAGGAGTGAGTCTGCTTATTATATCTTGCATTGCTTGCGATTAATAATTGTTGTAACAGCGTATTTCTTGCAGTATTGATGCTAAAATAATCAGTCGCGAATATAAAAAATATTCTCTAATTCACCATCCACTGTAAAGGGCTGTAATTATTGATTCTGAAATATAATGCTGAGTTTATTTCTATCGGTTTTCCCGCTTAAACTCAAAGGTAACTGTTCAATGGTAAATATTTTTTCGGGAATCATGTATTCGGGTAAATTTTCTTTTAAATAACCGATCAATTCTTTTTTCTCTCTTGTGAAATTTTCAATGGCCAGGTATATAAAAGTGTTCCCTCCATTATCGTTATTCTTCACGGTAAAGGCGGCAAGATTGTTTTCTCCACAGAAATTTTTAGCATGAAATTCGATTTCACCTAATTCTACGCGGTAACCATTTACCTTTATTTGGTGA
>Ga0206974_1167_pt1 | contig 14473 bp, 9 predicted proteins | sample Alteio_BWOrgHeat_84_FD_152920 | JGI IMG/M metagenome (GOLD analysis project Ga0206974, IMG submission 152920) | Enriched cells from forest soil in Barre Woods Harvard Forest LTER site, Petersham, Massachusetts, United States -... | ecosystem: Environmental > Terrestrial > Soil > Temperate forest > O... | reverse complement strand
CGCGTCGACGGATGGCTTCCGCGAGCAGCGAAGCGGGATGGCGAGTGCGGCGGCCAAGCTGAAGAGCGACCTGGAGCATCTGGAAGCTTCTTGCCTGCAGGAGCTGGCTGTGGAGGCTGCTGCGCTGCGCGCCGAAGAAGGAATTGCGTATCTCGAGGGCGATGAGCTCGCGGCGGCTGAAGAAGAAGGCCGCGCGATGCGGCAACGGCTTGAGGCGATGGGGCCAGTGAATATGATGGCGCTCGAAGAGTACAAGGAGACGGCAGAGCGTCATGCGTTCCTGGAGACGCAACGCAAGGACCTGATCGACTCGATCGAGAATACGCAATCGACGATCAAGGAGATCGACCAGATTTCGCGGGTGAAGTTCGATGAGGCCTTTGCCAAGATCAACGAGAACTTTGCGCAGGTGTTCACGAAGCTCTTCCACGGCGGACAGGCGTTTCTGCGGCTGACGGATGCGGACGGCAGCGCTCAGAGCCGGGCAGAGAGCGGACTTGAGATTGTGGCTTCACCGCCGGGCAAGAAGCTACAGAACGTGCTGCTGCTCTCGGGTGGCGAGAAGGCGTTGACGGCGCTGAGCCTGCTGGTCGGCATCTTCCAATACCAGCCTTCGCCTTTCTGCGTGCTGGACGAAGTGGATGCGGCGCTGGATGAGACCAACGTGGGCCGGCTTGCGGACCTGCTGCATGGGATGAGCGGCGACACGCAGTTCCTCCTGGTGACGCACTCCAAGCGCATGATGCAGACGGCGGACCTGATCTATGGCGTGACGATGCAGGAGCCGGGCTGCTCGAAGGTGGTGAGCGTGCACCTGGGCAGTCAGAATATGAACATCCGGGAGCGGGAGCGGGCTTCGGCATAGGCCGCGCCCCCCTTGGCGTCACTCTGCAAACGAATTCCTCCGCGACGATCTCGCTGATCGTTCTCAACCGTGAAGTGCGGATGAGAAGAGGACCATCAACCCTTCGGTGAGTGTGGGGTGGGTGATGACTGCTTCACGCAGTGCGGTGTAAGGCAGGCCTGCGATCATGGCTACCTGAACGGTGCCCATGAGCTCGCCTGCGCTGACGCCGAAGCAGGTGAAGCCGAGGATACGGTTGCTGGAGGGATTGATGAGAGCCTTCATGAAGCCGCGCGTCTCGGAGAGGGTGCGCGTGCGCAGATCGGCGGCCATGGGGATGCGCATGATCTGATATGGAATGCCGTTGGCCTTGGCTTCTGTTTCGTTCAGGCCGATGCGCGCCAGCTCGGGGTCAGTAAACATGCAGAACGGGACCTGGCGGCCGGTGGTGACGTGGACGTGGCCGTTGAGGTTGTCGCGAATGACGCGAAAGTCGTCGTAGGAGATGTGGGTGAAGTGCGGGCTGCCGGCGCAGTCGCCGATGGCCCAGATATGAGGCGCGGTGGTTTGGAGGCGCTCGTTGACGGCGATATAGCCCCGGTCCGTGAGATTGACGCCGGCGATCTCGAGGCCCATGTTGCTGGTGTTAGGTGTGCGGCCGGTGGCGACGAGCAGATCGGTGCCATGGAGCGCGACAGCAGCACCGTTTTGAGTCAGGTTGATCGTCAGCGCCTCTCCGGATTTGCCTTCGACGCTGGTGGGATGCGCTTCCAGCACGAACTCGATGCCTTCCTCGCGACAGAGATCCTGCATGGCTGCTGAGACGTCTTCGTCTTCCCGAGGAAGCAGGCGAGGGTTGTGATCGACGATGGTGACGCGGCTGCCGAAGCGGCGCATGGCCTGCGCCAGCTCGAGGCCAATGTAGCCGCCGCCGAGGACGATGAGATGCGCCGGGATGTGATCGAGTTCGAGTGCTTCGACGTGGGTGAGCGGCGCGGCTTCGATGAGGCCGGGCAGGTCGGGAAGCGTGGCGCGGGTGCCGGTGCCGATCACGATATCTGTGCCGGTGACGAGGCGCGTGGAACTATCGGGCAGAGTGACTTCGATCGTGCGTGCTTCGATGAATCGGGCTGAGCCCATGAGCAGCTCGGCTCCGCTGGAGTGGTAGTTGTCGAGATGGATCTTTACGAGGCCGTCGACCATTTTGCGCTTGCGGTCGCGCACGGCGCGCATGTCGATCTGGACATTGTCTTTGCGGATGCCGAACTCTTCACTGCGGAAGAAGAAGGAAGCGACTTTGGCGCTGTGAATGATGTTTTTGCTGGGCAGGCAGGCGATGTTGGGGCAGGAGCCGCCGATGTACTTGCGCTCAATGACGACGGCCTTCTTCCCTTGCCTGGCCATCGTCCAAGCCAGGTATTTGCCGCCTTCTCCGCTGCCGATAATGACGAGGTCGTAATGCTGTACGCCTGACGAATCTTGATCTGACATATTTGCCTGCCTTTTTGTTGAATGCCACCGAGACGAAGATGAAGAACCAATGCGATCAATATGCGATCAGTAGCCGATGCGGGAGAGGAATTTTCGCATGGCTGCTGCTACTTCCTGTACGTGGGTTTCGAGGGCGAAGTGGCCGGTGTCGAGGAACTGCACTTCGGCGTTGGGAATGTCGCGGCGGAAGGCCTCCGCGCCGGGCGGGATGAAGTAGAGATCAAACTTGCCCCAGATGGCGAGCAGTGGCGGCTGCGATTGGCGGAAGTACTCGTGGAATTTTGGGTAGAGCTTGACGTTGTTGGCGTAGTCGAGGAAGAGATCGAGCTGGATCTCGACGTTGCCGGGGCGCGCCAACAGAGCCGCGTCAAGCGTGTAGCCTTCTGGAGCAATCTGGTCCGGGTTAGGGATGCCTACGGAGTATTCGTGCTTCATGCCTTCGGCGGTGAGCGCCTGACGGATGTTGTTGCGATGCTCCTCGGTGGGCTCGCGCCAGTAGAGCTGGAGGGGAGCCCAGGCGGCGCCGAGGCCTTCCTCATACGCGTTGCCATTCTGCGAGACGATGGCGGCGACGCGATCCGGGTGGGCCATGGCGAGGCGAAAGCCGGTGGGAGCGCCGTAGTCAAAGACGTAGAGCGCGTAGCGGATGAGGTTGAGCGCGTTGGTGAAGGCGAGGATGGTTGCGGCCAGGGCGTCGAAGGTATAGGTGTAGTTGCGCTGGGCGGGCACTTCGGTGAATCCGAAGCCGGGCAGATCGGGCGCGATGACGCGATAGCGGTCGGCGAGGCGCGGAATGAGCTCGCGGTATTGGAAGGATGACGTTGGAAAGCCGTGAAGCAGGAGAACGACGGGTGCGTTGGCCGGGCCGGCTTCGCGATAGAAGACGGTAACTCCGTCGGCTGCAATGCGATGGATGGTGGTCAGCGGTATCTTGCTTTCTTCAGGCATACAGTACTCCCTGCGATGGCCGAAGCGGGCGGTTCGGAGTATCGGCTCCTCCGGCTTGGCTGTTCCATGGTACTAGCGGACTCTTACATGTGAGTGACGAGAGCGTGATTTGGGTGCAACCGAGATTTCAAAAGTTTTGGCGATTCTTTCGAGCACTTCCCGGGAGCGAGGTTCCGGTTCGATCATTCCGCTCGCTGCCTGATATTCTGGGCAGGTTTTGTTAGTGAGTTTTTGGAAGGGCAAAGGCTGGGAAATCATGGCGGCGTTGATCGATGCAATTGATGTGAAGAAGAAGATGTATTTTGAGCTGGAGGGCGTACCGTATCTGTGCCTGGATTTTGAGATTTCAACGCCTACGGCGCGCGGCGGACAGACGCTGGTGCGGCTGAAGATGCGTAACCTGCTGACGCGCGCGGTCTTTGACAAGACATTCAAGGCGGGCGAGAAGTTCAAGATACCGGATCTGGATGATGTGGAGGCTTCGTATCTCTACAGCGATGCGGATGGATCGTACTTCCTGGACCAGGAGAGCTTTGACACCATAACGCTGACGCAGGCGATGATGGGCGATGCGCTGGAGTTTCTGCTGGAAGGCATGATCGTGAAGCTGGACAAGTTCAACGGCAATCCGATTGGGCTGCAGCTGCCGCAGCAGGTGGAGTTGACGGTGACGTATACCGAGCCGGGCGTGCGCGGCGATACGGCGAGCGGCGCGGTGACCAAGCCGGCGAAGCTGGAGACAGGCCTGGAGATTCGTGTGCCGTTCTTTGTGAAGGAAGGCGAGAAGATCAAGGTCTATACCGAGACGAAGGAGTTTGCGGGGCGGGCGTGATGGCTAGCTTGCCTGCGGTTTCCAGAGATAGCTCGAGATAAGTGGATGGTTGGAACGCTTCATCTGACTTATCGGGAAAGGTTGCGCTTTGACTGCTTTGCTTACGACGAATTTAGGGGCTGTGCCGCTGATTGGGCGTGGGAAGGTACGTGATCTGTATGCGGTGGGCAATGACCTGCTGCTGGTGGCTACGGACCGGATCTCTGCCTTTGATCATGTGCTGGGGTCGGGAATTCCTGGTAAGGGGAAGATTCTTACCCAGATTTCGCTCTTCTGGTTTGAATTGCTCTCGGATCTGGTGCCGAATCACCTGATTGCGACCGAGGTCGACAAGTTCCCTGCCCTGCTGTGGCCGTATCGGGACCAGCTTGAGGGCCGGTCGATGCTGGTGAAACGGGCGGCGATGTTTCCGGTGGAGTGCGTGGCGCGCGGCTATCTGGCTGGGTCGGGATGGAAAGAGTACCAGGCGACGCAGGCGGTTTGCGGCATTGCGCTGCCGGCGGGCTTGCAGGACGGATCGCGTTTGCCGGAACCGTTGTTTACGCCGGCGACGAAGAGCCAGGATGGCGCGCACGACGAGAACATTCCCTTCGAGGTGATGGAGCAGACGGTTGGCGCAGAGGATGCGGCGGAGCTGCGCCGGCTGACGCTGGCGCTCTATGCCAAGGCCGCGGATCATGCGGAGAAGCACGGGCTGATTCTGGCGGATACGAAGTTCGAGTTTGGGCGCGTGAGCAGATCCGGAAAAACCGGGCCAGACGGGACGAGCCAGATCATTCTGGGCGATGAGGTTTTGACGCCTGATTCTTCCCGCTTCTGGGATGCGAAGCAGTGGAAGCCTGGCGGAGCGCAGGCGAGCTTCGACAAGCAGTTTGTGCGCGATTATCTGGAGAGCATTCACTGGAACAAGCAGGCCCCGGCTCCGGCGCTGCCTGACAATGTCGTTGAGCGGACACAAGCCAAGTACCTGGAGGCGTTCCGGCTCTTGACGGGACGGGCGCTAACTCTATAACTTACTCTGCATCTCATTGCGCTTCCCCGAATAACTCTGCAGCCTTGAAAGGAACGCCCGCGGCATGAACGTTGTGGATATCGCGATTGTGCTGATGCTGGTGTTGAGCGCGGTGCTTGGCTTTCGGTCAGGCATCATTCAGAGCCTCTTTTCCCTGGCGGGCCTGATTGCGGGCATTGCAATTGCGAGTTGGAATTATGAGCACTTTGCGCACGAGCTGGCGCCGATGGTACATAGCGAGGCGGTGGCAGACGCGATCTGGTTTTGCCTGCTGGTGCTGGGGGTGATGCTGGTGGCCGCGGTGCTGGGGATGCTGGTGCGCGGGCTGATTCATGGAGTGGGGTTGGGCTGGCTGGACAAGCTGGCGGGATTTTTGTTTGGACTGCTGCGCGGGGCGGTGCTGGCTACGCTCGTCATTGTGGTGCTGGCGGCGTTCTTTCCTGATACGCGGTGGCTCGGCCAGGCACAGCTCTCACGCTATTTTCTGGGCTCGGCGCATCTGACAACGCAGATGACGCCGGAAGATCTGAAGTTGAAGGTGCAGCTTGGGCTGCGTACGCTGGAGAAGGACGCTCCCGCATGGCTGGAACGAAGGTAACACCGAAATAAAACGCAAGAGCGTCGCACTGCACGGGACAGAACGACTGTGAACGTGGCAATCTAGTGAGACACGCTTGAGACGCGAGGACGCAACGTGAAGCGCGAATTGGACAGCCTGATCACCCAGATGCATTCCACCGGCGTTCGTTACGACGAAGCCGTAAAGCAGTTCAAACGGCAGTATCTGCTGGAAGTGCTGCGGGCACATCGGGGCAACCAGTGTAAGGCGGCCGAAGAACTGGGCATGCACCGCAACACGCTGAGCCGCACCATGGCTGAGCTGGAGCTGGAAGTTGCCGAGGTGCGCGCGGGGCTCAAGCGTCCGGTGCGCAGCGAACGTCTTATCAATGGCGGGCTGCGCCAGCAGGTTCGCTAACCGCGTCTTGAGGTCCCGCCGAAGTCCATTCGGTGGGACGCGGGTGACGAACGCGGCCAGAAGACGTTGTTCGGAATGAGTGCATGTTGAGATCGGAAGAGACAACCGAGAACCGTCTCCGGATTCGGGAGGGCTTTGTCTGGGATGCGCAGGATGCGTATCTCTTTGACATTGATGGAACGCTGCTGCGCAGCCGCGACCGGATCCACTTCAACGCCTTTGCGTCGAGCGCGAAAGAGGCAGCAGGCTTTGAGATTTCGCTGACTGGCATGGTGCTGCATGGCGGCACGGACACGGCGATTCTGGCTGAAGCCTTTGCCCTGGCGGGAATCGAGCGCGAGAGATGGGAGCCGAAGGCGGAAGCGATTCTCGACACGATGCGGGAGACGGTGGTGGGTCGGCGTGGCGAGATGCAGCTGTGGACGATGCCAGCGGTCGAGGAGACGCTGAAGCATCTTGCCGGTCGTGGTGCGTTGCTGGGTTTGGCGACGGGCAACCTGGAGCTGATTGGCTGGACCAAGGTGGAAGAGGTGGGGCTGCGCGAGTGGTTCCGCTTTGGCGGCTTCAGCGACCGTTTTGAGGTGCGTGCAGAGATGGTGGCGCATGCGGCTGCGAAGGCGCGTGAATTTTTGCCGGAGAAGCCGGACGCGAGCATCTGCGTGGTGGGCGATACGCCGCGGGATATTGAGGCTGCGAGGGCGAATGGTCTGCCGGTGATTGCCGTAGCGACAGGAAATTACAGCTATGAGACGCTGGCGGCACTGGAGCCGGATCTATGCGCTGAATCGCTGGCGGTGCTGCCAGGAGTGCTGCTGTGATGACGCACAGGGCTGCGGCGTTGCTGCTGACGCTGGCTGCGGCCGCGGCTTACGGACAGAGCGCGCCGACAGAGCCGGCCGCGAATCCGGCACAGCAAACGAGTCCGGCACAGACCGCAGCACCTGCAGGCACACCTGCACAAACGAAGCAGAGTCCGGCCACGGCGCCGACTCCAGACGCGCAAAAGAAGCCCGAAGGCCCGGCGCGTGACGCAACAGGCATTGTTGTAGGTGGGCCGGTGAAAGCAGCAGCTCTGCACGATGAGCGCAAGGCGGCGAAGCTCTACCTGGACGGCGTGCGGCTGATGGAGAAGCAGCGCCATGAAGAGGCGTGGCCGAAGTTGAAACAGGCCGCCGAACTGGAGCCGGCGAATGCAACGTATGTGCGCGCTGCGGAGCTGGCGCGCGCCAGCGCGGTGACGCAGCTGGTGCAAAAGGCAAGCCAGGAACGGGCGCGCGGCGAGGAGGCGGATGCGACAGAGCTACTCCGCCGGGCGATGGAGATTGACCCCAAGAACCCGATCGCGGTGCAGCATCAGGAAGAGATTGCCGATGCTGTAGCCAGTGAGCCGGTGGGCGCTTCGGTGAACGATGCACAGAGTGCCCAGATCGATGCGGCAAGCGCGATTGTGCTGGAGCCGACGAAGGAGAAGCATAGCTTTCACCTGCACACCAATTCGCGCCAGGTGGTGCAGGAGGTCTTCCACGCCTATGGGATCGAGCCTTCTCTGCATGACAGCGTGGAGAACCGGCAGGTGCGGCTGGATGTGGATGACGTTGACTTTGCGCAGGCGGCGAAGATGGCGGGCATGGTCACCAAGACCTTTTATGCGCCGATGGACCCGCATCGGGTGATTGTGGCGCGGAACACGCCGGAGAACCACACGCAATTCGATCGCACCGAGACGGAAACAATCTACCTGCCGGGGTTGACCGACAAACAGCTCACCGAAGTCAGCGATGTGGCGCACAACGTCTTCCAGGTGTCGAAAGCTACAGTGGAGCAGACGCGCGGGACGATCACGTTGCGCGCGCCAACGGATACGCTTCATGCTTTCAACCGGACGGTAGACGCACTGGAAGCGGGGCAGAATCAGGTGGATCTGGAAGTCAAGGTGATCCAGCTCTCGCATATCAGCGCGCGGGAGACGGGAACAACGTTCTTCCAGCAGACGGGCGTCTATAACGCCTTTTCCGAGATCAACTCGATCATTCAGCAGAATCAGTCCGCGGTGCAGCAGATTCTTGCTTCCGGGCTGGTGCCGAATGCGAGCACGATCACCAATGAGATCGAGATTATCGCCATCCTGCTTTCGGCGGGACAGTTGACGGGAACGCCATTTAACCAAGGCTTTGCGCTCTTTGGCAACGGACTGACGACAAGCCTGCTCACGCCTGGGCCAGCGACGCTGACGATGAGCCTGAACTCAAGCGATACGCATACGCTGGACGATATTCAAATGCATTTGAGCGATGAAGAGGCGGGAACCTTCAAGATCGGCGAGCGTTATCCGATCGAGACCTCGTCGTACTCCTCGGTGGCGCTGCCGGCGATCTCCGGGTTGAGCTCGGCTGCGGCGGCGCTGCAGTCGCAGACGGTGCCCCAGGTGCAGTATGAGGATATCGGGCTGACGATGAAGGCGACTCCCAAAGTAATGCGCTCAGATGATGTGTCGCTGACGATGGACCTGAAGATCGAGTCGCTGGGAGGCTCAAGCCTGAACAGTATTCCGATTCTGAACAGCCAGCAGTTTACTGGTGTTCTGACGCTGAAGGCGGGCGAGACGGCGGTGCTGCTGAGCGACCTGTCGCGGCAGGAGTCGCGGGCGCTGAATGGGCTGCCGGGGGTGAGCGATATTCCCGGACTGCAGGACATCAGCGATATTGCGCGCAACCAGAACGTGGCCCGGCTGATGATCCTGGTGACGCCGTATGTGGTGCGCGGCCCGCGCGCGGCTGGACATGGGCCGAGGCTGCCGGTACAGAAGGCGGCGGCGAATCAATGATCCAGAGTAAGCAGTACGGACAGAGCTAGACAGGGACCACGTCGTATCAAAACAAAGGGACCGCCAATGATGGCGGTCCCTCTGTTTTGGACTTATTGCCGGATTACTTGCCGGTGTCGTTGGTGGCGTGGTAACTGACGATCTTCTTGAGCGTATCGTAGTCCAAACCGCCGAGCGGGATGAGGCGGCCGTTGACGGCGAGCGATGGCGTCTGGTTGACGTTCAGATCCTCGGCCAGCTTGATGTCGGCCTTGACGGTAGCTTCGGTTGCCGGCTCCTTGGCGCAGGCCGCGATCTTGGCGGGATCCTGCCCGGCCTTGGTCACAGCGCTGTTGAGAGTGAGCAAGGCACCATCGGCACTGCTGAGGCCAGCCTGGCCCTCATAGACAGCAGAAGCGTACTGGAAGAAGGCCGCGTTTCCGCCCAGCTTAGCAACGCAGGTGCCGAACTCAGCGGCCTGCATGGCTTCGGGGTGAATCTTCACCAGGGGAAAGTTTTGAAAGACGATGTGGGCGTTGGGGAAGTCGGTGGCGAGCTTGTCCATGGTGGCCTGCGCGTCTTTGCAGTGCGGGCACTGGAAGTCGGCGAATTCGACGAGTTCGAGCTCCTTGCCGGCAGCGCCTTTGAAGGGACCATCTGCGCGGCTTACCAGCTTGGCGCGATTATCAACATAGGGCGTGGAGCTGAAGGGCAGGATTTCGCCGCCGGTGATGAGGTGCTTGCCGTCTGGCGTGGTGAAGAACTGCAGCGCTGCGACCTGCTTGTTGCCTTTTTCTCCGACAGCGATGACGACATTGGAGATGCCGGGCACGGCGGTCTTGGCGATGCGCTGCACCTGGTAGACGCGGTTGGCGTCATAACCCCAGGAAGCCTGCAGGAAGGCGTTGACCTGCTCTTTGGTGGGCGAGTCGGCGGTGAAATCGGCAGGATCCGGCTTAGGGAAGACGGGGCCGGTGGCAGCGTCTGCTGTCTGCTGGGGAGCGGCTGGAACGTCCGTGGCGCCGGCTGGGGCCTGGGTCTGTGTCTGGGCCTGAACGGCTGCGGACGAGAGGGCGAGGCATGCGAGGGCGACAGCCGCAGCGCGGCTGGTGGTCTGGGGCAAGCGGTTGAACAGACGGATCAAGCGAAATTCTCCTTCATAGCACCTTCAAGAGATCGGTGACGCGAGTACCTATGCGGATCCAGCACGCGCGATTGGGGCCGAACACGGAAATCTTCCCATCTCCTGCGCAGATCCTGAGCCCATTCGCCGGCTATGACAGCCGGAGTCCGGCAAACCTATCGGCTCCGGCATGGTTCCGGCCTTCCACAACTTTCCGGATCAGGCAGGATCGGTGGACATACTGCGATTGTACGCGCCGCACCCCACACTTCGATGAAAGGTGGTTAGGGATGAGCCGGAGCTGGTCGCGGCCATGGCGGATCCACTCATACCACCCGTACGGCGAACAACAACATCGATACGGCAAACAACGATTTCAGTTTTCGCAAAAAATCAACAGGGAGAGCAGACTGCGAAGACGGATTCCGCATTTCCGCGTGCTTTTTCGGTTGACAGGGCTTTGCAGTTGGACCATGATTCGATTGCCGTTTCCTCTCCCCCAATTATCAGAAGTTACACCCCAGCTTTGATCGGTGTGTTCGAGTCTCATCTCCCCTAGATACGCATAGAGGCTGATGCAAGTAACCCCTCTGTGAAGACTTAGGCCTTGGTTTCCCTGGAGTTACTATGCTGCCTGCCCGCTCCTTAGCCCTGCCTGCGATCAGCTTTGCCCTGTTAGCCTCAACCGCTTTCTCGCAACCGCCGCAGAATCGTCCCGCTCCACATGCGTCTCAGGTCTCGGAGCCGTCAGGGCCAAAGGCTTCGGTCAGCCGAAAGGATCTGTATCAGGGCGATATTATCGTCAATCGGGCGACCGGCGGGGCAAGCGGTGTCAAGCCGCAATCAATAGGAGTTGCGTACCCGCAATATCTTTGGCCACAGGTCGCTGGGGTCGCGACGGTCTATTACGTGATCGATCCTGCTTCCGATCCAAACGCTACTTCGAAGATTCAAACGGCGATTGCCAGATCGAACGCGGATTTTCCGAATCTGCTGCAGTGGGTACCGCTTACAACTGGAGGACTGACCTATGTGGATATCAATCTGAGCGCCTCGGATCACAGCGGGGAATGCGAAGCAGCGGAGGGGTATAGCGGGCTCCTCATTGCGCAGCCAATGACAGGCTCAACAGACTGCATCATCGGGACAATATTGCATGAAATGGGCCATATCATCGGGCTTTGGCACGAACAGTCGCGCAGTGACCGGGATAGTTACATCACGCTGAATTACAACAATGTCATCAAGGGATCGTGGTCTAACTATGCGATCGCTACAGACAACCAGCAGACGCTTGGATTGTATGACTACGCATCGGTGATGCAGTATCCGTCTTACTCTTTTTCACGCAACGGTGGTCCGGTGATCGAGACGATTCCAGCGGGAATGGCGCTGTCCAATGCGGACGGGGTTCCTGTGCCGGCCGCGGCCGACTATTCCGCCGGAGACAAAGAGGCGATTGAGCGGCTGTATGGAGCGCCTCCCACGCAGGTCACGATCACCTCAAACCCGGTCGGCCTGACGGTGGAAGTGGATGGGACGCCGATTACGACCCCGCAGACATTCAACTGGACGTTGAATTCGACGCACACGCTAGACGTTCCCGACGGCGTGCAGACGCTGACGGGAGATATAACGGACAGCACGACTTCGGCCACGTTCTATTACACATACGGACGCTGGAACGACAGTACCGCGCAAAGCCACACCATCACCGTCGCGGGTGGCAGCGGAAGCACGCTATTCCCCGCGACCTCTCCACAGGTTGCGACATATTCGGCTAACTTCATCCAGCTTGTTCCTTATACTTCCTCGGTCTATCCGACGAGCACGGGGACGGTAGCTGTATCGCCGCAGCCTCAGAGCTACACCGGAGTAACCGGGCAGTTCTTTGTGGCGCGCCAGCAGGCTACCTTGACGGCTGCACCTGTTGCAGGATGGAACTTTTATGAGTTCAACAACGCTCCGTTCTGGCTGCCAGGTGGACTTGGCGCGAACCCGAAGACCTTTTACGTGCCGGATACAGGTAACCCGGTCGACACGACCGCAGAGTTCTCGAACGCTCCGATTTATACGGTGGATGTATCGCCGGATGCATTCAGTTCAAATCTGTATGCCTATGTCGATGGAGATTTTTGGTATCTACCCAAGAATTTTTCTCCCTATATGTATTACGACACGACGTGGACTCCGGGCAGCTCCCACACGCTGAATCTGGATTCGCCGGAGTATCCATACAGCGTGAACAGCCGCTATGGATTTTCCAGCTGGAGCGATGGGGGGGCGCAGTCACACAGCATCGCTTCCCTGCCCGCGACTAACTCCAGTTACGTGGCGACGCTAGCGCCACAGTTCGCGCCCGCGACGAACTTCAATGATTCGCTTTGCGGAGGGACAGCGACCCTGTCTCCTAACTCGCCAACATCGGATGGCTTCTATCCCGCCGGCCAAGTGCTGACTTACACCGCGACCGCGGTGCCGAGCTGGATGTTAGGCGGATGGACCTACGATCTGACAGGAAACGCCAGTCCGGCCACCCTGACGGCGAATGACGAAACGCTGGTCTATGCCAACTTCAACACAACGAATGAGCCATTGACTCTGACAAGCTTGAGTCCAAGTTCGATCCCGGCGGGGAGCGGTCCGTTCACTCTTACGCTCTACGGAACCGGATTTACGGGCAATTCAAGCGTCTCCGTTAACCCTCAAAATGGCACATTTGCTTATCCGACGTATGTAAGTCCGCAAGTTATGCAATTCCCGATGTATGCATCCAACGTCACATTCGCTGGGCCGCTTCAAATCGGGGTTTCAAACTACTATCCGCTGACCCCGTCGGGATGCAGCGTCTCGGCTGCTCAAACCTTCCTTGTAACGGGCACCGGATCCGAGCAGACAACCACTACAACTGTTTCATCGTCTGAAAATCCTTCGTATTACCGCGACTTTCCAGTATTCAGCGCGACAGTAACATCTTCGGCATCAATCGCGACCGGAAGCGTCATCTTTTTCGATGGAACATCTCAACTTGGGACATCGACGTTAAACACATCTGGTGTTGCGTCCCTATCGAATACCGGTCTCGGCGCTCTGTCGGTGGGCACGCATTCGATCACTGCAGTCTATGGGGGGGACACGAATCACGCAGGGAGCACATCCGCTCCCTTCATAGAGACCGTGCTGCCCTATCCCATCGTATTTGCGTTCTCTCCAACGAGTTTGACCTTTCCTGCTACGAATCCCGGCCAAACGTCGCCGACGCAGGTGTTAACGCTCACTGACACAGGATCTGTAGACGGTACGATCGATTATTTCGGTTTCTCGGGAGCCAACGCGAACGAATTTGAACTGGTGACCAAGACCTGCGGCCATACGCTGGCTGCCGGTGCGAGCTGCACGCTAACGATCGCGTTTGCGCCGACGGTCGCGGGTACTGCATCGGCGAGCTTCGTGGCCACGGATAACGCGGCAGGAACGAATCAGTCCGCCGGGCTGACCGGAACCGGGGCTTCTCCGGCAACATTCACCTTCTCGCCAACGAGCGTGACTTTCCCGTCGACGAATCTGAACGCGACTTCAGCTTCTCAGGTGCTGACGATCACCAATATGAGTTCTTCTACCGCAACTGTGAGCTCATACCAGTTCTCCGGGACCAACGCCAGCGAGTTTTATCTGGCTTCGAAGACCTGCGGAACTTCTCTGGCCGCTGGTGCTAGCTGCACGCTGACGATCGGCTTCAAGCCGACGGTGGCTGGCTCGGCCTCTGCGAACCTGGTGGCAACCGACAGCGCAGCCGGCTCGCCGCAGTCGGTGCCGCTAAGCGGCACGGCAACCAGTCTGCCGACGGTCAGCTTCTCGCCGAGCAGTCTGACGTTCCCCTCCACCAATGTGGGCGTAACAGCGCCGGCCCAGGTGCTCACGGTATTCAACACCGGTACCCAGCTGATGACGGTGAGCTCGTACAAGTTCACCGGAACCAGCGCCAGCGAGTTCTCAATCCAATCCAAGACCTGTGGCACATCGCTGGCGGCGAATAGCAGTTGCACCATTACCATCCTGTTCAAGCCGACGGCGGTTGGCTCAGCCTCTGCCACGCTGGTGGCCACCGACAGCGCGCTGGGCTCTCCCCAGTCGGTGGCGCTGAGCGGAACGGGGGCGGCGCAGCCCACGATCTCCTTCTCGCCGACGAGTCTTACTTTCCCTCTGACGAACCTGGGTGCAACCTCAGCCTCGCAGGTACTCACCATCTCCAATACCAGCACATCGCCGATTTCAGTAAGCTCGTATCTCTTCTCGGGGACCAATGCGAGCGAGTTCTCGCTGCTGTCCAAGACCTGCGGTACTTCGCTGGCGGCCAGTGCCAGCTGCACGCTAACGATCGTCTTTAAGCCGACGGTCTCCGGGTCGGCTTCGGCGAACCTGGTGGCTACGGACAACGCGGCCG
>Ga0206974_1166_pt1 | contig 14568 bp, 12 predicted proteins | sample Alteio_BWOrgHeat_84_FD_152920 | JGI IMG/M metagenome (GOLD analysis project Ga0206974, IMG submission 152920) | Enriched cells from forest soil in Barre Woods Harvard Forest LTER site, Petersham, Massachusetts, United States -... | ecosystem: Environmental > Terrestrial > Soil > Temperate forest >... | reverse complement strand
TGTGATCGGTCTTGTTTCGAGCGCGGAGAATATGCCTTCGGGAACCGCTATTCGACCCGGCGATATTTTAACCTATTCGAACGGACTTTCTGTTGAAGTAGATAACACCGATGCCGAAGGCCGCCTCGTCCTTGCCGATGCGCTCATCTGGGCGGAACGATACAAACCCAAATCCGTGATCGACTTGGCTACGCTGACCGGCGCATGCGTGGTCGCGCTCGGACATGTCACGACCGGCATGATGGGTAACGATGACTCCATGATGTCGCGTTTGAAACGTATCGGCGATGTCACTTACGAGCGCGTCTGCGAAATGCCGATCTACGACGAATACGACGAGCTTATCAAGTCCGACGTGGCCGATATTAAGAATGTCGGCGGACGCTGGGCCGGCGCGATCACCGCAGCAATGTTCCTAAAACGCTTTACAAATTATCCCTGGGTACATCTGGATATTGCGGGAACCGCGATCTCGGACTCCGCCGGAGATTACATTCCCAAGGGCGGAACCGGAGTCTGTGTGCGACTTCTGACGCAGATGTTGAAGGAAGAAGCCAACTCATAAAAATTTCGGATGATGAAAATTCATCATTCATTATTCATCATTTTACGAACGTATGAAGACCATTAACCGAACCCTGCTCCTTGCAGTGCTAACCACCTTCGCATTTGAATTCGCGGGCTGCGGCGCCGCCGATGTCCAAAGCGCAAAGCTCTACCGCCAGCGCCGCGATTACGTCACCGCCGATAAGATGCTGCAGAAGGCTATCACCGAAGATCCCACGAACGATGAGGGATGGTATCTCTATGCCGAGAACCTGAACGATCTCAAGCAATACGAAAAGATCGCGACCATCATCGACACCGCGATGCTCTACTCCACCACACATCGTCAGGAGTTGCAGGTGCTCCGGCATAATACCTGGATCGAGTTGTATAATGGCGGACTCGGCGCATACAATGCCAACCCCGATTCGAAGGAAGCGCAGCAATCCGCGATCCAATATCTCGAAAGCGCTCGAAAGCTGGAACCCGATCAGCCCGAAACCTACGAACTCCTCGGTCAGGTCTATTATGCTTCCGGCGATACCGCAAAAGGGTTGCAAAATTATCTTGCTGAGATCAATCAGGTTAGCGCTTCCTACGATCAGGGCGTGACCATGGGCCTCATGCTTCATGCTACGACCGACGCCGTCGAACGCGCGGTTGGCGGCGCACCCGCAAAAAAGCAAACCATTTCGCTCGGTCCGACCGATAGCGCGCTCGTCTATACCTATCCCAGCAAGCAAACCTATGTCTATTTCGAACGCATCGTTAAGCCGCCGCACACATGGGAACTGACAGGATGGCGCGTCACAGGTTCGGATGCAGAAGGAATACAGCCCCTGCGTGTCTCGACACAATCCTATGAATTCGTAGCGAACGATTACTATCAGAAAGGGCTTGCTGCCCAGCACGCTGGCAACAAAGCAGACGCCAACGCCAAATTCGAAAAAGCGATCCCGCTGCTGATGACCCTTCAGCAAATCGATCCATCGAATGACTTTGCTTCCCAGGCCATTCCCGATATCTATACCCGCATGGATCGTACCGAGAAAGCAAAGCAAGAGTATGAGCGCATCCTCGCCGACCATCCCTCGAAAGAGATGTACATCTCCTATGGAACTCTGATGATGAAATCGAACGATTATCAGGGTGCTGCCACGCAATATCAAAAGGCGCTCGCGCTTGCTCCGAACGATGAGTCTGCGCTCTACAATCTCGCCGCGACCTATAAGAATTGGGCTGCTGCCGATCAGAAGGACAAAAAGGCAGAATACAAAAGCGAGTTAGAGCAATCGACGAGCTATTTCGAAAAGCTCCGCGCGATCAATAAGACCGATCCCAACACACTTATGAATCTTGTGGAGAACTACGATATTCTCAGTCAAAAGGATAAGGTGATCTCGCTCGTTTCCGATCTCGAAGCGCTAAAGACCACTGATGCCGCAAAGACCCATGAGTATTGGGATTTACTCGCCCGCGTGTATGCCAGAGCCAATCGCTCCGCCGATGCGCAAGCATCCTATAAAAAATCCGATGAATTGAAGCAATCCGGCCACTAAGGAATTTATATTTACATGTCAGATAACGATCAGAACCCACCACAACCGATCCAGCAGCAACTCCAGATCGAACTCGGTGAAAAAGAAGCCGAGGGAATTTATTCCAATCTCGCGATCATCACTCATTCCCCCGCTGAGTTCATACTCGATTTTACACGCGTAACGCCCGGCGTTCCCCGTGCCCGTGTTCATGCACGCATTATTATGACCCCAATGCACTTCAAGCAGCTACTGAATGCCATGAAGGAGAACATCGAACGCTTCGAGCAACAATATGGCGAGATCAAGACCGATCGCCAGGGTGAACATCCCTTCGGATTCCGCACCAGCGGCCCGACCCAGCTTCCCGGCGCGGGCGGCGAAAAGGTGCATTAATTATTACTCACTTCAAAATCCGATAATCGAGAACTATCCCGACGCAAGGTATCGTTAATTGGTGTTTAATTCCAATTGCGATTATGCGTCATAGTCTTCTCGCTCTTTCGATTCTTCTTCTCAGCACGATCTCCGGCTGCGTGTGGCCGCCGGACTCTACGGATGTCTATAATAATCAGTATTATCCGTATAATGCGGGTTTCGATGTGCACCGCGTTTCCCAGCGATCCCTGACCGGCGTTGAAACTGTTGCAACAACTATTTCGCCGTATTATAATTCTTATTATTATTCCGATTCCATACGCTACATCCTTGTCAATGGCGACACCGCGTATCGGCATCCCGTTATCGCGTTACCACCGGTGTACGATTCCGCAGTTCCCTTTCATACCGATGGCTCCGCCAACTTTGTAACGTTTGTTTATTCCTCCCTTACATTTACCGACACCTCCTATGAATCAGGCCTTACCGCTCTGATCACAGCGCCAAAACCCGGCGATACCACTCAGCGAGCTTCCGATCTGCTCGTAAGCTACCAAACCAACAACGGAGCGACTGCAAATAATCAGAACGGATATGTTCAGATCACGGACTCATCCCATTTCTACACACAAACGTTGAATTATACCTATAGCGGCACGTTAGATTTCCCTACGAGCGAGATGGGAATCTTTCAAGGAAACACCCTCTGGATCGATCTGCATTTTACAGAAGTAGCCAGCGATGAGGTTCATATTGTCAATCCAAATCTCTATAGCAATTACATTAGTGTCCAGCGCGAAGTAGATATTGACCGCATCGTTGCATATCCACTTCACTAAACAGATCATTTTTATGTACGCTTCAAAATTTACGATCCCAGTAGCCGTTTGTGCGTCGATCCTGTTCGCCGGATGCGCCACGATGTTTCATGGCAAACCCGATCTCGAAATCGTCGGACCGCCGAACGTCCAGGTCGAGAGTGTCAATGGTGGCCAGATACAGGCCTATCGCGATGAAGGTGGTATGATCTTGCATCCCAATCCCGCGCTTACGGATTCGATCCGGATCACGTACGAAAACCACTCGACGGTCGTCGCGCTCGCTAAAAATCCATCCGGACTCGAACTACTGAACTACTTCTCACTCGGCATAGGATGTACGGTTGACGATCTTAGTCATTCATGGTTCAATTATTCTCCGGTCTATGTAACGGTCGATTCCGGTTCCAGCGGGGTCACAGGCATCTCCGCAATCTCGACGAACTGGCTCGGCGAATCGAATGGCTCGCGCGATCTGCATGCGCTCGTTCTGTTAGGAGTTGGATTTTCGTTCCAATTGGAGAACAATGGCGTAACCCCGCTCCCATTCTCCTTCGGTATCAATCAAATATCGAGTCCTCTCATCAACATTCAGGGCGGGCTTGGCATTGATTATCGCAAGCAATTTGAATTGTTCTATCAAGTTCGCAACGAACCGAGCTATGCCATAAACAGCAATGGCAATTCGACGGAGATCACGGCAGCCGATCTGTGCCTCCGGTACTTTTTTCAAAAGAATTTATTCCTGCAAGGCTCCTTCGGAACTGGGTATGCTTCTAATTATTATTACTATGGTGAGACCTACGATCCGGCAACTGGAACGTATATTACCAACAATTCCAATACCTACCCATCGTTTAATGAAGTGGGCGCAGGCATTGGATGGGCCGGGGACATTTCCTATATCTCCTTGCTGTATTTCGGTGGTTTGAACAGCTTCAATGATGAAAACTATACCAATGTGCGTTATCACACGGTGTATTTAAACTTCGGCCTGAACTTCAGAATTTGATCACATTTCCACATAGTCCAGATCCTTCCCGAACGTCTCGCTAATGCCGGACAGTGCGGCGATACCAATAACAAGCGTGATCGCCCCTACAACCACTCCGGAATAAATTAGCGCATTGGCTGGCGTAGTTCCGTTACTCGCAAACACTTGTTTGAGCCATTGAAATAAGATCGCGATCGGCACCAGCGCACCGCGTACGAAATTGGGAACTGTCGTTGCCACCGTTGCGCGCAGATTCGTTCCAAACTGCTCGGCGGCAACCGTTACGAATAGCGCCCAATAACCATTCGAAATGCCTAAGATCGCGCAAATGGCGTAGAATACCTGCGGTGTGCTCCCACGCTGAATAAAATACGCTGCTACCAGCGCAGCCGTTGCCACAAGAAAGATCAGCAGCACTTTTTTTCTGCTCCGCATCGCCTGACTGAGTGCCCCACTGGCGAGGTTCCCGAAGGTAAGCCCAAGATAGAACCAAAAGATCGCCAAACCTCCTGTAACATTCCCCGTTACGCCCAATGCTTTCGATAATTCCGGAGCTAACGTAATAAGGATCCCAACAAGATACCATGTTGGTAATCCGATCAAAATGCAGCACATATATTTTACAAATCGTTTTCGATCCGTAAATAGTGCGAAAAAACTTCCTCTTTTCACGCTCAACGTTGCGATCTTCTTATACAGACCCGATTCCAGCACGCCAATGCGAAGAATAAGCAGCACGATCCCAAGCCCACCGCCGATCCAAAAACAGGTTTGCCATCCGAACGTTTGAGCAATCAGCCACGCCAGTAGCGCCCCAGCAACACCGATCGAAGTAACGAGCGCCGTTCCATAACCGCGATATTCTTTCGAAAGTAGTTCCGAAACCAGCGTGATGCCTGCGCCTAATTCTCCCGCCAAACCAATTCCTGCAATGAACCGGAAGATCGCATATTGCTCGACGGTTTGAACAAATCCATTCGCAATATTCGCAATCGAATACAAAATGATCGAGCCGAACAGCACCGAGAGCCTTCCCTTCTTATCTCCAAGAATTCCCCATGCTATGCCGCCGATGAGCATTCCCGCCATCTGCACGTTGAGAAGATAAATTCCTGTATCGAGCAATGCCGCCCCCGTCAATCCAAGCGATTTCAGACTCGGCACGCGAATGATCGAAAACAGAACAAGATCGTAAATATCGACGAAATATCCCAGCGCCGACACAATAACGGCGGCGCTGAAAAGACTGCGAAGGAGGGAACGGCGAGGGGCAATAAAATCCATGCGTCTGAAACGATTATCAGCTAACAATAGGTTGGAATGCTTTCAAAAATACGGTAAAAAATGAAGACGATCTTTGAACCCGCCATTCGAAAAGAACTCCTCGATCGAGTAAACAAACTATCGGTTCACTCCACGCGGGTGTTCGGCAACATGCGACCGGAGCAGGGCTTGCATCATATCAATGAGGCGTTTCGGCTGTATCTTGGCGAGATCACATCACCGTACCACGGCAGTGCATTAAAGGCTGCTATCTTTAAGCTCATTACATTCTCACCGATGCCGATCCCCAGAGAGAAAGCAAAAACTGCTCCGCCACTGGTTTCCGAAGGGACCTATAACATTCAAAATGAAAAAGCACGGTTCGCTGGGTTGCTGGATCGTGTTGCATCTCTGCCTCCGACCTATGAATGGCCCATTCATCCATTTTTTGGGAAGATGAATCACGAGCAATACGGAAAATTAAGCTACAAGCATACCGATCATCACTTGCAGCAGTTTGGGGTGTAATAATTAGCGACCGTCAGGTTTGAGCCAATTCATTCGTTTGAATTTTATAACCCAATAATAAGGAGTTACTTTGATGTTACTGAGGAAAATCTCCCTAATTTTTTGCATTCTGAGTCTTGCTGGCTGCAGCAGCACTAATGCACCGGATCCGAACTACACCCTTACGATTACTGGAACTTTAAAATTTATTTCGCCCACAGCGTTACCACCGAACGCCAGTGTTGTCTGTGTCTGGCCTTCAAGTTCTGAAAATTATGGCAGCAACGGACTTCCGCAAACATTCGGAACCGCAACATTCGATACCGTTGCAAAAACTTTTTCTGTATCGTTCTCTGGTGTTCCTCCTTCCCAATCCGTAACCAGCGGTGCTAAAACAGTGACATTAGGATACGCACATATTCTATTGGTAGGTGACGATGCGAGTACCTATCCCCAGCGCCAGTTCGGGCCTTACAATGCACGAATTTTAGGTGCGGTAAATAATACGGCTGTAGTGTATCACAGCAGCAACTTCACACTGAGTTCCAGCGTCTTTCAATGGCTTAACGCCTCGCAAGGCTATGTAGTCGGGACGCGAGTTGCGACGACGGCAGATGGTGATAGTATGGTGCAGAGTGGTTCATCTGGCCTCGTGCTCACTATTAACACAGATACAACGGGAATTCACTTACCCGATGTTATACCTGGATTTGGCACCGTGGTATTTTAGTTAAATCTGCATCTGTCACAACACTATAATCTGTCGAGGCAACCTCACTTTGCTCCGGGAGATATTATAGTTCCTACATTCTGGTAATCCGCGTACTTAAAACTTGCCAACGCCTCGACTACTTTATTTTGGTCGCGTTTGTATGCCCAAGGCCCGCCGCTGAAATGCTGCATGGTGATGAAATAGGCGGCAAGCTGCCCGTCGCCGGTCAAAACATATCCCGCAAGCGCGGTAACGCCATTCAAGGTTCCCGTTTTCCCATGTGCGTTGTATTGCGCCGGCGTTCCGATCATCCGGTTGCGAAGCGTCCCGTCATATCCTGCGACCGAAAGCGTGTGTGTGAACAGCTCGAACATTCCGCGCTGCTTGATACCGGCCAGAAGATTAATGACGGTATTTGCCGTTACCTGATCGCCGCGGGAAAGCCCGGAACCATCGATAAACGTACATGCAGTTCCATCCACATTGCAGACTCGCAGCCAGGAGTGCATCAATTTTCGCGCGCGTTCATCCGGTGCAGAGGCGGCGATCTGCTGGATCGTCGAAAGTTTGCGGAACATGCTTTCGGCTAAGTAATTATCGCTGTGCTTATTCATGTATGCCAGCAAGTCGATGAGGCTCGTTTGCTTTTCAGCGATAGTTCTGGAATTTGTGTCTCTCCGAACCCGCTCCACGCGCGGCTGACCTGTAACCGTAATTCCGTTTTGCTGCAATCGTAATTTCATCGCTGCGGCCATCGCCATGGGAACGTTCTTGATCGCAAAGCCATACGTCCGCTGGGATCGTGCTGGGAACTGGCCTGAGATAACGATGGTCTGTCGTGCACCCATCGGACCGCCCGATGAACTGACGTGCAGCGTCATCGTGCCGCGAACGAGCCTCCGAATCGTTCTGCGATGCCTTCCTCGGCCAACCCTGCGGACGCGATAGCTCGCTGGCGCGCTCGACTTTCCATGATTGACGACGACAACCGATGCGATCGGCGGATTAACGCGAATGCCAAGAGGTGAACCTTTTGTATGCCCACCAATAACAGTCACGGTTACGATATTTCTATCGAGTGAAAAATTCGGAAAGGTCGATAACGCGCCCGCTTCCGCCACATCTTCATTCTCTTCATCATCGGCAGCGGTAGAGTCTGCGCTGGCAATGACGCCGTTCTCACCAACGATGGAGTCATGCACGGTGATCTCAGGAGCGGCGTGTGCATCCATATATTCTTTCGCTTCGGGACTCAGCGGATTCTCTCCATCCAGATCGCTAACGATCTCCCCTTGTATCTTTTCTATCCCCGTCTCATGCAACTTGTGTGCGATCTCATCGAGATCGGTCGATCGAAGCGTAGGATCGCCGCTCGGTCGTAAATAAACATTCCCAATGATCTTATCGCCAACGATCGTTGCGCCCGGAGCAAGATCGAGTTTTGTCGTGAACGCATATTTCGATCCTAACGCCCACAGCGTCGATGATGAGGTAAACAGTTTCTCCGTGGAGGCTGGAAGTACATCCGCATCGGGATGATACGAAAAAATCGTTCGAAGGGAATCATTCGGCTCAAAAAGTACGATCTTGGCGCTCACTGTGGCACGCCGAATTTCCTTGCTATCGAAAATATCGGCGATCTGCTCACGAAGCGCGCTCAAAGCTCGGGCCGTATCGCCATTCCATCCCTTGAAATCCGGATGCATCGCATGAATGGATGTATCGACGAAACGAATGCTGTCGTTGAATACAAGTCTTTTACTCGGCGTAAAAAAGTTATTCGCGCCAATGGAAAGCACCACAAGCAGAGCGAGAGATGCAATAGCTCCCAAAGCTGGAAGGATGCTCCGAAATAAATATTTGTTTTTATGTTTCAAAGGCTAACTTAAACTTTCGCGAACAATATCCTCTACATTTTTTAAAGCATCCGAAAGCTTTTCTGGATACTTCCCACCGGCCTGGGCAAGCTGTGGCCGTCCGCCGCCTTTGCCGCCAACGATCTCCGCGATCTTTCCGATGATGTCCCCTGCCTTGATCTTCTTTTCTTTCACAAGATCATCCGATACCACAGCTACCAACGAAACTTTATCCTCTGCAAGTTTCGCGCCAAGCACAGCAACCACGCCGGATTTCATCTCCTCGCGCAGCATTTCCCCAAGCGATTGCAATTCACCAGCATCTCGCGCAGATAATTCCGATGAGATAATTCGAACGCTCGTGCCATCCAAAACTTTTGCAGAAGCGGCAAGTTTTTTCATCTCATCCCGTCGAGCTTCGAGGCGAAGTTTCGTTAGATCTTTCTCTAACTTTTGCTTCTCCGCAAGCAAAGCATCGTACTCGCGGCTGAGTTCGGAGTATTTCTTTTCTTCTGCGATCAACCATTGTTCGATACCGCGTCCCGTAACCGCTTCGATCCTTCGAACACCGCTTGCAATGCTCGATTCACTCGTGAATTTGAACAGTCCGATCTCCGCAATATTCGCAACATGCGTTCCGCCGCAAAACTCGCGCGAGAACGGACCGAAATCAACGACATTCACGAACGCGCCGTATTTATCGCCGAAGAACATGAGCGCACCCATCTTTTTCGCTTCTTCGAATGGAATGTTGCGATGATGAATGAGCTTGATCGTCTCACGTATCTTTTCATTCACAATCGCTTCGATCTCCCGCAATTCTTCCGGCGTAACTTTTTGAAAATGACTAAAATCAAAACGCAAATGATCGGGTGTCACCAATGAGCCAGCCTGATGCACATGCTCGCCCAAAACTTTGCGTAGCGCAGAGTGCATCAGATGCGTGGCGGAATGATTCCGCATGATGTCGATGCGGCGAGGCCGGTCGATGGCTGCCTTCGTAATAGCACCCGGATTTGCTTCGATGGCTTCCTCTTCAAGGACGTGTGCAATGGCAGCGCCAACTTTTCGGACATCTTTCACGCGGTGGTGATTACCATCGATCGTAAGAATTCCCGTATCCGAAATCTGTCCGCCGGACTCCGCATAAAACGGTGTGCGGTCGAGAATGACGGTATTGCCTTCAACAACAAGTGTTTTACCTGTATCCTCGAAATGTTCGTAGCCCGTAAATTCAGATTGAACATCGGACATCTCCATCGTTGCTGAAACGACTTGCTTCTTTGAAGCATGAACGCGCAACGAACGGTCCTTCTGCTCTTGCAATAACTCTTCGAAGCGTGGCATATCGACGGATAGGCCCCGTTCTTTGGCAAGAACTTGCGTCAGATCTATTGGGAATCCGAAGGTGTCGTAAAGCTTAAAAGCATCCTCACCTGTAATAGATGGAGATTCGGAATCTTCAATCGTCTCCGCAATTTCTTCAAATAGCGCGAGACCGCGATCGAGCGTTACATTAAAACTCCCTTCTTCAGCTCGAATTACATCTTGAACAAGGTGTAAACGCTCACGAACTTCTGGAAATATTGCACCCATTGTTTCTGCAACAACATTAGCAAGATCATATAGAAAAGGAGAATTACTTCCTCCAAGTTTACGACCATATCTTGCCGCGCGGCGAAGAATTCTCCGAAGAACATACCCGCGACCATCATTCCCGGGCATTGCACCGTCAGCAATTGCAACTACAAGAGTTCGAATATGATCGGCAACAACGCGACTCGCTATAATTACATCCTGATTTTCATCCACTCCAGCAAAAGCCATCGCGGTGGTCGGAGAGTAATTTTGAATCCAATCAAAATATGGTGTAAACACATCCGAATCATAATTCGAATGCTTCCCTTGCAAAACAGCGCAAATGCGCTCAAACCCCATTCCGGTATCGACATGCTTCATCGGCAGCTCTTCGAGCGAGCCATCGGGATTGCGATTGTATTGAATAAAAACAAGGTTCCAGATCTCGATCACTTCTGGAACTCCGGCATTCACAAGATGGGCACCGGACTTATCCGGCGTGTGATCGTAATGGATCTCCGAGCACGGACCGCAGGGGCCCGTCTCGCCCATTTCCCAGAAATTATCCTTTGCACCGAAACGCAGGATGTGCGCGGGATCGATGTCCGTTACAGCTTTCCAGAGTTCAAAGGATTCATCGTCCGTTTCATAAACGGTCGCATATAGCCGCGATTTATCCAGCTTCCATTCGCTTGTCAGCAGTTCCCACGCCCAGGCAATAGCTTCCTTCTTATAATAATCGCCGAACGACCAATTCCCGAGCATCTCGAAAAAAGTGTGGTGATAGGTATCGTGACCAACCTCCTCCAGATCGTTATGCTTGCCGGAAACGCGAATAACTTTCTGCGTATCGGCCGCGCGTGTATAGGAGCGCGAGCCAACGCCCAGGAAAACATCCTTGAACTGGTTCATGCCGGCATTGGTGAATAGGAGGGTCTTATCCCCATGCGGAATGACGGGCGCGCTGGGTACGATCTCGTGCCCGCGCGCCGCAAAAAAGTCGAGGAAAGATTGCCGAATTTCTTTGGAAGTCATCGGATTGGGTTAACAAGAATAGAGAGGGAATGTTCAAAAAAGGGTTGCAAATCACTCCTCGCCCGTTTAGGTCACTTTTCAATACCCTGCGAACCCCTTATGAACCCGCTCCGTTTGGTTTGGCATGAAGAAACTGCTGGTGGTTTTCTTATGCTTCTTTGCCTCGAACGCATTCGCCTCTTCGGCGGATAGCGGGAAGTGTCCGTGGAAGATGCCCTTTACGATAACAATCTCTGGGACAGGAGAAACACAAGGCTGGGGTAGGACTTGGATAGCTCAGCCTGGGCCCTATAGAGATGATGATACGAGTTATTTGATTCCTTCTTCAATTGAAAGTTACCAAATCACCATTGACACATGCCAATGTAATTCTATTCAATACTCATTAATCTCGGATAGTCTTCATTTTACGCGAGAATGGGGTGGCATCTTTCCTGGAATGCCAGAGTTCCAATCTGTTTTAATTGTGTTCGCACCTGGAAAGGATTCCATTATTTCATTATCGCTTTTTGATGATGATTCTTTTGGCAGTAACAGTCAATATTCCTTCAGGTCTTACAATTTCAAAATTTCGTCACTGTTGTTTGATGACACTTCGATCTTCGAAACAGACTCGTCATTTATGCTCCATAATGCTTCCTTTACTGAGGAAACATTTGACACAATGGGTGTCCCGGATTACGGAGACGATTTTCAAACCACTGATTTCACTGCCTCCTCTATCACTCTTTCCGGAATTTTCCGTCCAACCGCTTTTTCTAATCCTCCTGCAACAGTTACCGAAGCACCGCAACCGAACAATCTCGCCATTTACTCTTCGAATGGCTCCATCGCATGTTCGTTCGATGTCGCGGATCATGCGAGAGATCTCGAAATCCTTTCTCCGCTTGGGATCAGAGAGGCAAGCTTTACCATTCCGGCGGGACAAACGCAAGCATCGCTCCCCCATCTTCCAGCGGGATTTTATTTTGTACGGCTGGATGGCTCGATGGCGAAGGTTTATATTTCGGACTAATACTATGAAGTACCTGCTGACGCTTCTCTTATGTTTTTTTGCTTCGAACGCATTTGCCTCTTCGGCGGATAGCGGGAAGTGTCCGTGGAAGATTCCGTTTACGATAACGATTCAAGGCGTGGGCAATCAGCATTCCTATGGACGTTCTGTTACAAATTTTATAGAACATGATACGGATTATGGGACTCATCATTCAGGGGATGCCTTTTCAATCGTAGTTGACACGTCAAGTTCAGATAGCTCTTTCTCGGAACGTTTCAACTTACAATACTCTCTAGTCCGTGACTCTCTTCTTTTTAGTTTCAATTATCTGGATACTGATATAGTCACAAAGGGGGCTCATGGATTCAAATCTTTGCTCATAATTTTCGCACCTGGAAAAGATTCCATCATTCAACTTACCTACTTCGAGGCAGATTCATTCCCTTATTCGGGAGGAATCTCATACGGGTCACGCAAAGTTCAAATTTCATCGCTCCTTTTCGACGATACATCGATCTTCGCCACCGATTCCTCTTTCTATGGGCATAATCTCTCCATGACAAATCATACCGTGGACAGTTCTTATTCCTCATGGCCCTCGTACAGTGACAGATACACTGATTTCACCGCCTCCTCCGTCACGCTCTCTGGAATTTTCCGTCCCACTACTTTTTCCAATCCTCTGGCAATAGTTACCGAATCGCCTCAGCCGAATAATCTCGCCATCTATTCTTCCAATGGCTCCATCGCATGTTCGTTCGATGTTTCGGATCATGCGAGAGATCTCGAAATTTTTTCTCCGCTTGGGATAAGGGAGGCAAGTTTTACCATTCCGGCGGGACAAACGGAAGCATCACTTCCCCATCTTCCGGCGGGATTTTATTTTGTGCGGCTGGATGGCGCGATGGCGAAAGTTTATATTTCGGAGTAGCACGATGAAGTACCTGCTAACACTTTTCTTATGCTTTTTTGCTTCGACCGCATCCGCCTCTTCAGCGGATAGCGGGAAGTGTCCTTGGAAGTTGCCGTTTACGATATCGATTCACGGGATGGGTAACACATATGGGTACGGAAACTCGAGACACTCAGTAGCAGGCGGTTACGTGGATGATGATACGAGTTATTGGATTCCTTCCTCAACTTACAATTTCAGCATCACAATCGATACTATTGTACCTGCGCATTATTTTGTTAAATATTCATTACGTTCCGACTCTCTTCGCTTTTCGATTTTACAAGATACTTCTGTTCCAAACAATAGTATATACGATTTCCAATCGATTGTAATCGCATTCGCTCCCGAAAAAGATTCCATCGTTTCAATAACCTTCTTGGAAGTCGATTCTGGAAGTGGTTTCTTTCAAGGCACCCCTTCTTCAGGCCATGCATTTAGAGATTTTAAAATTTCGTCTCTACTTTTTGACGATTCGTCAATACATTCTACCGATTCTTCCATCCTCGGCCATGATATTTCAATGACTGATTCTGATTTTAATGGTCATTATTATGATCAATACAATTTTCAAAACCTCTACACGGATTTCACCGCCTCCTCGGTCACACTCTCCGGAATTTTCCGTCCCACAACTTTTTCCAATCCGGCATCAATAGTTACCGAAGCGCCGCAGCCAAACAATCTCGCTATTTACTCTTCGAATGGCTCCATCGCATGTTCGTTCGATGTCGCGGATCATGCGAGAGATCTCGAAATCTTTTCTCCGCTTGGGATCAGAGAGGCAAACTTTACCATTCAGGCAGGACAAACGGAGTCATCACTTCCCCATCTTCCGACTGGATTTTATTTTGTGCGGCTGGATGGCTCAATGGCGAAGGTTTATATTTCGGACTAACACCATGAAGTACCTGCTAACGCTTCTTTTATGCTTCAGTGCATCGAACGCTTTTGCCTCTTCGGCGGATAGCGGGAAGTGTCCGTGGAAGATGCCATTTACGATAAAAATTCATGCCGTAGGTAATTATTCTAATGACGAATATAACATTCCTACACATGGGCATGGGTCATCTATGGATTGGACTGACACAAATTTGGCAGATGATTTGACAATCACAATTGATAGCTTTTTGTTGGAACGAGATACCCTCACATACAACTACTCATTCGATACAATATGGAGTGATCCAGGAAACTCTAATTTACAAGTAGCAACAAATATTTCCTTCGGTATTGCTTTTGTCCCCGGCCAAGATTCCATTTTCTCTTTGTGGTACACCCGTAGTAATTCCTGGTTCGGGTATCAGTCTTCTGGGTCGTCAATAACTTTTAGAATTTCATCTTTGAGTTTCACTGACAGCACGATCTTCTCAAGCGATTCTTCTTTTAGTCTG
>Ga0206974_1164_pt1 | contig 14671 bp, 10 predicted proteins | sample Alteio_BWOrgHeat_84_FD_152920 | JGI IMG/M metagenome (GOLD analysis project Ga0206974, IMG submission 152920) | Enriched cells from forest soil in Barre Woods Harvard Forest LTER site, Petersham, Massachusetts, United States -... | ecosystem: Environmental > Terrestrial > Soil > Temperate forest >... | reverse complement strand
GAAGAGAATCCACTTTATTAGTCATTAAATTGACTGTCTTTTGTTCTTTTTCAACAGATTTTTTTGTGAAAAAACTGGTTAAAGAAGTTAATGTATTGTTTAAGAAAGCAATGGCTATATCTTGATTATAAGAAGAAAAACTTAAAGTAATTATTCCATCCTTTTTAGATAATAAAGAAGTAAAACCAGTCATTACGCGCGCATATACAATATCCATTACCGAATCTTGCTGAATAGTAAAGTTTTGGTTTTTCGAAAATGAAATTGGATTTTTCCTTGGAAAATCTTTATAGATTACCTTTTCCAAGTAATGATTGATTAACAAATCTTTTTTTCCATCCACTATTGCTTCCATCAATAATCCTCCGGAAACAATTTTTTTAGATTTAACCAATTCTACAATTTTTTCGGAAGACAATGCCTCACCTCCACCTCCACCAACCCCAAACTGCCTGGCAATACCAGCATAAGCAGAGGCCATCCCTCCTTTATTACCGCCATCCATCATGAAAGTTAATTTTGCAGTATACATTTTTTCAGATCTATAGGCTAAGAAGAAACCAATTAAAGCACCCAAAACAACATAAATAACAAGCACCCAAAATCTTTTAATAATCAAAGCTTTAAAGTCTTTAATTATTGATATTATTTTAACTATACTTCCTTTGGATATCATTATTATTTCTCCAGTGTATTATTTTATCTGCGTAAGCTTTACAACAGCAATTGTGGACATGGCAAGAGAAGTGACTCCCGTAAGCTGAGTAAGTGTCCTTGAAATAAGAGCATTCCAATCTATTGGTGTCTCCTGTCCTTTAATTTTTTTCTCTTTGTAAATTACCACTACTTTATCCCCTACATTTACAATAGGATAAATTTTAAATAGGCCAAAATCTTTAGTTCGTTTTACAAAGCCTCCTGCGCTTTCAATATAAGTACTTGATCTTTTTGCTTCAGATGAAAAACCTCCGCCATACGCCTTAATATAATGTCTGGCACTTCTTCCTGTGACAAATGGTGCATATACTGAATTCAAGGAATCTACTTTTGGATATTTAACTGCTCCCATAATCGTTACTAAATTACGAACAGTGGGTATATCTAATTTATCGCCTTCTTGAAGTACGTAATCAAATTCTTTTCTTTTTTTATTAAGTAATGCTTTAAGATCCAAAATAACAATAGTAGAATCGCCTTTTTCATTAAATCTCAACAACGTAGCTCCCTCCAAAAAAGACCATTCAGTGACACCTCCTGCTCTCTCAATAACGCTGGTTATTTTTTCCGTTTTACTAATTAAAGAATAAGTCCCTGGATATTTTACTTCTCCTGTCAGAAAAATATTTTTTTGCATGTGGTAATCAGGAGTCGTTCTTACAAAAATAATATCATGAGGTTGTAACTTAATCGGAGCCTCTTTTCCCAATTCAAGCTCATTAGATATAGCGACTGTTTCAATTGTTACTCTTGTAGGTTCATCCGAATCTTCCTTTGAAAAATTTGAAATTCTGCTAATTTCTATTCTTCCATTGGCGGCTTCACGCTTTAACCCTCCTGCCATAAAAACTAAATCCTGTACAGTTAAATCCTCACTATATGCAACTCTTATAGGTCTTCTAACAGCCCCTTTAATTTCTACAAACAAGGTATCGGAAAAACCTTTTTGTGAATACACCACAATTTCATCAAATTCCTTTAAAGGATAATTTAAAGGAGATCCTGGGTTTTTAATTATTTCATTTAAGTTCAACGTTATATATTCTTTTGTATTATCAACATGAGTTCTGGTTAGATAAGCTCTTCCAAAATAAGTGTCATACCGAACTCCATAAGCTTTATTCAATAGATCTAACACTTTTTCTCCTTCTTTAAATTCATAAGATCCAGGGACATTTACAGCACCTTTCACTACAACAAAATTCCTAAGCGCTGAAGTATTTTGTATAATCTGAACGGAATCACCGTCTTTTAATGATACGATTAACTTTTCTTTAATTACGCTATCAAGATCAATATCTTTAAATACTAACTTATCACCAATATACCTTTCCAATCGGGCTTTTGTTTTAATCGCCTTCTTTGAAAATCCACCTGCATATTGAATTAATTCTTTAATGCCTTCCTTTTCTTTTAATTCATAGTATCCGGGACGTTTTACCTCTCCCTTTATGTTCACTGTATTTTCAGTAGGATTTACCAAAATATAGTCGTTATCTTCTAAATAAAAATCATTTTCCGGACTAGGATTTTGAAGAAATTTATAAACATCCAGAACTTTTATTTTATTATTATTTCTTTTCACAATAATATTCCTAACTGTTGCTATATCAGTTAATCCGCCAGATATAGCCAAAACGTTAAATGCAGAGTTGATAGAAGAAACAGAATAAGTTCCCGGATTTTTAACTTCTCCAACTATATTTACACGAATGACTTTAGAATAATTAAGCTCAATACTGATTTCCGAATTTTTCAAATCATATACCCTACCAAACCGAGAGCTTATTATTTTCTTTGCTTCACCAAAAGACATTCCTCTCAAATAAACTCTTCCTACTATTTTTGCTTCGATAGAACCACTGCTGTTGATAGTATATACTCCCTGATACTCCGAATTCCCCCAAATGGTAATATTTAATTCGTCACCTACCCCTAAAATATAATTATCAGGAGCTTTTATATGTCCGGCGGATTGAAAAACTTTTAAGTTTCCATTATCAAAAAAAGAATGTCCATAGGTTCTTAATTTTTCCTTTTCAATACGAAGACTATCCTCCTTCTTTTGTTTCCCATCCAAAAGTTTTTTCTTTTCTTTTATTATACTATCCTGAGCAACTAATTTTTCTACTTCAGCTCCTTCTTGAACAAAAGCTTTTTTGCTATTAGGCGCACCTAATTGCCCTTGAGCCTGTTCTTTCAACCTGGCTAAGTCAGTTTCACTTACTACGCCTGTTGCTCCATCAGAAACACTTGGATTATTAGGGGTACTTATATTATCTGTTGGAACTTGCCCATAAGATAAAAACGAAAATGAAAAAAGTATTGTAAAAAGTATAAATTTCATTGATTACACAGTATAAATATGCGCGAAGTTAAAAAATTAAATTTAACTATGCCTGAATACGAAAGCGAATTGAAAACTCTAGCCTGATTTTTCTTGGAAAAATAATTTTATCTTAGTCCAAATAGAAATTCATGATCATTAGAAGCAGAGCTCCTCTTCGTATCGGATTGGCAGGTGGAGGAACCGATGTAAGTCCTTATTCCGACCTATACGGAGGTGCTATTTTAAATGCCACGATTAATTCATTTGCTTCAGCCAGCATTATTCCCCGGGACGACAATAAAATTATACTACACGCCCAAGATGGCAATGGGAAAGTGGAGCTAAACAGTGCAGTTGAACTAGAATTAAATGGTGAATTAAATTTACTAAAAGGTGTTTACAACCGCATTGTTAAAGATTTTATAAAAAAGCCGCTCAGCTTTGAATTGCACACCCATGTGGACGCTCCTCCTGGATCAGGTTTGGGTTCATCTTCTACTTTGGTAGTAGCCATTGTTGGTGCTTTTGCAGAATGGCTTCAGCTTCCATTAGGGGAATACGACATTGCTCATTTGGCTTTTGAAATTGAACGCATCGATTTGAACATGGCAGGTGGTAAACAAGATCAATACGCAGCTACTTTCGGAGGATTTAATTTCATGGAGTTTTACGGAGGCGATAAAGTGATTGTAAATCCGTTGAGAATTAAGGAACGCTTCGTTTATGAATTGGAAACCAATCTCGTGCTGTTTCACACTGCCACCAGCAGAAACTCCTCTACAATTATAGAGCAGCAAACCAAAAATATTACATCCAAACAGGAAAAATCATTAGAAGCCACGCACCAATTGAAACAACAGGCTATTTTAATGAAAGAGGCTTTGTTGAGAGGAGAGATTCACCGAATCGGAGATATTTTAAATCAAAGCTGGAAATTCAAAAAACAAATGGCCGATGGTATCAGCAACCCTATGATAGACGCCATTTATGAAGAAATGATTAATGCAGGCGCCACAGGAGGAAAAATATCAGGAGCGGGCGGCGGCGGATTCATGATGTTCTATTGTCCGAACAACGCCCATTATACCGTTAAAAAAACATTAGCCAGATACGAAGGATCAATCAAAGAATTTTTATTTACACAAGGAGGATTGCAAACATGGAAAATCTAAAAAGAATATTTAAAGAATCAATTGAGGTAAAGTCGAAAATATTGAACGACCCTAAAATCCTCAATACTATATTACAGGTAAGTGATGATATTGTAAAATGTTTTGAAAAAGACGGAAAAGTATTGTTGTGCGGAAATGGCGGCAGTGCTGCCGATGCACAACATTTAGCTGCAGAATTCAGTGGTCGTTTTTATTACGACCGTCCCCCTCTTTTTGCTGAAGCCTTGCATGTGAATACTTCTTATCTGACAGCTGTAGGCAATGATTATTCCTATGATGAAATTTATGCACGCCTCATCATTGCTAAAGGAAGAAAGGGCGATGTACTAATAGGTTTATCCACTTCAGGAAATTCGAAAAATGTAGTGCGTGCTTTTGAACAGGCACGCAAACAAGGAATGATTATCGTTGCTATGACCGGCGAAACAGGTGGCAAAATGAAAGATTGCTGTGATTACCTCATCAATGTTCCTTCTGCCGATACTCCAAGAATTCAGGAAGCCCACATTACTATCGGTCACGCCATCTGCGAAATAGTGGAAAGTCAACTTTTTCCTAAAGGAATTTAAATTGCCGTTGGAAGCCGTTATACTCGCTGGTGGATTCGGTACCCGACTACAATCAGTAGTGACGGATTTACCTAAGCCAATGGCTCCCATAAACGGAAAGCCGTTTTTGGAATACTTACTAAATTATTGTATTCGGCAAGGCATACAACGTGTGGTTATTTCTACCGGCTATAAACATGAATCCATAGAAAATTATTTCGGTACTTCTTATCAATCTTTAAGCATAGCTTACGCTCAGGAAATTTCTCCCTTAGGCACGGGTGGAGGAATTCAATTGGCATTAAAAAAATGCAAAGAAAAAAATGTAGTGATCTTAAATGGTGATTCCTTTTTTGAAGTAGATTTAAAAACACTGGAACAAAATCATTTGAGTGTAAAAAGCGAATTTTCCATCGCAGCAAAAAAAATGTTCAATTTCAATCGTTATGGAATTTTGCAAACCAAAGGAAGTAAAATTATTGCCTTTGATGAAAAACGACAAATTGATGAAGGCCTTATCAATGCAGGAGTTTACATCATCGATAGAGAATTTTTTTTATCACTGAATCTTCCTGAAAAATTTTCCATGGAAAAAGATTATATGGAAAAATTCTTTTCCACTCATGAATTCAATGCTTTTGAATTTGAAGGATACTTTATTGATATAGGAATTCCGGAGGATTATGAAAAAGCACAGAGAGATTTTATCGCTTAATTTTGTGAAGGTGCCTGCTCACCAACATTTTCAATAGGAGTTTCCGGCTTTTTTTCCTTCTCATCACTTGCTAAAAATTGCTCCTTAAAATATTTTCTTTGAAACAATAAAATCATTAAAACACCTGCTGTTATTGCAGAATCTGCAATATTGAAAATAGGAGGGAATACATAATCTCCGCCCAAATACGGAACCCACTCTGGCCAATGTGCCGAATAAAAAACCATATCTACCACACTTCCTTGCAGCCATCCTGTATATCCGCCTTCAGCAGGGAACAAAGTAGCCAGCTGATCAGAATACGGAATACTTTGACTGAATATTTTTCCGTAAAAAATGCTATCCAATATATTTCCTATCGCGCCAGCAAAAATCAGCGACAAGCTGTACACCATCGTACCCACTTTACCTCCTTTAATTTTTTGCCACAGATAATAACCGATGAAACTCACGGCAACTATACGAAAAACGGTAAGTAAAATTTTAGCTTTATGCTCATCTAAAAAAGGAATCTCCCAGCCAAAAGCCATTCCGGGATTTTCCACAAATTGCAGTTTGAACCACTCCAAGCCAAAAATATCAATCGACTCATTATAATAGAAATGAGTTTTAATGTAAAACTTTACAGCCTGATCAATAAAAAGCACAGCTAAAATAGTAGCGAAAGCTTTTTTTAAATCAGAACTACTTTTTGAATGGTCCATTAAATTATCCTTGTGCATTTTTAGCCTCGATGCTTAAAGTAGTATGAGGCACAATGCGCAATCTTTCTTTAGAAATCAGCACACCTGTTTCACGGCAAATTCCGTAAGTTTTATTTTCAATTCTTACCAAAGCTGCCTGCAACTGCATGATGAATTTTCTTTGACGATGCGCCAATGAAGCCAGTTTTTCACGGTTCATAGATTCGGAACCATCTTCCATCATATTGAAAGTACTAGCGCTTTCAGTATCAGAATTTTCACCTGAATGATCCAGTTGTCCCTGAAAATGTTTCAAGTCAATTTCCGATTCTTCTATTTTAGCTAAAATAATTTTTTTGAATTCGGCCAACTCTTTATCAGAGTATCTTACCTTTTCTTCCTTCTTTGCTGCCATAACTGTTAGTTTAATTTTGTAATACTAATTGTTGTTTTTAAATCATCATCCACTTCCACTTCCTGCCCTTCCGCCCCTATATTCATTACCCACTCAATATCATTGGCGAGTACTTCGCTGCAAATATAAGTTTTGTTGTTGTGAATCGCTTCAACTATTCCGTCAACTTTTTGAATTTTCAAATTGATCCGGTCAGTGAGATCAAAATTTTTGTCTTTTCTCAAGTTCTGAACCCTGTTCACCAATTCTCTTGCGATACCCTCTTCTTTTAAAGAACTGCTGATGGTCATGTCTAAAGCCACAGTCAATCTTCCTTCGTTGGCTACAGCCCAACCCGGAATATCTTCCGATGATATTTCAACATCTTCTAAAGTAAGAATAATTTCCTCTCCCTCAATGTTCAGGTTGTACGCGTTGTATTTTTCAAGTGTTGCAATATCCTGTTGATTAAATTGGGCCACAGCTGCCGCAATCTGCTTCATACTTTTTTGATATTTCGGGCCGAGTACTTTAAAGTTGGCTTTTATTTTTTTCACTAGAATTCCTGATTCCTCAGTAAGATATTCGAGTTCCTTCACATTCACTTCCGATAAAATCAAATCTTTCACAGCCTCTAGCTGTGCTTTAAATTGCGCATCTAAAACCGGAATCATTATTTTTTGCAAAGGCTGACGCACTTTGATTTTATATTTTTTTCTCAAGCTCAAAACCATAGAGGAGAAAGACTGTGCCAATTCCATTCTTTGTTCCAGATCCAAATCAATTTCTTTTTCATTGAAAGTCGGGAAGTCACTCAAATGCACCGATTCCGCTTTGTATCGTCCACTCACTTCATTTAAATCTTTGAAGAGCTGATCCATAAAAAATGGTGCCAGTGGAGCAGATAGTTGCGACACCACTTCCAAACATTTATACAAAGTTTGGTACGCTGCAATTTTATCTGTTGAATATTCACCTTTCCAAAACCTGCGTCGGCAAAGACGAACGTACCAATTGCTCAAATGTTCTCCCACAAAATCCTGAATGACGCGGGCTGCTTTCGTAGGTTCATAATCGGCCCAGTGCGCATCCACAGCTTTCACCAAACTATTCAATTTTGAAATGATCCAACGATCAATTTCCGGTCTTTCATTCAAAGAAACTTCTGCTTCTTTGTAAGAGAAACCATCGAGGTTAGCGTACAGAGCAAAGAACTGATAAGTGTTATAAAGTGTTCCGAAAAACTTACGTTGTACTTCAGTGATGCCGTCTAAATCGAATTTTAAATTGTCCCAGGGCTGCGCATTGGAAATCATGTACCAGCGCGTTGCATCCGGACCATATTTATCCAGTGTTTGAAAAGGATCGATAGCATTTCCCAAACGTTTGGACATTTTGTGTCCGTTTTTATCCAGTACCAATCCGTTCGACACAACGTTTTTAAAAGCAACAGAATCAAAACACATCGTAGCAATCGCATGCAAAGTATAAAACCAGCCACGTGTTTGATCCACACCTTCCGCAATAAAATCGGCAGGATAAGCTTTGTGGTTGTCGATTAATTCCTTGTTTTCAAAAGGATAATGCCATTGCGCGTAAGGCATAGCCCCTGAATCAAACCACACGTCAATCAAATCGGCTTCACGCTTCAAAGGCTTACCTGAAGCACCAACCAGCGTAATTTGATCCACAAAGTTTTTATGCAAATCAAGGATATTGTAATTTTCTTTGGAAAAATTTCCAGGGATGAAAGTCTCCAGCGGATTGTTTTTCATCACACCTGCTTTCACGGCTTTAGCGCATTCGTCTTTCAATTGCTCAACAGATCCGATACAAATTTGTTCGCTTCGATCTTCTGAAGTCCACACCGGAATTGGAATTCCCCAATAGCGTGAACGTGACAAATTCCAGTCGTTTACATTTTCCAACCAGTTGCCAAAGCGACCGGTGCCGGTACTTTTCGGTTTCCAGTTGATGGTGTTATTGAGCTCCACCATTCTATCTTTCATCTGCGTAGCACGGATGAACCAGGAATCCAGCGGATAGTAAAGCATGGGCTTATCAGTTCTCCAGCAATGCGGATAACTGTGTTCGTATTTCTCCACTTTAAATGCTTTGTTCTCCGTTTTTAGTTTGATAGAAATCTCTACATCCACTGATTTTTCAGGTTCTTGTCCGGTTGGGTAATATTCGTTTTTTACAAATTTTCCTGCGAGCTCGCCCGCTTGTGCAACAAATTTTCCTTGTAAATCAACGAGTGGAACAGGATTACCTTCAGGATTCAAAACCATCATTCCCGGAACACCAGCTTCTTTCGCTACCTTCGCATCATCCGCACCAAAGGTAGGCGCGATATGCACGATACCCGTACCATCTTCGGTAGTAACGAAATCACCTGGAATTACACGGAAAGCTTTATCGGCATTTTCAAAAGGCAAGGCGTAAGGCAAGAGTTGTTCGTATTGAATGCCCACTAAATCAGTTCCGATAAAGGATTTAAGATCAAACCATGGAATTTCGGATTGCCCATGTTTGTAATTATCAAATTTAGATTGATTAATTATAACCATTGGATTATCTGTTCCAGCTTGATCAATAAGGACTGCTTTATGATCTTTATTAAATTGTTTTGTTAAAAGCTCTTTTGCTAAAATCACTTGAATAGGATCTCCAGTATATCTATTAAAAGTTTTTACGAGAACATATTCAATCTTCGGTCCTACTGCCAAAGCGGTGTTAGATGGAAGTGTCCATGGAGTAGTCGTCCAAGCTAAAAAGTGAACATCGCCTTCAATATCTTTTAAAACCCCAGATTTTTTTGCTTTGAACTGCGCAACCACAGTAGTGTCTTTTACATCGCGGTAACAACCCGGCTGGTTCAGCTCATGCGAGCTCAAACCCGTTCCTGCTGCCGGAGAATAAGGTTGAATCGTATAGCCTTTGTACATCAGATCCTTGTTGTACAATTGTTGCAGGAGATGCCAAACCGACTCGATATATTTGTTTTCGTAAGTGATATAAGGATCTTCCATATCCACCCAGTAACCCATTTTTTTGGTAAGATTGTTCCAGATGTCGGTGTATTTCATCACCGCTTCGCGACAGGCTTTATTGTAATCTTCTATAGAAATTTTCTTACCGATGTCTTCTTTGGTAATTCCCAGCTCCTTCTCCACTCCAAGCTCAACAGGCAAACCATGAGTATCCCAACCGGCTTTACGATTAACCCGCTTACCTTTCAATGTTTGATAACGGCAAAAAATATCCTTGATGGTTCTTCCCATCACATGGTGAATCCCCGGCAAACCATTGGCAGAAGGCGGACCTTCATAAAAAATGAAAGGATTATTCTCGTCGCGAGAAGAAATACTTTTTTCAAAAATATTGTTCGCTTCCCAAAAGGCTTGCACTTCGCTGGCTACAGCGGGTAAATTCAAACCTGAATATTCTTTATACTTTTTTGCCATGAAACACTTCTAAATGAAGGAGGGCAAAAATAGGGAAAATAAAGTAAGATTTAAACCAATAAAAAATCCCGAACAATTTCTCATTCGGGATTTTTATCTATGCATTGATGCTTGATTATTTAGCTGTTACTTCAGGTTTGTCATTCATCACCAGATTTTGTCTTCTGATAGATTCTTTGTGCAACAATTCCAAAGTTTTTTTCAGGAATTCTTCGCTCAAGCCCATTGCTTTTCCTAAAGCAACGCGTTTGTTAACGATTTCTTCCCAGCGTCCAACTTGTAAAATGGTAACACCGTTTTTCTTTTTGAACTCACCAATTTGTTGCGTAACATTCATACGTGTAGCGATAGAATGGAAAATTTCATCATCCAGCCTGTCGATTTCACCTCTTAATGCTTCCAGTTTATTTCCGAATTCCGGATTATCGGAATTTGGTTTACGGAAAGTCAATGCGCTGTACAATTCGTTCAAACGATCAGGAGTAACTTGTTGTTTGGCATCACTCCATGCAACAGAAGGCGTAACGTGTGACTCAATCATCAAGCCGGCCATATCCAAATCCAAAGCTTTTTGAGCAACATAAGGAATCAATTCACGTGTTCCCGCAATGTGAGAAGGATCGCAAATAATATCCAAATGAGGATGTTGTGTTTTCAATTCAATTGCCATTTCCCACAACGGAGCATTACGGAAAGGAGTTTTCTCATAAGAAGAAAAACCTCTGTGAATAGCCGCCATACGGTTGATTCCTGAGTTCGCCAATCTTTCCATTGCACCTACCCATAGAGCAAGATCAGGATTGATCGGGTTTTTAACCATTACAGGAATGTCAACACCTTTTAAAGCGTCAGCCACTTCCTGAACGGAAAATGGATTTACCGTGGTGCGGGCACCGATCCATAAAATATCAACACCATGTTTCAATGCCAGTTCAACGTGTTCAGCGGTAGCAACTTCAGTAGTTAAAAGTAAACCGGTTTCTTTTTTCACTTTCGCCATCCATTCCAAACCTACTTCACCTATGCCTTCAAACAAGCCCGGACGAGTTCTTGGTTTCCAGATACCAGCTCTAAAAACTTGTGCTTTCCCGGCTTTTGCGATTTCTTTTCCTGTTGTCAATACCTGCTCTTCCGTCTCGGCACTGCAAGGACCTGCAATGAGTAAAGGTGTTTTTAAACCTAAACCCCAGTCCTTAATTTGTTTGATATTTTTCATTTTAATTAAATATTAGAATACAAATATCTGAAGAATATTTATTCAAACCAAATAAAATTTCAAATTATCTTTATTGAATATCATAATTCAGAATTATATTTTGACTTCTTAATTATTTCCTTGCCAGCAATAACCAGTACCATTTCACCTCTTAAACTATTTTCATTCAATGAATTCAATACTTCCAAGACCGTTCCGCGTTTAATTTCCTCGAATTTTTTAGACAACTCTCTACAAAATGATATTTGGCGATTCTCCCCAAAAAACTCTTTTATTTCGTTTAAGCACTTTTCAATACGGTGTGGAGACTCATATAACACTATGGTTTCGGGTAATTCGGCTAAATATTTGAGTCGGGTTTGCCTTCCTTTTTTATGTGGTAAAAATCCTTCGAAATAAAATTTGTCGCAGGGCAAGCCTGAAGTTACGAGTGCAGGCACGAAGGCAGTTGCGCCCGGCAAACATTCCACTTCAATGCCATTGGCAATACATTCGCGCACCAGTAAAAAACCGGGATCGGAGATACCGGGAGTTCCTGCATCCGATACCAAAGCTGCGGTTTTTCCGCTTTGCAGCTCACTCACTACTTTTTGTAAAACAACATGTTCATTGTTTAAATGAAAAGGGAACATCTTTTTTTCAATTTCGAAATGATGGAGTAAATTTCCGCTTGTGCGGGTATCTTCAGCCATGATGAAATCAACTGCTTTCAATACTTCCAAAGCACGAAGAGTGATGTCTTTTAAATTACCAATCGGAGTTGGTACAATGATGAGTTTGCCTGAATTCAAGGGTTTTATGTATAAGCGCCAAAGATAGAATTAAGTTTGTTGTCTATCAATGGTGTCTTACAGCAAAGTTACATAACCCGAAAGTTCGTATGTTTTTTGGGCAGAATTAGAATAGTAAACCAGGTAGTAATATGTTCCCGGAGAGACTACCGATCCGTTGAATCGGCCATCCCAGTTGGGCAAAGTATTGGCTCCTGAATTGAAAACCATTATTCCCCATCTGTCATACACCACAAAATTAATGAAATGAAGATTGGCTGCCAAGTTTTGAAAATCAGCATCATCACTATGCAACGGCTTAAACACATCATTGTTTGCATCCCCGTTTGGAGTAAACACATTTGGCATTTCAATTTTATAATCCTCGCAATGATTGATCACTTCAATAGTATCGGTAATTGAACATTGGTTGGAATCTTTAACCTGAACCCAATAAGTTCCTGCATGAGTAATCACAATAGAATCAATATTGTTCTCTGAATTACTCCAGTGCAATTGTTTGGTGCCACTGTATTTAGCAATAATGGTTGCCTTATTGTAATTATTATCACAAATACTGATATCATTGTCTAAACTAACGATTGGCAAAGGATTCACCACCAAAATTCCGGTAGCAGAAATCTTACAACCCGCTGCATTACTTACGGTACAAGTATAATTTCCTGCGCTTGTTCCTTTTGTGGTTTGAAGAGTTCCCGTTCCATTTACACTCCATAAATATTTAGAATATCCAGTCCCTGCGTCAAAGGTAGCTGCGGGATCACCTTTGCATATTGTTTTATTCGTTATAGTGGGTTTTACAGGCAAGGAATTCACTGTTAAAACAGCAGATGATGAACCTATACATCCATTGATATCGGTTACCGTACAAGTATAATTCCCGGCTATTGATCCCTGCACAGTTTGAGTCGAACCACTTCCATTCGCGCTCCACAAATATTTAGAATACCCTGCTCCGGCATCAAAAGTTGCAGCCAGATCTCCCACACATATCGCTTTAGAAGCTATTACCGGAGACGGCAATGCATTTACCGTTAATACTCCCGTAGCAGAAATTTTACATCCAAGTGCATTACTTACAGTACAGGTATAACTTCCTGCACTTGCTCCCTTTGTGCTTTGCCCCACACCACTCCCTTTTCCGCTCCACAAATAAGAAGAATATCCCGGACCCGCATCAAATGTAATAGCAGAATCACCCATACATATTTTGTGATTCGTAATAACAGGTTTTGCAGGTAAAGTATCTACGGTTAAAACTCCTGTAGCAGAAGCTTTACAACCATTTGTATCAGTCACTGTGCACTTGTAATTTCCCGCCGCAGTTCCTGATGTTGTTTCATTTGAACCACTTCCGTTGACACTCCATAAATATTTACTGTATCCCGCTCCGGCATCAAAAACAGCTGCAGGATCTCCTGTACATATTGATTTATCTGCTATTACCGGCAAGGGTAAAGAATTTACCTTTATGTTTATAGTATCGTTCCAACTCAAATAGCAGTTAGAAACCGTTGCTACATATTGAGTGGGTACTACCGGAAACAGATAGGGATCAGGGGAAACCGCAGAACTGATATTCGTTGCGGGCAACCAGCTATAGCTTTGGTCTCCCGAAATATCTATCTGAATACTGTCCCCAATGCATATTGATTTATTTATTATTTGCGGAGAACCAAAATGAAAACCCCGAACACTTTGCTCATTTGACGCACCTCCCGTTGAAGCAGTAAACCCATAATAAACCAAAGGATTTCCACTGAAAATTGTTGTAACAATATCGCCGGTGTAATGCGAACGAAGTACACAATCAAAATAAACATTCAATGTTTTACTTGGCGCGTCCCAGGTTATCCTGGTACTGTGCCACTGACCATCCTCAATATTTATACTGCTGGCACTTGCCTGAACCGGCGCAGCAAGTTGATCTACCGGGTTGCTGTGATTTGCAGCAAAGCTATCTGTGCCAATGGCAATATGGTCATAAACCGGATCATTATAATCTAAGTTTTGCCAGGTATCGTACTCCACAATTAAAGAAGGAGCAATATTTGTAGCGCCCAATCCGCCTCCGGCTTCTCCTGCATTGGTTCCTTTACGCTGAAGTGTGAAGGTCATACCATCTGCACCGGTAGCGTCATTACTTCCGAAATTAAGCTCAAATATTAAATCAAAAGAATTGGTGATATCGATTTGATTGATATACCATAAGCTTCCGTTTTCCCACTGTTTATCGTCCGTGAGTTTATAGGTCCCCGGAATAGGTTGAAACACATTTGCATTCCCAACCAAATTGTATTGAGCATTAATTGTTGACGAAAAAAATTGAAACACTAAGAATGGCAATATGATCGCCAAAAGATTGATTTTTTTTTGTTTGTCCATAAATTACAAAAGTTTGACCCCTTTGATAAAGGTGAATTCAAAACGAATATAGATGCGAATTAGAGAAATTGCAAGGAAAATTGAAAATAAAATCAATGTAAGTGTTTGATATATAGTTAGTTATGTTTTAATTTATTTGCACTTACGAGACAAAAATGTGTTTTTTTAAAGTATTGATAAATAATACTTTATGATTTTTATTGTGTTTAAAATTTTAATTTATTTCACACTTAAAAAACAATCCCGGGAGACGG
>Ga0206974_1162_pt1 | contig 14707 bp, 12 predicted proteins | sample Alteio_BWOrgHeat_84_FD_152920 | JGI IMG/M metagenome (GOLD analysis project Ga0206974, IMG submission 152920) | Enriched cells from forest soil in Barre Woods Harvard Forest LTER site, Petersham, Massachusetts, United States -... | ecosystem: Environmental > Terrestrial > Soil > Temperate forest >... | reverse complement strand
GGACGACTTGCAAGTCGCATATTTTGAGAGCTACGCGCTGTGGACTTATCTCACAGTTCCTTTCCTCTGCGCACATCCGGCGTTCGTGACGGAAGAACTGCACCCGTGGCGGGAGAACGGAGAAGAGTGGCGGAGGCTCAGGAGTATCTTCCCCGAAATGATCGCGAGTCACTGCCAGGAGCAGGTCTCCTATTTCGGGCCGGATGGATTGCTGCGCAGGCACGAGTATGTCGTCGACATCATGGGGGGGGCGAGGGGGATGAACTACGCGTACGACTACCGGAACGTCGGTGGAATCATGATTCCAATGAAACGCCGTGTTCACGGATTCGATGACGAAAAGCGCAAGATTCTCGACCCTGTTCTGGTCGCGATCGACATTCGAAAGATAGCGTTCAGTTAGCTCTGGTTGGCAAGCGCGTAGGACATTGAAAATTGAAATAGCGTCGTCAGGAGAAACAACAAACATGTGTCTGATCGGCAGGCTGGGTGGCGAATATGTGGAAGGTGTCATGCAGCACCGCAAGTGTTGGGATGCTATCTGACGTTGGATCTCAAAGTCTGTTTTGTGTAAATGCCTGCTAAAAGAGTCCAAAGAATCTGTGGCGCCGCTTCAGGCACAAAGCTCGCTTGTCAAATTTCGGTCGAGGGACTCGGTGCGCAATCCGCGAAAGGTAAATTGTCTGCGCCACTGTCCCGGCGGAGTACCTACGAGCGATCCAAATGTGCGGCTGAATGCTGCTTGATCGGAGAAACCGGCCCGCAAGGCGATTTCGGAAAGCGAGAGGTAAGAGCCCGAGAGTAGTGACTTGGCAACTTCAAGGCGCTGAGATATCAGATAGCGATGAACCGATGTTCCGAATGACCTCCGAAACGACCTCGCAAAATGGCTGACGGAGAGGCCGCATTCCGCCGCCAACGTCGCTAGGCTCAGGCGTCCGTCGAGATTTTCCTGGACGAGTTCCGAAACTCTTCTCTTTTGCCATCCGCCGAGTCCGCCGCGAAATCTATTTGCGATGCGGAATGACGGCGCGTAGGTCTTGAACAAATGGGCGTTGAAGAGCAGACAAAAGTAGTCGAGGAACAGTTCGCACCGTTCCTCGGAATGATCTACCTGCAAGAGAATCAACTGTGTCATTTGCTGGAGGACAGGGTCTAGTTTTCCGTGGGAACAGCTGAGCGTTTCGAAGCCCGTTTTTCCGTTTTCCTCTGCGAATGCGGCAAGCGCCGAATGCGGCACATGATAGTGAACCCAATCGAGCGGACCGCGATGACGTTTGCGGAGGCCCGATCGAAGGTCATAGACGCCGACGCCGCCCGCCGGCCATTGTGTGACCGAGGAGTGCTTACCGCCTGCCCAGACTTCGCAGCCACTGTCGGCGGCAGGGGTAAGGTGCATGGAAATAACGAACGCCTTTTCGGGAGGGATAAGCTCGGTCGGTTCGGACAGACCAATATCCGATGTCAGTCGCGTAATCGCGATGGGCGGTTTCCCCGACGATGAAATGACTAGGGTCGGGGCCTTGTCCAGGCGGAAATATTTAGCCATCTGGTCACCGTAGGCGGGCTGCGATGTGAGATTGGTTCCCATATCCGTCTCCTTGGTCTCGGTATAGGAAATGCATTTTCCGTGCCAAGAATAAGTGCTTATTTTTGTGCTATTTGTCGAGTATTTAATCGCTGAATGTTCGGCCAGTGCCGAACCTTCGGCAGCCGCCGGCCTTGCTCTGCGGACAAATTGTTCGTCCTTTTTCTTTCTGACTACGCTCAAGCCTGGGCGAGACGCAGGTGGCGTTTTGCCTCTCAGGAAACGCGAGACAACCGTCTTCCGGCGCGGATCTTCAAAGACGGTGGCGTTCCGAAAAGACGGCCAGCGGGATTTCAAGCCAAAGCGGAACCTGAGACGCTTGTACCGAAAAAATGACAGTTCAAGAACCGAGGAGCATGGCTTAGAAAAATGCTAGGTGCTGTCTGCTCCTCGCCGGAGAGGTGCGTTGCGACGTTATTATGCCGGGGCAGAGGGAAACGGGTTCGGGAGGCCGGATTTGTTCGATCCGGAGTCGACGGCGGCCGATCCGATCCTGTGCCTCTCGTTCTCGGATTGGAAAGGCCGGTCCGAGTTCCGCAGCATAGGAGAGAGCTCCGTATGAACCGCGAATGATCCATCGTTGGAACTCCCGGGTCCATTTCTTCCGCTCCCAAGGCTCCGAACACCACAACCGTAGGCCAGTTTCGTCGTTTGTCGCCGCGTGAAGGGACGTAAGGTTGTGCGCGAGGAGACCGCGGGTCAACGCCGCGACAGGCGTTCTCACCAGTGAGGCAAGAAAGCGCCAAAATAGGTCTAGCGTTTCTTGGTGACAAGGCTGGATCAGGGCGATTCGCTGAGGAGGCAGGCTGGTCGAGCTCACTTCCGCCTCCACGCGCCCTGCCGCGAATGACGGCCATGCTCAGGAGACTGCTTTTCGAAAGCCTGATCGCCGCATCACTCCGTCGCGATTTCCGAAACGGCTACTCTGCTCCGCGGATCGTAGTGCGCTGTGGATAGTCTGGATTCACACTCTCGAAGGTCGCGATCTTCCGCAACAGGTTCTGCCTCGGATCTCTTCACATGGATCGTAAACCGGGTCGTATATTCGGCTATCCGCGGTGTTGATTGGCGTATGATCCATCGCCACATGCCAAAGGCTTGGCGTTCGTCTATCCGTGATTATCCCGATTGTTGCGTAACTTACTTTTGCCCTTTCGCGCTGCCAGCCTAGATATCGCACTAAATGGAAATCGACATAACGTCTTGACGATTTAGACCAATTTTGTGCTTTTTGCTTAGACCAATTTTGTGCTTTTTGCCGCGAAGGTTAGAGACGCAAATCGAATTTAGCGATGATTAGGTGTCGCGTTAGTAGTTGACGTATTCTCGTATTTTCTAGCAGTGTGCGGCGGCGGCGACGCATTGCTCGGCGAGGTACGATGCCGTTGGAAAATAAGGTCAATAACGAAAACAGCGTCTCCGACGGTGCTCGCAACATTCCCATGTTCGAGGGCATTGTCGGCTGTTCTGAACCGCTGCGAAACGTCCTTGATCAAGTTGCAAAGGTAGCTGTCACGGATTCCACCGTTCTTATCTTGGGCGAGACGGGGACCGGAAAAGAGATGATCGCCCGGGCCATCCATAAGGGGTCTAAGCGGTCGAGCCGTCCTTTCATCGCGATGAACTGTGCGGCAGTCGCTCCGACTCTAGTTGAGACGGAACTTTTCGGCCATGAAAAAGGGGCCTTCACCGGGGCAACTCAGCGCCGCCGGGGCCGTTTTGAGCTTGCCGATGGCGGCACGATATTCCTTGACGAAGTTGGCGAGTTGGCAGCCGATATCCAGAGCACCGTTCTTCGCGTACTGCAGGAGAGACGGTTTGAACGAGTGGGAGGAAGCGATCCGGTTTCAGTTGATGTGAGAGTTCTCTCCGCTACGAACCGGGACCTGAGAAGTGCGGTCGAGGCCGGCACATTCCGAAGGGATCTCTTCTACAGGTTGGAAGTTTTTCCAATCGAGATTCCCCCGCTCCGCGATCGGTGCGATGATCTTCCGCTTTTAGCGGAACACTTTTTAGATATCTGCGCGAACAAGGTAGGTAAGAAGTTTCGTGCCATAGATCCCAAAACTCTCGCACTTCTTCGGGGCTACCACTGGCCCGGCAATATTCGCGAATTGCAGAATATGGTCGAGCGTGCTGTGGTCTTGTGCGACGACGACACGTTTTCCATCGAAGAGACGTGGTTCAAGGTCGATTTCCCGCCTGAGATGCGTCGTCCGAGAGTCGGTCGCTTGGACCAAGCGCAAGCGAGACAAATGGCCGAAGCAAGGCGGATGATCGAGGCCGCTCTCGCGGAAACTGGTGGCCGAATATCGGGGCCATCCGGCGCGGCTGCGCTGCTCGGAATCCCGCGTCAAACGCTACAGTCCAAGATCGCTAGCCTCGGAATCGATCGGAACAAGTTTGGGTCTCTGAGGGGCGGCAACGCGGAGCCCAGGGCCGACTCTAACGCCGATCTGCCGTTGGAGTCAGGGTTACAAGGTCAACCCGCTGCGGTGAAACCTAAAGATCTGAATTTCGTGGGTTCGGAACTGGGAACAGACCAGAATGCCGCGGCTTTCGCTGAAGCGGCCGAACCGGCTATATCTGTACTGCCAGTCAGGACCGGAGAGCATCGCCCGAAACATACAATCGCAGCTGGATTGCTGATTGTGATCGCTGTTGCGGGCGCTTTCTTCTGGCGCCAGCGGGCCAACGGCCCGCCGAAACTCACCGATCGCGACACTCTCGTTGTTGCTGACTTCGACAACAGGACCGGTGATCCGGTCTTCGACGCTGCGCTCAAACAAGCCCTCGCGTTCCGCCTACAGCAATCACCGTTTCTGAAAGCCATGGACGAGGAGGAAATTCGGAGTACGCTGAAGCGCTCTGGTCGTTCGCCGGATGCCCCCTTGACCGGCCAAGTCGCGCGTGACATCTGCATTCGTGAAGGTGAAAAAGCCACCCTGGAAGGTTTCATCGCACCAATCGGTTCGCACTATCTGATCGGGCTACAAGCAGTAAATTGCCAGACCGGCGAAACCTTCGCACGCCAACAAGCGGAAGCCAGCGCCAAGGAGAATGTCGTCGCTGCTTTGAACCGCATCACCGATGCCATTCGCCAGGCACTCGGCGAATCTCTCAACTCCGTTCAGAGCCCGGGCCCGGCTTACAATCAGCCTGTCACCACCACTTCACTTGAAGCGCTCCAGGCTTTCAACATGGGAGCTGACGTCTGGCTCAAGAAGCTAGACAAGCCAGCGGCCATCCCTTATTTCCGGCGCGCTACGGAGATCGACCCGAATTTTGCGCAAGCCTTCGCGGTACTTGCGATCGCGTACCACCAGGCCGGCGACAACGCGGCAGCGGCGGATGCTCTTGGTAAGGCCATGGCACGGAAAGACCAGGTGACGGAGCTTGAGCGCCTATTCATCGAATTTGTAAGCGGCTACGTGTCTTACGACCTTCGGAAGAGAATCGAGATTGGAGAGTTGCTTGTCCGAAAGTTCCCGCGCGACCCGGTTTTCCATGGCAATCTGGCCGATGCCTATATTGACGCCGGAGAAATGGACAAAGCGCTCGTCGAGGCTGAGGCAGACCTCTCGAACGGTCCGCGGATAGCGCAAGGTTATTTTGCCGTGTCACAGGTGCTGATCAATCTAAACCGATTGCAGGAAGCCAGCGCAATTCTGAAAAAGGCAATTGCGAACGACCTAGACGGTCCGGGCGTTCACAAGCAGCTTCTCAATATCAGCTTCCCCGAAGGCGATCGACAGGCACAAACGGAGGAAGCAGAGTGGTTTGAGAATAACCATTTCCCTCAACTTCCCGCGTTTTACCAGGCCAACGATGCCGCCGCTCTTGGGCACGCAAGGCGGGCCAGGGAATTATTCCGCGTCGCCGTGAACCTGCGCGCTCAGCATAGATCGACCGGTCTGCTTTCTTTTCAGGATTACCTAGATGCTGGCCCCACAGCCGAGGCTCTTTGGGGAAACTGCCCCCATTCCGGAGCCCGCCATCTGCCCCTAGTCACCGCGCTTTGCGACCCCGCGGCAGCGAAGCAGTTCCGCACCGAGCAGGATGCAGACGGGAAGTCCGCCATCCAGGGCCCTTGGGCCGTCGCTCGCAGCATGGCGTTGCTGGCCGATGGTCACCCGGACGACGCGGCGAAGATCCTCTCGGTGATGGTCGAGCGCCGAGCCGCCAACTGGGGACCGGCGTACCCGGCGGCCCAGGTTCTCCTGGCACGTGCGGACACGCAGATCGGCGACAGGGACCGCGCCCGGAAAACGTACGAACAATTCTTCGCTTTCTGGAAGGATGCCGACCCCAACATTCCGATCTTGAAGCGCGCTCGATCCGACTACGCGCGACTGAAATGACCAACAGTTTGCCGGTCCACTGGTGCACAGATGAGTTCCGAACATTGGGCAACGAAATGGAAAAGAAGACGATCTCGGATCGGTTAGGCGTTGCTGGAGGACCCTTCGAGATTTGAGTAACTATAGGGTTGGGCGGTCGCGCTCGCCGGCGGCGATCTTTCAGAAAATATACTTCAGGGCCAACTGAACTAGACGCGGGTTCACCGAAGTATCGGTGATCCAACCGAAATTGGGCTGCGATACGTCTGTGCTGACCGGATTCGCGAACTGCGGATGGTTAAAGATGTTAAAGAACTCCGCCCTGAATTGTAGCGTCGCCTCGCCGTTGAGTCCTCCAACACGAGTCGTTTTGATTGCCGCAGCGTCAAAGTTGAACTGACCTGGACCCCTCAGGATACCGATGCCAGAGTTGCCGAACCCGGTACCGTCGCCGATAACGGGCAGTGGACCGAAGGCTGAGGCGTTGATGTATCCGGGGCCGCCGCTAATCCCGCCCAGTCGTGATTCCACTCCTCCGTGTGTGGGAACGTCAGCATTTGTAGCTCCTGGCGCAAGTTGAGCTCGGGACTCGACGTTAGAAAAGGACGCCTGGCAGCTACCGCAGTAGATCGAACCGCCTCTGGAGTCTAAAACGGTGAGCGGTTGACCGCTCTGCGCCGTCGTTACGCCAGTCAAACTCCATCCGCCGAACAGTTTTCCAGCAAATCCGTCTTGCGACTTGTAGGGGACGCCCCAAGTGTAGTTTACGATTAAGCGTTCGGGGCGGTATCCGCTTGAGATTCCGTACTGCTGGCGGGCATCGTTGGGATTGTTGCTGTCCAGGTTGACCCCGTTCGTTACTCCGGTCGAAGCACCATTTGCTTGCAGATCAGTGAACGCTCGCGCCCAGGTGTAAGCGGCCTGCATTTGTATATCATGCGAGAACTGCTTGCGGAGGGTGATCAGCAGGCTGTTGTACTTCATGTCGCCGTCCGAGGCAGACTCCTGCAGTCCGTTGGGAGCAAAGCCCAAGAATGGGACCCGTAAAGACTCGTTTTCAACCGTATTGGTCGTTATTCCATTGATCGGATGGCTAATGCTCGCTAACTGCGCCAGATTCACCTGTCGTCCAGAATCCACGAGATGGATTCCGTGAGAGCCTGCGTAACCAATTTCAATCACCCACTCTGGCAGGAACTGGTACTGGACGCTTAAGTTGTAGGACTGAACTAGCGGAGTTTTGAAGTTTTCGGACATAAACGGGTAGTTCAGATTGGAAGACGCGCCCGTTTGAAAATTCACCCATCGAGTATCACCCCAGCCTAGTTGTTGATCGGGATAAGGGTTTGCCAGAGACGCATAACCCAGCGCGGTGCCGCTGTTATCCAGCGTGAGAGAGTACGGTGGGCTCTGCTCTACGGCGTGTATCACTGAGTTTGCATTTACACGATCGAAAAAAAAGCCATATCCGCCACGCACCACCAATTTGTGGTCGGCAATTGGCTGCCAAGCGAAACCAACGCGCGGAGCGAGGTTGTTCCGCGGCGGGCCAGTACGAGTTGGGTCGTTTCTCGAGTTCTTCAGAATTCCACTCGGCAATGGCCCCCTGTAATTCGCGGGAACAACGAAGCCAGCATATGTGCCCGTCGCGGAACTAGTCCCAGGGACGGGCACGGACTCAAGTTGACTCAGCCAGATGTTGGTCAGATTGCCGTACTTGTCGGTCGGATAACCGTCGAACTCCCACCGCAAGCCTATGTTGAGCGTAAGACGCCCAGTGACCTTGAAATCGTCCTGAACAAAGGCATTCGCGTCGTTTACCCGGTAGCCGTGCACGATTCCACCAGGGGGAGTGCGCACAGCTAAAACAGTCGCGATTATATTGCTGAGCGGTGTGCCGTTGGTGCTTCCAGCGTTCGAGGCGTTGCAACTGGAGGGAAATGTGTTTGGCGCACAGGCCGGCAGACCCAACAGGAAGTCGGGAAACGTCTCGAACAACAGCCAACCTTTGGAGATCCCCTGAAACACCCATGGCCACTGGATGTGTTCGAATTCGCCACCCGCCCGGATGGCATGCCTCCGTCGCGACCAGGAGATTTGATCACCCCATTGGAATTGATTGCTCACGTTGAAGTTCGGCTCTGTGGAGCCGCCTGAATCGAATTCTCCGAGGACGGCGAGCGGCGCCAGAAGATCAATCTGTGGAGTTACCGGCGTAATTCCCACTCCGGTGTCCGTGAACTGTTGCTTGGTTCCCAAGAAGGACTCGTCACGCTGGAATGAGATGTGTGCTTCGTTAACCAGGCTCGTCGTAGGCTGAGACGTGAGTCTCAACACGGCCGCCGTGTTGTTAAAGCGATCATTTTGGCCGGCACCCGGAAGACATGCATTTGCCATGATCAAGCAGTTGAAGCCCTGTGACTGATGTTCGCGGGAATAGAAATAGCGCGTCGCTATCGTGTTGCGACTGCTGACCAGGTAATCTGTGTTCAACAGGTACTGGTCCTCACTGTAGATATCCGGGTCGATGAAGGTAGCTGTCGAATAGGTTCCGGTCGTCGAGCCTGGAATGTAATAGGTACCGTTCGAGTTCTTGAGGCGAAGGATGTTCAGCGCTACTGGGTTGACGTTTGACCCATCGCAAGCCACTTGGACGCCGCCAAGCCCGATCTCCTTGCTGTAGGTAGGGTCGTTGCAGAACGCTTGCCCGAGGGCACTTTGAAATCCAGACCCATTCCGGTCTCCGCCGGGAATAGGCGGAAGAGTTGCGCCGGTGGAATTTCCTGTCGGATCGACTGCATTTTTTTGCCGCGTCCCCTGATAGGAACCAAAGATAAACAGTTGGTCCTTCTTGATCGGACCGCCCAGTACGCCCCCAAATTGATTTTGATTGAGCGGTTGTTTGCCGCCGCCGCTGCGGTTTTGAAAAAAACTGTTTGCGTCCAGAGCGGTGTTGCGGAAGAACTCGAAGGCGGTTCCGTGCCACACATTGGTTCCCGACTTCGTAACCACATTGACATTCGCGCCGGGGTTCCGGCCGTAGTTCGCGTCGTATAGCGATGTTTGTATCTTGAACTCGCTGATTGCATCAGGACTGGGAATTCCGATCCCGGAATAGAATCCTTGCTCTGGAGAGCCTGCTCCAAACGGCGTTATTGAAACACCATCCATCTGGAAGTTGTTGTGGGTCGGGTCCATACCGTTCACACTGACATCCTGAGACCCATTACCCACCGCCGATGCATTGCTAACCGACGCGTTGACGCCCGCAACCAAGCCAATAATCTGCGTGTAGTTGCGCGTGGTCAGCGGTAATCCGGAAACCTGGCTCCCACTCACAACGTTCCCTAAGCTGGAACTAGCTGTCTGAAGAGGTTCAACGTCGCCTTCCACCGTAACTTGTTCGCGCTGCGGTCCTACTTCAAGGACTTCGTCAAGCACCGGTGTTTCCGTTATGTTGATCCTTATCGCTTCGATTTCGGCGGTCTTGAATCGTGCGGCGCTGAACTGCGCATTGTAGGAACCCGGGGGAAGCAGGCTTATGGTATAGGAGCCATCGACGCCTGTCCGTGCAGTCCGCTTTTGTCCGGTATCGTTATTAGTAACCGTGACCGCAGCGCCGAGAATGACCGCTCCAGTCCGATCGGTAATGATGCCAGTCAAGGCTCCAGTACTCGCAGTCTGAGCTGGGACTACGGTTGAAGAACTGACAACCAGGATGAAAGAAATGCCGAAAGAAAAACAAGCAGACAGTCGCACAGCGCCCCCTCCTCGTACTCGTAGGACGAGCTCGACGGATGGCGGAGCGAATCGGTGAGCGTCGATCCATAGCAATCAGCGGACGAGCAACGCGCGAGCACTGGTCCTCACACCCAATGTCCAGTAGTCACGGTATTTAAACGCAGCCGAAGATGGATTGACGAATACCTATTATTTTGACGAATCTGCTCATTTTTTTCGAATCTGACTCAGACAAATGCAGGACGGCACAGGAATGAAGTGCAGACTATGTCTCACATCCGGTTCAACGAACAGTGGAGCGTCGAGGAACTGCCACCAGGTGACACCGGCATCGAACTGCTGAAGGATTTAGCTGACATGCATTCGGAGTTCAACACCTCCTATATTCGGCGCATTGCGTGGGCAAACGAGATCGATGCGTTCATATCAGCAGATCCTCTCTGGATTGCCTACACCCGCCATGTGGCCGACCGCCCTCATTGTAATGATCTGTAGCGCCCTACCCCACAATTCAGTAGAAGTCGATTCGTGTGGCTGCCTTCGTGGGCGCCTCCCAGGTTCCCGGGAGACTGGATGCTCTCAATGGAGCGGTCAGCGATGCATCGTGGAACAACAAGCTGGGTTGTTACCTCGTTGCGACGACAAGATGACTCCGCCGGTTGCGCAATGTTCATGCCAAGCGTGCCGGCGCAACTGTCAGCGAAGCGAAGGGCAGCCACGCAATCTATGTTTCGCAGCCAGAGTTGTTAGCGGATCTCGTCGCAGAGGCCCCGGAGGGTGGACGATGAAAGAGCGACAGCGTGGGTGTGCTGAACAGTGCCGTCTCTGGCCACCACGATTACGAACCCCTGGCTATTTCAGTAAAAACTATCTTACTTTCGCATCGCAGCCTAGAGACAGCCGGTCAGCGGTCGGCAAGGAACAACGGGGGTAGCTCCATTGATGTGGAGTCCCGCAGTTGAGGGACATGGTCGACGAAGATCTGCACAAGGACTTCAGAGACTTGGGCTTGTCTCTGGGGCCGATGAGCTGAGCGAGTACGGGTCCGCCCAGTGGATCGTATTAATTTCAAACAGGATTCTTGCCTTAACGAACGTCACTAGATCTCATCGGATTCGAGATGTCGATTACACGGATCCGACGGGAGAATGTCGGCTCGCCCGCCAAGTCGGATACGAAGTCGACGGCGTGCTCGCAGGGCTCTGCTTTTAGTGGCCGCGACAGTGATGCCCAACTGTAATGCGGTCTCTGCGACTGTGTATTCGTGGATGTGACACAAGATGAAGGCAGAGCGAATGTTACGCGGCAATTTGCACAGCTCTTGACCCAGTCTCGCAGAAACTTCCGAGCATGCATACTCTTGCTCCGGGTTTGGTCGCCACTCTTGAATGTCAAGAAAGACACCTTCTCGATCTTGCGCGATCGGCCCGTCCAGTGAGATTTCGCGGCCTCGCCTCTTCCGGAGACACATCAAAGCCTGATTCACTGCGATCCGCGTCAGCCAAGTGCTGAACTTCGAGTTAGCCTGGAACTGATGCAGAGCTCGATAGGCTCGCAAGAACGTCTCCTGCACGTGATCTTCGGCGTCTTCACGATTTCCCGTAATCCGATAGATCGTTCTGAATATCCTATGATTGTGCGCCAACATCAATTGTTCAAAGGCATGAAGGTCTCCCTCTTTTGCACGCCGCACAAGTAAGCAATCCGGATCTACGATATCGCTTTCATATACGACGCTACTTCGAGTCATGGTGTCTTGACTAGCATTCATTTCCATAGTCCTTTCACTCACACTTCTTTCAACCAGGCAGACGGGGAATCATCCATCTACAGTTGGGTTCGCCTCCACTCCACTGGCGTAACGTTGAGAGCACGCTTGAACGCTCGTGTCAGGCACGGATGATCCGCGAACCCGCATCTCTGCGCAATCGTGGAGATCAAGTACTCAGTCAGCCGATGGACGTCTACCTTGACACCCATAGTTTCGACACCTCCTTCTAACGCGGTCCCGTGTCGCTGCTCGGCACAATGGGATACTTGCAGCCCAGCATCGATACATGGCAGAGAATAGTCGGTGACCTCATCGGTAGCGGCTCCCATGAGCGATGAACCTCAAAGACGACTGTAAGTTTCTCAAGGGTGCCGGTACGGTAAGCTGACACAGGTGCAGTCGACCGTAGCGTAGACAAAGGGATCGCTTAGTTCTTGCTCAAAGCGACTGCTTTTACCGTTCCTTGCTCCGAACGTCTGGTGTATGAACCCTGATCGCACCTGAGAATGCTGGATGCCTGCTGCCGGTCTCGCCTTCGAAGATCGGTTTGACCGCAACAAACGTCAAAATCAGCCCGAACGGACAAGAAACCGATACATGCGATCACTTAAGCTCAAGCGGATTGAGAAGGAGGTCACACGCGCGCTTCTTGGAAATGCATCGTGACGATCATCATCGCGGGAATTGCAATAAGAGGGGGCTCCATCTTGGCGCAAAGCGCAGCTGTAAAAACATCTTCTTCCTACACGGAGCCTTTGCAGATGGATCAAGCTGGTCGAAGGTCATTCCCTTGCTCCAAGCGAAGGATTTCCACGTCGCGCTTGTCGCAGTCCCTCTGACCTCGTTCGCAGGAGACGTCGCTGCTACCAAGCGCGCAACCAAATGTTTCAATAAACCTGTTGTACTGATGAGCATGCATCAGGAAGACATTGCTTCATCCAAACTCTTGCAGAGACGCATTGAAAACAGCAAGCTCGCCGTGCACTGGGATGCCATCCAGGATAATGTGACTCAAACCTCTTCGAAAAACGGCGCGCCGATGTTCGGCGCTCCCCCTCCTGAAAGGAATTCGAATGCTATACACCACACCTGCTGCACTCTTTGATGCTGTTGTCGACTCTAAGAATCGTGGTGACGTCGAGGCCTATCTCGATTGCTACGAGTCCAATGCCACCATCGTCCTTCAACCCGGATCGGTTGCAAGCGGACACGACGCCCTGCGCGGCTTCCTCTCCTTCTTTACTTCGCTCAAGCCATCGTTTAGGGTGATTCGCCGCGAGTTCATCGAAGGCCCGGAGACTACGCTGCATCTCTCTGAGTGGTCCCTTACCGGAGTCGATTCCGAGGGCAACCCGATCGACTGGAGTGGTCGCACAAGCGACGTTTTGCGCAAACAAGAGGACGGCAGCTGGCTCGTCGCACTCGACAACCCCTGGGGCACCGCCCTGCTTGATATCGCTTCTTGAACCGCTTGGAGAAAAACCATGTCTTCCGATTACAAACAACGGGCTGTCGATCTACTGAAGGCCCTTGAAACGGGCGATCCCAAGCCGTTTTCCTACATCAATCCAAACAAGTACATTCAGCACAATCTCAATGTGGCCGATGGCCCCGCCGGCGTTGCTGCCCTGGTGAAAAGCCTACCCCCGGGAACGAAGGTCAACACCATCCGTGTCTTTCAGGATGGCGACTTTGTCTTTACCCATGTGGAGTATGATTTCTTCGGTCCGAAGATCGGCTTCGACATCTTTCGTTTTGAAGAGGGCCTGATCGTTGAGCACTGGGACAACCTGCAGGAGACCGCCTCCCAACCCAGCCCCAGCGGGCATAGCATGATCGATGGCCCCACCACCGCCACGGAGCTTGACCAGACAGAGGCAAACAAGGCCCTGATGCTGCGTTACATGGACGACCTCCTCGCCGGCCGTCGCGAAAGCTTTCCCACCTATTTCAACGGAATCCAATATATCCAGCACAATCCCTGGGTTGCCGATACCATTCCAGGCCTGATCGCGGGTCTGCAGGCTCTTGCCGCGAAGGGGCAGGCGGTCGTTTACAAGGAGGTTCACAAAACACTTGGCGAAGGAAACTTCGTACTCGTCGTCGCGGAGGCTACCTTCGGCGGCGTACCCACCGGCATCTACGACCTCTATCGCATCGAAGACGGCAAAATTGCCGAGCACTGGGACACGCTTCAAACCATCCCGCCTCGCGCCGACTGGAAGAACGAGAATGGGAAGTTTTAGCTGGATTCCATTTCAAGCTGACCGGCAGGGATTTAGAATGCTTGCTCCCCGTAGACGCCCGTGTGGCCGGGAGGGGTTCTCGATTCGCAGCACATCCGCCAATGCGCTTATCGAGAACTTGGAAGGCACAATTCTCGGTTTCGGCTGAATTATCGCTGATCCGGAGGGGATTCTACTCACTGTAGCCATTCCGCATCAAAGGTGACAGCTTCCTGCCTGATTTCTGACTATCTCTCCTCGATCTGCGTCAGCACACCATCCCACAGTCTGAGCCGTGCACGAAGCGCCTTTTCCGCAGCCTGGGAGGCCTCCTCCCAGAGCGCCGGGGCGTCACCACATAGGTCGGCAACCATCTTCAGCGAAAGCGGTCCGTGATCGTCTCCGTCAACCTCGATATGCCTCTCCAGATACCAGACAAACTGGTTAAGGTTGCCACTCATCCGCTGGTTTAGCTGGCGTACCAGCGAACCAAACATGACTGGAATCGCATCCTCGCGCCCTTCACTACGAAGGAACTGCAGCGCCTTGTGCTAGATGCGCGCAAAAGAGCGAACGAGGAGCTGTACTGAACTTCGGAAGCAATCCGAATAGTAAATGATTCAGATATCGATGACTTCTTCCATGCTCTGGAAGCGATCAAACCGCAAAATATAGACGGCACAGTACTTACGAACCGGCACAACCGGCATACTGGGCGCTATTTGCGGGCAAAATGCGGGCAAACTTACAGCAAGTGGCCAAGGGGCTGATCTGTGTGGGATCAGCCTTTTGCGTTTCAACCAACCGCTTTTGTCTCAGTTCCATGAGGCTCTCGATCATGGGTCTCTCCTCACCTCCGGACACCCTCAATAACATATGTTCCACGAACACGCCCATCCTGCAACGTTGTCCCTCCTCGGTCAACTCCTTGCTTTCCTGGCTGGAGATCTAATCCTGAGACCGGCGTACCAGTCGGGATGATTCCGGCCAGCCGGTCGGGAATCCCTTGCAATATTCGGTATCGGACCCCCTCATTCCCTGC
>Ga0206974_1094_pt4 | contig 14747 bp, 8 predicted proteins | sample Alteio_BWOrgHeat_84_FD_152920 | JGI IMG/M metagenome (GOLD analysis project Ga0206974, IMG submission 152920) | Enriched cells from forest soil in Barre Woods Harvard Forest LTER site, Petersham, Massachusetts, United States -... | ecosystem: Environmental > Terrestrial > Soil > Temperate forest > O... | reverse complement strand
GGTCTGCTCTTTGCGCTCATTGATCACCGTGGTGATGGCCATCTGCATGCTGATGGTGACCAGTGCGCCGACCAGCAGGATGACGCCGAGAATAAATCCTGCTTTGCCAGTGAAGACGGTGATGGGCAAGGCAATGAGCCCGACGGCGACCGCGCCGAGGATCTCATAACGATGCAGGTACCAGTCTTTGCGGATGAGAAGTGGAATCATGGCGGTGTTGATGCGAGTGGGATTCATACGGCTTGGCGCTCCCTTCGGCTGTGCACGTTGCTGATGAAGATCTCTTCGAGGGTCATGCGGTCGACACTCTGCACGGTGGCTCCGGCATCCTGGCAGAGGGCAGGCATCGCCGGGTCAAACCGGTTGATCGTCAATACCGAGAATCGCCCGCTGCCACCGACCTCAACGATGCCCGGAAGCGCCGGTGTTACGACACCAGGTGGTATTTCGAGACGCAGGCGCCGCCAGCGATCGAGATAGCTTTCCTTGTCGGCGGAGTCAATGATGCGGCCGCGATCAATGAAGGTGATCTGGTCTGAGATCTGCTCCACATCCAGAGTGTTATGCGATGAGAAGAGGATGGTGCGGCTGGAGTCGGTGAGAACCTCCATCAACTCGTCAAGCACCTCGCGGCGAGCAACCGGATCAAGGCCGGTGGTCGGCTCGTCCAGAATCAGGAGACGTGGGCGGCGGGCGAGCACAAGCAGCAGTGCGGCTTTGACGCGTTGACCATGGGACAGACCTTTGATCTTCTGCTGCCGCTTCAGATCGAAGCGCGCGCAGAGGTGATCCGCGTAGACCTGGTTCCAACTGGGGAAGATGGAGCGGATCAACTCCATGTGCCAGGCCAGGGTTGCGGAGCCGTAGAGGCGCATATCTTCCGAGACAAAGCCGATCTCACGCTTAGCCTCGACTTGTTCGGCGGGCATGCGGCGGCCGAGGACGCGCACCTCTCCCTGGTCCTGATGCACCAGCCCCATCAGAATGCGGATCGTCGTGGACTTGCCCGCGCCATTCGGGCCGATGAAGCCCATGATGCTGCCATGGGGTAGATTGAGGCTGATGTTCTGAAGCGCGAAATGAGGGTAGCGTTTGCTGACGCCTTCCATCTCGATGGCGAGATCGTGGCCGGCGAGATTCTGGATGGTGACATCTTGGATTGCTAACTCTTGGGTTGCGAAATCAGAGATGGCGGCGTTCGGATTGCGATCGCTCATACAAGTTCCTCTTCCTGCTTGTCTTGTTCCTGCTTGTCCGGTCTAGCTGAGCCCGCGAAAGAAGCCTGACGCCATCTTTCGCGCACTCTGACCACGAGTTCGTCCTGCGTAAGCCCGAGCAACTCGGCCAGCCGCACCCCCTGATCGATATGCTCGGCCAGCTCCCGGTCGTAGAGACGGGGGCTCAGGTCGGGGTCGGCGGCGACGGTTGATCCCTTACCGTGCTGGGTAACGATGACGCTTTCCCGCTCCAGCTCCAGGTAGGCGCGTTTGACAGTGATGACACTCACCCGCAGCTCCACAGCTAGCTGACGTATGGAAGGAATCTCCTGACCTCTCGGCCAGTCGCCGACAGCAACGCGCTGCTTGATCTGCTCCATGATCTGGAGGTACATGGGCCGTGCATCGGATTGCGAGATGTAGATGCCACTGTGCATGTCTATATACTGAGTATACACAGATGAGGGGTCTGTGCAAGAGGTTTTTTTTGAACCTGGCTGATTTGGCCCCGTATCGACCGATTGAAGTGGCCTTCCCGCTTCGTGCCATATCTGTTCGTCAAGGTGTGTGATATTGGTTAAACAAATCGATCGATTGGAAACCGCTATGACACCGATATCCGCTTCAACGGCCCCGGAATTGACGCTGAGTGAACTGGCGCCACGTGCGCTGCAGTCAGAGATTCGCGCGATGAGCATGGAGTGCGATCGCATTGGCGGGGTCAACCTGGCGCAGGGCATCTGCGATACTGAGGTCCCAGCGGCGGTCTCCGAGGCGGCGATCGCGGCGATCCAGGCCGGTCACAATATCTACACGCGTTTGGACGGAATTGCGCGGCTGCGCCAGGCGATTGCCGGAAAGCTGCGCTGGTTCAATGGCCTTGAAGTTGATCCGGAGAAGGAGATCCTCGTCACCAGCGGCGCGACAGGCGGCTTTCATGCCGCGCTAATGGCCCTGCTCAATCCCGGCGATGAGGTGATCCTCTTCGAGCCGTTCTACGGCTACCACGCCAGCACGCTGCGTTCGCTGCGCATGAAGCCGGTGCTGGTTCCGCTCAACACGCCGGAGACGCCAGACTCTGACTGGGCGCTCGATCTGGATGCGTTGCGCGCGGCGCTGACCAACAAGACTAGAGCGCTGGTGATCAATACGCCTTCCAATCCCTGCGGAAAGATCTTTACCCGCGCCGAGCTTGAGACGCTGTCCGCGATTGCAGCCGAGCATAATCTTTTTGTCTTCACCGATGAGATCTACGAACACTTCGTCTACGGCGAAGCGGAACATCTTTCACCGGCAACGCTTCCCGGCATGCGCGAGCGGACGATCCTGATTTCGGGCTTCTCGAAGACCTTTTCAGTCACTGGATGGCGGCTAGGATATCTGGTGGCAGACGCGAAGTGGCTGAGCGCGATCGCCTACTTCCACGATCTGACCTATGTGTGCGCACCCGCGCCTTTGCAGCATGGTGTAACCGCAGGGCTCGAACAGTTGGGGCCGGAGTTTTATACGCAGTTGGCGAGCGATCATGTAGACAAGCGTGCCCGTATTGTCGCGGCGCTGAACGATGCCGGCATGACTCCCTATGTGCCGCGCGGCGCCTATTACATCCTTGCTGATGCCAGCCATATCCCCGGCGAAAACGCAGCTCTCAAGGCGCGCGCGTTGCTCGCAAAAACAGGCGTAGCCTCGGTGGCCGGCTCAGCCTTTTTCCGAGCTGGACACGGTGAAAATCTGCTGCGCTTCTGCTTCGCCAAGCGCGATAATGATCTCGATGACGCCTGCGCGCGGCTGCGTTCGCTGCGCGGCTGAACATCGACGCGTGCTCCGACAATTACCAACCTATACATCGGTCCTAGTTACTGCGTTGCTCTGTTACTGCGTTTCTCTGCATTCTGCGGGCGTTCTGGAGTAGAACGTCCGCGGGCAGGCCTATCTTCGCAATAAGTTGATTACTTTCCTGCTTCTACTACCATTCCCTATTTTTCAAAGACCTTGAGGCACTTCCCCTGCGGGCTACGCAATTTGGGTAAAGGCTTCTACTGCATTTTGAGAAATCCGGTACGACACCATGCTCAGCAACCTGTTCAAGGATGCCCTCGCCTCTTGCTGCGCTTTCCGTGCCCCTATGGGACGGTTAGCCGCGCGCGACATTTCCTCTGCACATAGTGCATCACGTAGATGCGCCCAGATAGATGACTGGATGCGTCAAGCATCATGCGCCGCTTTGTCACACGCTGTCTTGTTGTCGCTGGCCGCGATGCTATGTACTGCGGGAATTTCAAAGAGCGCTGACGCTCAGCATGCGGCGGCGACGCAGGCGGCAAGCTCGCCGTATGCATTGAGTGCTTGCGCTGGATCTTCGCTGGGTGAAGCACCGCTGATCCATGCTCAGCAAAGTGGCGCGCATATGCTGAGTCTTTGCGACGGGCATACGTTGGCTACCAGCGGTGCCGCGGGGCATGGAACGCCTCTGGCGCTGGCTTCCGGCGACTTTGACGGCGATGGAGTACCGGATCTGGTAAGCGGCTTTGGCGTGGGCAAAGCCGGCATGCTGACAGTGCATCGCGGCAATGTGAATGCGCTGTGGCCATACGGCCGTGCGTTGCGCAACGGGCCGCCGCCGGCCTTCCTGCCCAATGCGCGGACGATCTCCTTGCCTGAAGCTCCAGACTTCGTCGTGACTGGCGACTTTGATGCTGATGGGCATCGGGATATCGTGACCGCGGCGAGAGGCAGCAGCGGATTTTACTTTCTCCGCGGCGATGGGCACGGGGGCTTCGCAGCTCCAAAGCGGATTGCGGTTGCAGGCTCGATCACGACGATGATCGCGGGCGAGATCAACCGCCGCGATGGCCTGACGGATATCGTGATTGGCGCCAGCACCGGGCAGGGCGCGCAGGTGCTGATCTACGAGTCTCCGCGCGGCGCCGTGGCTATCGAGCCGGAGATCGTCAAGGTAGGGCAGCCAGTAACGGCACTGGCCTTAGGCCGCTTTGATGGCGGGACACTCTTTGACCTTGCCGTGGGCTCCGGCGATGCGCTGGTGATGGTGCACGGGCGCGACCGCAAGCTGGCGATGGCTGCGGAAGTACGTCGCGCTGTTGCCCCAGCCAAGGTGACCGTACAGCAGCTTCCATTCGTGATTCAGGCGTTGACTCCGGGAGACTTTACCGGCGCTGGTCCCGCAGTAGCTGCGCTGGGCGCGGATGGGCGCGTGCATATCCTCGAACATGCCATCGCAAATACAACGCTGCTTGGCAAGGCGCTCGAAGATCCAAACTTCAAGTCCACGATGCAACTGGGCAAGAGTAAACCCGGAGCAGACGGTAAACCGCTGGTCTTGGGTGGAACGCCCGCTCCCAGCGTGGCGGCTCGCACGGATGCGCTGCGGCAATCCATCGCGGAACACGGAGAGTCGGAGTGGACCGAGCGCAGTGCCATCTCATTGCCTTCCGGATTTGCGCAGGCGACTCCGCGGCTGGTTGCCGGCCATGTGAGCGGCTCGCGGCAGGAAGATCTTTTGATTCCGGACAGCGGCAATGGCCAGCTGCATGTACTGAGTGCGCCGCGCGTGAAACTACCGGGCGCGATCAGCGCGCTTGCCCGTGCCAATGCAACCGCGGCGCCGCAGCCGATGAAGCTGATGGCGTCGCTCGAAGCAGCCAGCGCACCGGCGGCGGTGCTGCCCATGCGCCTGAACCAGCATGGGCTGAGCGGCCTGGTGGTCCTGCAGGCTGGGCAGAGTTCGCCCACAGTCATGCCGCAGGACGTACCCCCGGCAAACGTCTTCACGGTTACCAACACCTCGGACGCCGTGATCAGCGTAGGCACCTCATATACAGGCCCTGATGGCTCGCTGCGCAAGGCTCTGTATGACGCCAGCCAGGCGACAGGCACTTCCAGCATCATCTTCAATATCCCGACGACGGATCCCGGCTATAACTCTGCGACGGGAACCTTCCTGATCCAACCGTTATCCGAGAGCACGCCGGGCGCGTTCAACGATTTCGCACTGGACCCGATCAACGCCACGGTCACCATCGATGGCTACACTCAGCCGGGAGCATCGCCCAACACGCTGGCCAACGGCGATAACGCAAAAATCCTCATCCAGATTGACGGCGGCAAGGCCACCACTCCTGGCGGCGCCGGCCTGGTGCCTTTCGATGATGTGGGATCGACCTATCGCGGTCTCGACTTTACCGGCTGGACGCTCGGAGAGATCTCCAATAACACGGAGTCCGGCGCGGAAGGGATCGAAGCCAACGGTGTCGCCGACTTCATCGAGGGCAACTTCTTCGGAACCGATCCAACCGGAAAAGTCGCAGCTCCTAATCGTATTGGAGTCTTCGCCGACAACGGGCCCGGACTCGGAAATCCCGACCCAGGAAACACCATCGGTGGCACCACGCCACAGGCAAGAAACATCCTCTCCGGCAATACTCTGGCCGGTGTGCTCTTTCTTTCTACAGCGATTGAAGGGCAGTTGCAGGGTAACTTTGTCGGACTCGACATTAGCGGCTCGACCATTCTACCCAACGGCTCGGATGGAGCCGGCCTGAATGGCCCGACTGTGACGATTGGTGGAACTTTGCCTGGAGACGGAAACGTCATCTCCGGCAACCCAACCAACGTTGACATCAACGACATAACCGAAGGCAACGCGGCCCAGGACTCGCAGGTTCAAGGCAATCTGATCGGTACAGATGCTACCGGCGCCAAGAGTCCGTCGGGCGGCAAGGATATCGGTGTATCGATTGTCGCAGGACCCCAATACATGTTGATTGGCGGCACCACCCCGGCGGCTCGAAACATTATCTCGGGCAACAACGATGGCGTTTATGTCTTCGACGGCGCCTTCAACAACACGGTGCAGGGCAACTACATTGGGACGGATGTAACCGGGTCCAAGGCAGTGGGAAATGCCTCGTATGGCTTTGTGACCGGCGTGGATTCCGATCCGGCTGTCTCACTGGGCGATCTGATAGCGGCGGGAGATACGACTCTTGGCGGCCCTGTCGCTGGAGCGGGAAATCTGATCTCCGGCAATGGGATGGATGGCGTTGCCATTCAGGGAGCCAGCAATGGACCAACCGGCCAGGATCCATTGCTGGGCAATACCATCCAGGGGAATTTCATCGGCACGGATGCTACCGGCAAGACGTCGATTCCCAACCTCGGCAACGGTGTCTCTCTAACCTCGGGCTCGGCAAACAACACTGTCGGCGGCACGAATCCCGGCTCGGGTAACCTGATCGCGAATAACAAGGGTGACGGCGTACTGATCGATACAGGAGTGAACGACGGCAGCAGCGGTTACAACAACCAGACCATCGCCAACACAATCCTGTCCAACACCGGCACCGGCGTCCGCGTGAAGACGGGCATCAACAACAAGATCAGCCAGAACTCCATCTTCGGCAACGGTGCGCTGGGCATCGATACCGACGCGGCTGGCGAAAACACGAACAGCAATTGCAATACAGACAACAGCGGCGCAAACAACTTACAGAATTCGCCCGTGCTGACGGCTGGGACAGGCACCACCCTCATTAGCGCGACAGCAACGGATCCCAACGGGAATACCTCTGAGTTCTCTCAGACGGTTGCCGCATCTATCAGCGGAAATATGCTGAGCTTGCTCGGCAACTTCAACAGCAAGGCCAACACCACATACACCATCGAGTTCTTCTCCAACACCGCCGCGGATCCTTCCGGCTATGGACAGGGACAGACCTATCTCAGCTCGGCCAGCATAACTACCGGTGCCGACTGCACCGTCGCGATCAACAACCCCGTGAATACCGCGGACGCAGACGTCAGCGTCAAGCTGACGGAGGGCCTCTCCGAGCTCCAACTCGGACCTGACTTTGGAGACCAGGTCTACACGGGCGGCGTTGTCAACAACGGACCGGCCACAGCGCATAACGTTGTCTTAACCGATGTTTTACCGTCTGGCCTTGTTGTCAGCTCTGCGTACTGCAATCTCGCATCTTGCCAGAGCACGGTGAGCACAACCTTTGGCTCCTGCACCGTGAATGGCCAGATAGTTACGTGCAATCTGGGAACGCTGGCACCGGGCGCGACTGCCAGCGTCAATATCCCGGTTCAAACCTTGAGCACGGGCAGCATTACCAACACGGTGACCGTCAAGGCAACCGAGGCAGATCCTGTTCTAGCCAACAATACCTCGAGTACAACTACGGCTTCTGTCTATCCCGATCCGTTTATGGATCACCTTGATCCCGCTTCGGTGGTTGCGGGTAGCGGCGATCTGTTGCTGAATGTCTACGGCGAACAATTTCTGCCGAATTCAACTGTCACCTTCAACGGAACACCTGTAGCGATCAAAGCAGTACTGAACAACCAGTCCTGCGGCTTTTTCGATCCGCAATTCTGCACGGATCTTCAGGTACTGGTTCCTGCGGCACTCCTGACCACGGCCGGTACACCGACCGTCGAGGTAACCAATCCAGACCCCGGAGAAGGCGGTGAAGCAAACTTCCCGGCCGATGGCACATTCACCATCGTTGCTTCCTGCGCGTACTCTTCGTTTGGGTTCTTCGGCAACATTGAGAATGACGGAACGTCGATCATTCCGACGACGATCGAAATCGACACCAACGCTCCTCAATGCCCATGGACCGCAATCTCCTCAGTCCCGTGGGCGCACATACTGGACTCCTATAACGAGGCCGCTCAGAACTCTGAGGAAGTCCCCGTCAATGTTGTCGGAGCCGGGGGCACGGTCATCGGCACTGGCGACATCGATATTTCCTTTGAGCCGAATACCGGCACGGAAGCGCGCAGCGGCAACATCATCGTGGGAGGCCAGATCATCCCCTTCACGCAGGATCCTGGAGCAACGTGCGATGTGAGCCTCTCAGCGACTACGGCGGCAGCTGCGGCAACGAGTGGAAGCGGATCGGTTGCGGTCACTGCAATTCCCGCCAGTTGCTCGCAGTTTGTGAAATCAGAGGCATCTTGGATTACGGTCGCACAGGCGTCGCAATTATTCGTGGGCAGTGCTACTGCTAATTACTCCGTGGCTGCGAATGTGGGGCCGCCGAGAACCGGAGGCATCGTCATCGCTGGTCACGTACTCAACGTGAACCAGGCCGCACCCTCTTGCTACTACACGCTCGATAGCACCGCTACAACGCTGCCGGTAAGTGGTGGAACGGGCTCCATTGCAGTGACTGTATCTTCACCCAGTTGCGCGTGGACAGCCAAGGTCAGTGACTCGTCGGAGGTTTCCATAACCTCGGGCGCAACCGGCACCGGCAACGGCACAATCAAGTATTCCGTGCCGGCAAATACCGAGGGACCAAAGACGCCGACCATCACGATAGGCGATGCAACCGGCTACGCTGTCTTCACGATTACCCAGACCTCGGCATTCGCCTGCTCTTTCACCGTCAGCCCGACGCCGGTCGCGGTTTCGTCGCAGGGAGCCTCAAACTACTTCCTGGTGACGTCTTCGTTCAGTTTCTGCAAGTGGACCGCAGTTTCCAGCGACCCAACTACGCTTTCCATTAATGGCGCAAGCTCCGGCACCGGTACCAGCGCGGTCTACTATTCGGTAGCCCAGAACACGTCGACATCACCGCGCACGCTCACGATTGTTGCTGGCTGCGAAACCTTCACCGTCAACCAGAGCGGCACGGCAAGCTCCAATCCCGCGCCGGTGATCACTTTCCTATCGCCGACCAGCGTCACGGCAGGATCACCGCAGTTCACGCTCACGGTGAACGGCACAGGCTTCCTCGCCACGTCGTCCGTCAACTTCAACGGCAAAGCCGAAAGCACCACTTATGTGAGCGGCACTCAGCTCACTGCGGTGATTCCTGCTGCCGAGATCGCGACGGCAGCGACAGTGCCTGTAACCGTGACCAATCCGACGCCGGGCGGTGGCACATCGGCTGGCGTAAACTTCACCATGTCCCCAGCGGGCAGTACCGCTCCTGGCGTCTCTCTAACACCTTCCACGCTGGCCTTCTCTGCGCAGACAGGAACGACCAGCGCGCCACAAACAGCCACACTCAAGAACACAGGCAATGCCACACTGACGATCAGCAACGTTAGCGTTGGCGGCGCAAATCCCTCTGACTTCGCGCAGACAAACACCTGCGGCAGTTCGCTGGCCGCAGGAGCAAGCTGCTCGATCTCGATAAGCTTCACGCCTGCTTCAGCTGCAAGCTTCTCGGCCATGCTCTCAGTCGCGGACAACGCAACCGGATCGCCGCATACCGTAGCACTGACAGGCACAGGAACCAGCACAGCAGCCCCTGCAGTCTCGCTCACGCCCTCAGCTCTGACCTTCTCCGCGCAGACAGGAACCACCAGCGGGCCTCAAGCAGCCACACTCAAGAACACAGGCGATGCCACACTGACCATCAGCAGCATCAGCGTCGGCGGTACGAACCCCTCTGACTTCGCGCAGACAAACACCTGCGGAAGCTCGCTGGCAGCGGGGGCAAGCTGCTCCATCTCCATCACCTTCACGCCTGCCTCAGCGGCGAGCTTCTCGGCCATGATTTCGGTTACGGACAACGCAACCGGATCTCCACAAGCCGTGGCCCTGAGCGGAACGGGGACCAGCATCCCGGCTCCCGCAGCTTCGCTGACACCGCCTTCTCTTGCATTCACAGCGCAAACGGGAACAACCAGCGCCATGCAAGCCGTGACCCTCAAGAACACGGGCGATGCGGTCTTGACCATTAGCAGCGTCAGCCTTAGCGGCACAAATCCCGGCGATTTCGCGCAGAGCAATACTTGCGGCAGCTCGCTGGCTGCAGGAGCAAGCTGCTCGATCGCGGTGACTTTCACACCGGCCTCAGCGGCGAGCTTCTCGGCCATACTCTCCATTGCCGACAACGCAACTGGATCGCCGCAAACCGTGACGCTCACAGGCACAGGAACGGCGCCGCCGGCTCCAATAGCCTTGATCACGCCCAGCTCTCTCACCTTCACCGCACAGACGGGCGCGACCGCCGCGGCTCAGACGCCCACGCTTAAGAACACGGGCAATGCATCGTTGACTATCAGTGCTGTCACGCTGGGCGGAACGGATGCCTCTGACTTTGCCCAGACCAATACCTGCGGCAGTTCCCTGGCAGCGGGAGCAAGCTGCGCGATCTCGGTGACTTTCACACCAGCCTCGGCGGGAAGCTTCTCAGCTACGCTTTCCATCGCCGACAATGCCGCACCTTCGCCCCAGACCGTGTCTCTAAGCGGTACAGGAGCAGCACCTCCGCCGCCGACTTATACGGTGACCTCATCCACTACAGCGCAGACCGTCCAGCCTGGTGGAACGGCGCAGTACACCATCACCGCAACGGCCGAAAATGGCAGCTTTCCTAACGCAGTCTCCCTCGCCGCAAGCGGATTGCCTGCGGGAGCGACAGCCACCTTCAATCCTGCATCGATTACTCCCGGCGGCTCGTCGGCAACCTCCACGCTGAGCATCCAGACCGCAGCGCCTGTCACAACAACAGCTGGCTCCGCTTCCGGCTGGCTATTTGCCGTCGCCGGAGTGCCTATGCTGGGCCTGCTGTTTGCGGCCAAGCGCGGCCGGCGCTGGGTGACGCTCGTCCTGCTGCTGCTCGCTTCCCTGGGCGCTGCAACCGCGATGACGGGGTGCGGCGGAGGCTTTGCGCTTCCTGGGAGCAGCGCCAAGAGCTACACCATCATCGTGACCGGAACCAGCGGCGCAATCCAGCAATCCACAACCGTACAGCTCACGGTGCAATAGAGGAGACCCCATGCCCATCAGAATCAACCTTCGACATTTTCTGCAGCTGGCATTTGTTGTGATTTGCATGCGGGGCCTGGCGGGTGCGCAAGCCGCCGCTACTCCCGAACAGCCACGTATCGAGCTAGGTGTTGACTACAACTTCGTGCATAGCAACGCACCGCCGGGAGGCTGCTCCTGTTTCAACCTCAATGGCGGCGGCGTCAATCTGGCGTGGCCGATCGCAAAAGGTGGATTCGCGGTCGTGGGGGACGTAAGTGTAACCCATGCCAGCAGCATCTCGAGCGGTAGCTACTCCCTCACGCTCGGCACCTACACGGCCGGCATCCGCTACCGGGCGAAGTTGGGCCACTCTTTGATTCATCCTTTTGGCGAGGCGACGGTAGGGGTTGCGCACGCAAGCGGATCGCTGGTCGAGGGGTCGGATGCTTCCGTCTCCAACAGCGGCGGATCCTTCGCCCTGATTACCGGAGGCGGCGTAGATCTGCGGGCTACGCGGCGGCTCTGGTTTCGGCTGATCGATGCCGATTATGTGATGACCAACTTCGACAACGGCTCCAACAATCGTCAGAACAATCTGCGAATTGCCGCCGGTGTGATCTTCCGCTTCTGAGCGGACTCAGATGCGCGCTTAAACTTAAGCTAACCACTCTTATACTTGTGCCGTCATACCATGGTGGAAAATAGGTGATCAAACCAAGGCATCGAGACTGTAAAGGCTTCGGGAGTCCTATCTAAGTTGTTGATGAATATGGCATTGCCGGCGGACACTCTGTTTTAAATGAGCTTTATGTCCAGACGGCGAGATTTCATCAAGCCAACAAGAGTCGTAGGTCCAAAGCAACCAAGAGTCATAGCTCAGCATTTGTTATAGTGGATGTGAGGTCCATCATAATGCGTGTGTTGTTTCTAAATCCGCCTTTCCACGCCCGCTATTCGCGAGAGCAACGCAGCCCTGCGGTTACCAAGAGTGGCACCCTCTACTACCCCAAATGGTTGGCCACGGCAGCCGGAGTTGCTATTAAGAATGGCCACGAGGTGGACCTGGTCGATGCTCCTGCTGGCGGTTACTCGGTGCAAGCGGTGATTGACCGTATCGAGGCGAAGAACATCGAAGCGGTGGTGTGCGACACTTCCACCCCGAGCATCATCAATGATGTTCACGTGATTGAGGCGCTGCTGGCGGCAAATCCTTCGCTGCATGTTCTCTTGGTTGGGCGTCACGTGTCGTCCCTGCCAAAAGAGACGCTCCGCATGTCCTCTTCTCTCCAGGCAGTCGCGATTCGCGAATACGAATACACGGTTCGGGATTGGCTGGCAGCGAAGTCGTGTGGCGCGGATCTCTCCACCGTAGACGGTCTTGTGTGGCGCCATCCCGAGACGGGTGAGATCATCAGCAACAAGCAGCGCGCAGCGATCGAAAACCTGGACGAGTTGCCTTTCGTCACGGAAGTCTATAAGCGCTTTCTGCATACACCGGATTATTTCTATGGTCACTCTCTGTGGCCGCTTGTGGTCTTCGACACCAGCCGCGGATGCCCTTATCACTGCTCTTTCTGTGTTTACCCACAGACCTTCAGCGGGCATTCCATGCGTTTTCGCTCCGTCGCGAATGTAGCCGATGAGTTCGAATTCGTTGCCCGTGAGATGCCTGAGATCAAGACCGTCATGCTGGAAGATGACACCTTCATCGTCAGCAAGCCGAGAACGCTCGAGTTGGCGAAGGAACTGATCCGGCGCGGTAACAAGTTGCCATTCGATGCCAACTGCCGGGCCGACATCGGCGCGGACACGGCAGAGTTACTGCCCACGCTACATAAGGCCGGGGCGCGCCTGTTTTGTGTCGGGTTCGAGAGCGGCGACGTGGAAGTCATCAATGGCATGCACAAGAACAACGATGACCGCCGCGACGCCAAGTATCACGAAGAGGCACATCGATTTGTCCGCCGCTGCCATGATTCGGGCATCATGGTCCATGGCTGCTTCATGGTCGGCAACCTCAACGAAACGCCCGCCAGTATGGAGAAGACGTTGAACTTCGCCAAAAAGCTTCGGCCCGATACGGCGCAGTTCTTCCCCATCATGGTTTATCCCGGTACGGTCGCGTATCAAGAGGCCAAAAAAACGGGACTACATTCAGATTGAGAACTGGGATGCTTGGTTGACAAAGGATGGTCTCCACAACAGCGTTGTCACGCTGCCGAACATTACGCATGAAGAGCTGGTCAGTTTCTGTGACCGGGCGCGGAGGAGCTTTTATCTCGCTCCTTCCTATCTCCTCTACAAGCTCAGGCAATCGCTAACCGATCGTCGCGAACTGCAGCGCAATGTGAAGGGTTTCGTCACTCTGTCGAAGTATCTGGTAAAGGGCAGCCAGCACGACAAAACAGCCCCTCAGTCACCCATCAAGACGCAGGGAGCAACGGTCTAACAAGTTGTTCATGCGGTTTTCAGTGCAGGGCTTGGAGACGGTCTTCTGGTTGCCGATTCTGTTCGGCGAGAACCCAGAGACCGTTTCTCAGCCTGGGGACGGCAAGTGGGGTGTCTCATAGAAGCGACGTACGTATCGATCATCATTCCGACGTTTAATGGCGGCGCGCGCATTTACAACTGCCTGGATGCCCTTTTGAAGCAACTAGACGGGCTGAACGCAGAGATTCTGGTCGTCAACGACGGCTCAACCGACGATACGATCGAAGTAGTCAAGCCGTATCCCAAAGTACGCCTCATAACGCAGGCGAACGAGGGACCCGCCGCAGCTCGCAATCGGGGCGCCGCAGAGGCTCGTGGAGCGATCATTCTGTTCACCGACGACGACTGTGTGCCGATGCACGACTGGCTGAACGCAATGCTGGCTCCTTTTGAGGATCCAGAGGTCGTTGGAGCTAAGGGGATTTACCGGTCGCACCAAAAAAGCTTGGCAGCTCGATTTGTGCAGATTGAGTATGAAGATCGTTACCGATTGATGGCGGGACTTCCATCCATCGACTTTATCGATACCTACTCTGCCGCCTTTCGTCGCGACCGTTTTTTGGAGATGACCGGCTACGACACATCCTTTCCGGTAGCATGTGCCGAGGATATCGAGTTGTCCTATCGCATGTCGGCGCGCGGCTGGAAGATGAAGTTTGTGCCAAACGCAATTGTGTATCATACACACCCAGACACTTTTTCGAAGTATCTCAAGAAGAAGTACAAATTCGCTTTTTGGCGCGTGCTGGCCGTGCGCAAAAACCCCAGCAAGGGCGTCAAAGACAGCCACACCCCTCAGATGATGAAGCTCCAGCTTCTTTTCGCACCTGCACTGCTGTTGGCCTCGGTTTTTGATCTGGCAATGCGGCCGGTATTGTCCGCTTCAGCCATCGTGCTTGCAATATTCTTCCTGAGCACCCTGCCCTTCACTCTCCGCGCATTCCGCAGAGACCCCATCGTTGGCGTGCTCTCACCTGCAATCTTAGCCCTCCGAGCGTGCGTGCAGATCGTGGGAATCGCGGCTGGTCTGGTCTATGCTCGCAGCAAACCGGCTCAGATCGCTACAAATTCTGCGGCATAACGTCTTCCCATTCCTCTCTCCGTGGCGCTCAGGTCGGCATGTCGCCGGCAAGACGAAGCAAATTATGTCCGATGGGGATATTTACAGATAATCGCATTCGCTGGCAGGAAGCCTTCACGCTTAAGCGTTGATAGATTTCTTGATCGGTAAATTGGCGTCTCGGTAACCTAGATTGAAGTAACAGCTCAGGACGTTTCTTATTAGCGGATTTGGGCACCGGATC
>Ga0206974_1161_pt1 | contig 14815 bp, 10 predicted proteins | sample Alteio_BWOrgHeat_84_FD_152920 | JGI IMG/M metagenome (GOLD analysis project Ga0206974, IMG submission 152920) | Enriched cells from forest soil in Barre Woods Harvard Forest LTER site, Petersham, Massachusetts, United States -... | ecosystem: Environmental > Terrestrial > Soil > Temperate forest >... | reverse complement strand
CAAAAGGTTGCGCAAAATCAAGGATGAGAAACCAAGGGAATAAGTGTTAATAATAAAGAAATGCTCTTTTGGATCAAGCATTTGAAAAACGCAGGACAACAGTTCGTCTATATCGCGCTCCAGTTTCCAGCTTTCTCCGTTCGGACCATGGCCGAAAGCCGGAGGATCCAAAATAATTCCATTGTACTGAATTCCTTTTTTTGCGGCTTTTTTCGAATAATACAACGCATCTTCCACCATCCAGCGAATATCTTTCAATCCGCTGATTTCCATGTTTTCTTTTCCCCAGGAAACCACCTGTTTAATGGCATCAAGATGAATTACATCTGCTCCTGCCGACTTCGCTGCTAAAGAAGCTCCGCCCGTGTAAGCAAACATGTTGAGCACTTTCGGTTGAGGAGTTTTCATTTTTTTGACGCTGTCATAGATATAATCCCAATTAGCTGCCTGTTCGGGGAAAACCCCGACGTGCTTGAATTTAGTAAGCCCCAAACGTAATTTAATATTCAAATGGTCATAAGAAATTTTCCATTGATCGGGCATCTGCTTCAATTTCTTCCAGGTGCCCTGAGAACTGGAATCAGGCACAAATTTTACGTGGGCCATCTGTTCCCATTTAGAATAAGGGAGTGCTCTTTTCCAAACAGCCTGTGGTTCGGGACGAATAGTGATGTATTGTCCGAAACGCTCCAGCTTTTCGTCATTGCCGCAATCAATCAATTCGTAATCTTTCCAGTGTTGGGGAGATAAAATTTCCATAAAACAAAAATAGAATTTTGCTTCAATGTTTTAATATCTTTGTGAACATGACAAGAAAAGTACGCGTACGATACGCCCCAAGTCCAACGGGACCGCAACATATAGGAGGAATACGAACAGCTTTATATAACTATCTGTTTGCTAAAAAACATGGTGGGGATTTTATTCTGCGCATAGAAGATACCGATCAGGGACGTTATGTTCCAGGCGCTGAAGAATATTTAGTAGAATCCATCAAATGGTGCGGATTTGATTTTGATGAAGGGGTTCATGTGGGCGGACCTCATGCACCTTACCGTCAAAGCGAAAGAAAAGCCATTTATAAACAATACGCCGATCAGCTAATTGCTTCAGGCAATGCTTACTATTCTTTTGACAATAATGAAGCTGTTGATGCAAAAAGAAAAGAGGCCGAACAACAAAAGAAAATCTGGCAATACGATTCCTCAACCAGAATGGGAATGAGCAATTCTCTTACTTTGTCTGCTGCTGAAGTTGAACAAAAATTAAAAGAACGCGCTCCTTTTGCTATTCGTTTTAAAACACCTCTTGAAGAAGAAGTTGTGGTGAATGACTTAATCCGCGGAAGAGTAGTGGTTAACTCGAAACAGCTGGATGATAAAGTATTATTTAAGTCCGATGGAATGCCGACTTACCATTTGGCCAACGTTGTGGATGATTATCTAATGCAAATCTCTCATGTGATCAGAGGGGAAGAGTGGTTGCCATCAGCCCCTCTACACGTATTATTATACCGAGCTTTGGGCTGGGAAAATTCCATGCCGGAATTTGCGCATTTGCCTTTGTTATTAAAACCCGATGGCAATGGAAAATTAAGCAAGCGCGATGGCGACAGACTAGGTTTTCCGGTATTTCCACTCAACTGGACGGATCCTAAAACAGGAGAAGCTTCTTCAGGATATCGCGAAGCAGGATATTTCCCTGATGCCTTTTTAAATCTTTTGGCTTTCCTTGGATGGAACCCGGGAACAGAGCAGGAACTGTTTTCAATGGAAGAAATGATACAGGCTTTTTCTTTAGAAAAAGTGAGCAAGGCAGGAGCTAAATTTAATTTAGATAAAGCACGTTGGTTCAATCAACAATATTTGCAAAAAAAATCTAACGAAGAGCTTTTAATTGCCATTCAAAATATTCTTCCTGAGAATCATCCCTTGACAAAAGAAAAGTTGATCAAAGTGATTGAGTTGATGAAACCTCGTGCTGTTTTCGCAAAAGACATTTACTTGAATGCCCTTTATTTATTTGAAGCACCAAAGGTTTATGACGAAAAAACCATTCAGAAAAAATGGAAGGAAAATTCCGCGCAAATAGTAAAAGACCTTAGCGAATTATTTGAAGGCGCCGCGGAGTTCCGCGCCGCTCATCTCGAAAGTATTTTCAAAAATTATATTGAATCCAAACAATTAGGTTTTGGCGCAGCAATGCCTCCGCTAAGATTGGTCTTAAGCGGAGCAGGCGAAGGACCGCATTTATTTGATATCGCTGAAATAATAGGAAAAGAAGAAGTTTTGAAAAGGATGAAATCCGGAATAGAACACATTGAAAAAATGAGTTTACCAAAAAACTAATGGAAGAAGAAATAAAATCACTCAATTTCATTGAACAAATCATTGAAAACGACTTGGCAGAAGGCAAAAATGAAAAACGCGTGCACACCCGTTTTCCACCTGAACCTAATGGATATTTGCATATCGGTCACGCAAAATCAATTTGTTTAAACGGGGGATTGGCAAAGAAATATAAAGGAAAATTCAATTTGCGTTTTGACGACACCAACCCTGAAACCGAAGACGAAGAATACGTTAATTCTATTCGTAATGATGTGAAATGGTTGGGTTTTCAGTGGGATGGAGAATACAACGCTTCCGATTATTTTCAACAGTTATACGATTATGCCGTTAAACTGATCAAGCTCAACAAAGCTTTTGTTTGTGAATTAACGGCTGAGCAAATGCGCGAATACCATGGAACAGCGGTTACTTCCGGAAAAGAGAGCCCATTTAGAAATCGTTCCATTGAAGAGAATTTGGATTTATTTGAGCGCATGAAAAACGGAGAATTTCCGGATGGGAAATATTTATTGCGGGCTAAAATTGATATGGCTTCTCCAAACATGCATTTCCGCGATCCGGCTTTGTACAGAATTAGAAAAAAACACCATTATAGAACAGGAGATCAATGGAATATTTATCCGATGTATGATTTTGCGCATGGTTTGTCGGATGCAATAGAAGGAATTACTCACTCCATTTGTACTTTGGAATTTGAAGTCCACCGTCCTTTGTATGAATGGATCAACAATACTTTGGAAACACCGTCCCGTCCGCAACAAATTGAAATGTCGCGACTCAACATCACTTACACCGTGATGAGTAAAAGAAAATTGATGCAGCTCGTGAATGAAAAACACGTCTCGGGATGGGACGATCCGCGCATGCCAACCATCTCCGGCTTACGCAGAAGAGGCTACACACCTGAATCCATTCGTGATTTTTGCGAAAGGGTGGGAATTTCAAAAAGGGAAAACCTGATTGATGTTTCTTTGCTGGAATTCAGTATCCGTGAAGACTTAAACAAAAAAGCGCCTCGCGTAATGGGCGTGTTGAATCCATTAAAAGTGGTGATTACCAACTACCCTGAAGGACAAGTAGAAGAATTAGAAGCCGTAAACAATCCTGAGGATGAAAGTGCCGGAAAAAGAATAGTTCCCTTCACCAGAGAAATTTACATTGAGCAAGAAGACTTCCTTGAAGTTCCTGCGAAAAAATGGTTTCGTTTAGCGCCGGGAGCAGAAGTGCGCTTGCGTTATGCCTACTTCATTACCTGTCAGGAAGTGATAAAAGACGCCAACGGAAAAATTATTGAATTGCATTGTACTTATGATCCTGCTTCACGCGGAGGAAACAGTCCGGACGGGAGAAAAGTAAAAGGCACGCTGCACTGGGTTTCTGCAACAAAAGGAATCCCTGCAGAAGTAAGATTATACGACAGATTATTCACTACAGAAACTCCTGACGGAGGTGATGTGGATTTCAAGGAATTGATAAATCCGAATTCTTTTCAAGTGATTAAATCGGTTATTGAACCTTATTTGGCCAACGCTAAAGCAGGCCAATCTTTTCAGTTTGAAAGAATGGGATATTTTTGTGTCGATAAAGATTCCACAGAGAAAAACCTGGTTTTCAACCGCACCGTAACACTAAAAGATACCTGGGCAAAAATTGCCGATAAAAACTAAGTATGCACATCGTAAGTATTGAAGGGATTAAATTATTTGCCTACCACGGTTGTTTGGAAGAAGAGGCGCAAATAGGAAGACATTATATAATAGATGTTCATGTAGAAACTGATTTCACAGAAGCAGCGAATAATGATGACCTGTCAAAAACGATTGATTATGTAACGATTAATTCCATTGTGAAAGAAGAAATGGCTATTCGTTCAAAATTAATAGAAGCGGTAGCCGGAAGAATCATCAAAAGAGTTCGTAAAGAATTCAATGCCGTTTACGGAACAACGGTATGCATCAAAAAAATGAATCCGCCCGTTACAGGCGATGTTGAATGGGTTTCGGTAACAATAAGTGAATAGGCCGATTTCATTACGGAGTAAAAGTATTATTCTTATATTTGCAATATGGTCCGGTGGCCGAGCGGCTAGGCAGAGGTCTGCAAAACCTTCCACAGCGGTTCAAATCCGCTCCGGACCTCAACAAAAAGAAAGGCGTAAGTTTATAACTTACGCCTTTCTTTTTTCTTTCGAAAATTATTAGCTGGCAAATGTAGTGGTGGGACCTGTGTGTCCGCCTTCATTTGCAGCAATGCTGAATGATCCTGACAAAGTTTTATCACTCTCTAAAGTCAATAACTCAGGAGTTACCCACGTTTTTTTGGGATTATTTTTAATTTGATCCATACTATTTTGTTATTACTATTTTTTGGGTAGACAATCCTTCTTGACCTTGCAAACTCACAAAGTAAAGGCCTTCACTGATTTCTAAATTAATTGAGGTAACAGGATTAATTATGTTTTGATTGAACATTTCTTTACCATTGATATCATAAATTCGAATTACACCGGTATTGTTGTTTCCCGCATTTACAATGATGTTTCCGTTGTTTTGATATACATTAAATTTATTTTTTGTTGCGTTGATTACAGAAGTGGCGACTGCCTCTCCAAACAACAAGTTGAATCTATCTGTTGTTGTTCCTGATGTTGTAGTGAACGTATAGTTTGGATTAACGCTTAAATCTTGTATCGTTCCACTAATTTGATCTTGCAAATATGCTTTTTGATTATCGAAACCAGCAACTTGTGTTGCATTGAAAGAATATTGTCCGGCAGACGGCACCTGAATAATCAACGGCACTATAGGATTTGATTCAACATCTGTTAATCCATTAATCACTAAATCCGTTTGTCCGACATTTGTATATACTTGTGGAATTCCGGAGGCAAACATTTTTTCAGAATCAAAATTATCCAACCCATTTAAAGCATCTCCATTGAAATTAACTATTGCTTCATCTTTGCTGCTTCCATCGGAAATTTGCAAACGAACCAACTGTTGTGGCTCAGCAGCCAAAAGAGCTATAGATGATTGGTGAGAACGATTCGCATTGGCAAAAGAGAGTGTTCCTGTTTGTCCGTCAGCAGAAACTCTTACCCAAAAAGCCTGCATTGGTGCAATATATCTTGTTACCGCACCGCTTCCATTGTTGTTTGTTCCTATATCTCCCGATGAATTGTAAGTGTCAAACAACATAACGTCTGAACCGTTCACCGTTCTGTACCAAAGAGTAGTAGACAAATTAGTGGTTGAAGCAGCATCCCAGCTTACATAGGAAGGATAAGGATTTCCTACTAAATTATATCCTCTTTTACCGTTTGAAGTTCCTGTTCTTGAAAGACTGGAATTGCTAATAGTTCCTGTATTGAAAGCTCCGCCGGTAAAAGTAACCGTGCCAGAAGTGCCCATACGAGTGGCATATCCGCCCATCACACCTAAAGAAGTTACGTTGTTTGAAATTTGAGTAAAGGCAAATCCTGCTTCGCTGTACGACCACAAATCGTTCGTTGTTGCTGTAAACACATTGCTTGTTGCTGAAGCAAGTGGACTTGATACATAATATGCCCTATCACTTGGTGTTCCGCCACCAGCACCTACAAAATATCTTTGCATATTAAAAGTACCAGTACCAGAAATTGTTCCGTTGTCAATAAAAGTTGCTTGAGATGAAGAGGATCCGTTCAATTGAAAAACGCCGTTCACAGTTGTTGAACCACTAACCGTAATTTGTGCGCCTGCACTTGCTACAAGGGAATCACCGCTGTTTATCGTTAAATTACCTCCTACTGTCAATGGGCTTGCCGCTACAGTCATGGTTCCAGTGCCTGATAAAATTAGATTTTGATAATTGTAAATTGGAATAATCTGGCTTACCCCACTAAAATTTATTGTTCCACCCGAAGTAACGTTCACGGCTCCCGGAGTTTTTGTAGTGTTCCACCATCCATTAGTACCGGCATAAGAAGTTTTAAAAACCCCAGAAGCTCCAATCGTTATTGTGCCAACAACATTTATATAACTACTGGTACCGGCCGTAAGATTTCCATAAATATTAAGATTTCCATCATAATATGTAGTAGACGTACTGGTTCCCCTTATTCTAGAACTCGATCCCACCAGATTTGCCGTAGCTCCTGCTGCAATTGTAATTGTATTTGTATTTGCATCTGCTGTTTCTGGGTTACATCTAATATCTAAATTAAAATTCACCGTCCCCGAATTCACCAAAAGAGTTCCCGCTTTAGTTTCAACAATACCATTTACATTTAAAGTAACTCCCACCCCTGGATCAAAAGTAATGTTGCTGAAATAACACTGATCGCTAGGCATATTGGAACTAACAACATTGGTGCTGGAAGATCCGGTGAACAAAAAAGTTCCTGCTGAGTTTTTAAAGATGCTTTTGGTGATAGTTGTACAATCAATAGTTCCTGTTATAGTTAAAGTGATGCCGCTTGCAACAACAAAACAGCCAGTGGCATTAGTGTTTATATAAACACTTTTTACAGTTGCATTTACATCTACAGTAACTATAGCGCTCGCCCCGGTAATTACAACACTATCTCCTGTTGTTGGTACAACACCTCCATTCCATGTGGCTGTAGCACTCCAATTTCCGGTAACATTATTTGATTTAATTGTGGCGGCATTCACTGCATTATTTATGAATAAAAGGCAAAATAATAATACTATTACCTTATAATATTCTTTTTGTTGGATACAGACATTCATCATAGGTTCTGTTTTTTCTTAATTGTGGAGGACAAAGTAAAATCAAGAGTGTTAATCTGAAACATCTTTACTATTATCATTTTGCTTATTAATCATTAAAGAAATGTAAACCACATATATCCCTACGCGCATTAAACAAGCAACAAATTAACATTCGATTGACAAAGCATTTACAATAGCCTTGCTTATTTGAAGGCTCCTTAATTAAAGATTAACCTTAGTTTAATTTATGTGTGTAAAGCCGAAAGTATTTTTGTTCTCGTAATAAAACTCCATTATATGAAAAAAATATTTACTTCAATTGCAGCTGTCCTGCTCACAATAATGGCATCTGCACAATTTACTTCGGGACGATTGGTTGCCGTACAAACTTCCGGATCAGTTTCAAAAGGAGGATCAGCCGTTACTCTTTTAGAATACACAACTGCCGGAGTTGCCGGAACATCTGTGGCGATTCCTGCAACAGGATTAACACCTTTGCAAATGGCTGCCGGACCTGGAGGTACAGAAGGTTTTTTAACAAGATCAACCGATGGTTCTTTTTTAATGTTGGGAGGGTATTCTACTTCAACCACAGGAATTACTGATATTACGGCTACAACTTCAAGTACTGCTCCAAGGGTTATTTTTAAAGTAGATCCTTCAGGAACTCCCACACAAGTGGGCTCAAGCACTACCAATTATAGCGCAAACGATATTCGCGGTGCCGTTTCTGATGGTACTAATTACTGGGCTGCGGGAGCTTCCGTTGCTTCTGTGGACGGTATAGATTATTATGGCCCAGGAAATGCTGTAGCATTGGGCACAGGGGCAACTCCTGTTAAAGCTTACGGAATGCAAATATTTAACGGACAAATATATTATTCCACACAAAAAGCCGGACCTTCTAACACTAGCTCTCATTTAGGGATTTTTTCAATGAGCTCCGTATCTTCCACTTTACCAACCAGCGGAACCGTAAACACAACTCAAATTATTGATATGGGAACTGTTGTTCCTGCCGACTTTTCTTTCAATTCAACAACTGATGTTTGTTATGTTGCCATTCCTTTAAATACTTCAGGAGGCGGAATTCAAAAATGGACAAAAACCGGTGGTATTTGGACGGCTCAATATATATTAGGCACAGGAGTGACAAATATTGGTGCGTATGGATTGGTAGTTGACTATTCGGGAACAAATCCTATTATATATGCTACTACATTTGAAACAAATACAACAGGTAACCGAATCATAAAAATCACAGATACCGGAGCAGGATCAACAGCTACTACTTTAGCTACAGCATCGGCAAATACTTGGTTTCATGGAATCGCTTTTGCTCCTTGTACTCTTCCTGCATTTTCTTCAGTTACGAATAGCGGTCCTATTTGCGTAGGTGATGCGTTAACTCTTACTGCAAACGCAACAGGATCAGCACTTACTTACGCCTGGACTGGTACAGGAACATTCAGCTCTACAACAATTTCCAATCCTTCGGTAACAAGCGGAGCAAATACTGGTAAGTATTATGTTACCATTACCAACGGTTGTGGATTTAAAGCTTCTGATTCTACTTCGGTTACAGTAAATTCTTTACCAACTCCTTCCATTGCCAATGCAGCGATTTGTGCCGGTGATCCTGCCGCTACTTTTGATGCCGGTACTTATTCTTCTTATGTGTGGAGTGCCAATGGAACAGGGACTTCTAAAACCACTACTGGAACTACTGCAGGGAATTACACTTGTCAGGTTACTGATGCTAATGGTTGTAAAGCCTCTGCTACAGGTATTTTAACCGTGAATGCGCTACCAACTCCTTCTATTGCTAACGCTGCGATTTGTGTCGGTGATCCTGCCGCTACTTTTGATGCCGGTACTTATTCTTCTTACGTGTGGAGCGCCAATGGAACCGGGACTTCTAAAACTACTACTGGAACTACTGCAGGGAATTACACTTGTCAGGTTACTGATGCAAACGGCTGTAAAGCCTCTGCTACCGGTGTTTTAACTGTGAATGCTATACCAACTCCTTCCATTGCCAATGCAGCGATTTGCGCCGGTGATCCTGCCGCTACTTTTGATGCTGGTACTTATTCTTCTTATGTATGGAGCGCGAATGGAACTGGGACTTCTAAAACCACCACTGGAACTACTGCAGGGAATTACACTTGTCAGGTTACTGATGCTAATGGTTGTAAAGCCTCTGCTACCGGTGTTTTAACTGTGAATGCTTTACCTTCAGTAAGTTTTTCGGGACTTGCCAGTATGTATTTAGTGAATGATGCTTCGGCAACTCTGAATGGAACTCCTAATGGCGGAATATTCAGCGGAATCGGAATAAGCGGTAATACCTTTAATCCTTCCACAGCAGGAGTTGGCGGACCTTATAAAATAAAATACGTTTATGTTGATCAAAATACCGGTTGTGTAAATTCTGATTCTGCAACCGTTACTGTAAATAATATTACTACAGGTGTTGTTTCTTTGGAAAACGGAAATGTATTTCAGGCATATCCGATTCCAGCAACAGAAGAACTTAACCTGAACATTTCATTGAATACATCAACGGATGTTAGAATTGAAATGTATGATGTGCTTGGAAATGTTGTCATGCAACAAGCATTAAAACAATTGCCTTCAGGAAATAATCTTATTTCCATCAACAGAAATGCATACAACTTGCCCGCAGGAACATATTGGTTAAGAGTAAATCTGATTTCAAACTCATCAACCATTAAAGTTATTTTCAACTAATATTGTATTGGCTTTTACAAAAATGGCGACCTAGTTGGTCGCCATTTTTTTTAAGAAAATTAATCGTCTCTTCTTCCCCCGAAAATTCTCAAAAGGAATAAAAACAAATTGATGAAATCAAGGTATAGTGTCAATGCGCCCATGATAGATAACTTTTTAAATTCTTCTGTTCCTGCTTCTCCCGCATAAATGTTTTTAATTTTTTGAGTATCATAAGCCGTTAATCCCACAAATACCAACACACCAATATAGTTTACTATTTTTTCTATCATGGTACTTTCAACAAACATGTTCACCACTGAAGCGATAATGATTCCAATTAAAGCCATCGTCAATATTCTCCCTAGTGAAGTAAGATCTTTTTTTGTAAAATATCCGTAAATGCTCATTGCAGTGAAGGTTCCTGCGGATATGAAAAATGTAGTCGCAATAGAAGACCGGGTATAAGCAACGAAAATTACCGATAGCGTTAATCCGTTCAAAACCGAATATGCAAAAAATAAATACGTTGCTGTTTGAGCACTCATCGTTTGAATTCTCGCCGACAGGTACCAAACCAATGCAAGTTCACCTATTATCAATCCGAAAAACACCATTTGACTGGAAAATATCATTTCCATCAGTTGGGTGTTTGCTGCTGTTGCCATTGCTGTAATACCTGTTATTAATAGTGCTGCCGACATCCAAGCATATACTTTTGAAATAAAAGTTGCTTGTTCCTGAATTTTCTCTGTTGTTAAATCCTGACTGTACATGGTTTTTTAATTTTGATGGAAAGATAAATGTTTTTTCGAAATCGTTGGATGGAGATATAAAATCCTAACAATTTTTAAATAGTTTTGCAGCGCATCACTGTTATCGCCTAACAGTTACTAAACAAAATAAAAAATGAAATCGGATTTAATTTATCAGGTTGCGCTTACTCTTATTCCGGGTATCGGGCCCCTTATTGCAAAAGCGTTAACAGAACATTTTGGTTCTGCAGAAAAAGTGTTGAATGCTTATCCAGAAGAAATTGAAATTCTTCCTGGAGCCCGCAAAGCACTTTCTAATTCTATTTTACAAAATAAAGATGCCGCTTTAAAACGTGCAGAAAAAGAAATTCAATTTATAACAAAACACAACATCGCCACTTTGTTTTATCAGGATGAAAATTACCCCTCTCGTTTAAAACAATGCGACGACGGTCCGTACTTATTGTTTTACAAAGGCAAAACAAATTTGAATGCCAGCAAAACTATTGCTGTTGTAGGTTCGCGCAAATCAACTGAATACGGCCGAAGTGTCACCACCCAACTGATTAAACATTTAAAAGAGTACAATATTCTGGTGGTGAGCGGGCTGGCTTTAGGCATTGACATTGAAGCTCACCGCGCTTGTCTGGACAATGAATTGGATACTGTTGCTGTTTTGGCCCATGGATTAGACATGATTTATCCATCTGCACATAGAAATACTGCAGAACAAATGTTGCAAAGAGGTGGATTGCTCACCGAATTTCTTTCGGAAAGCAATCCCGACAGAGAAAATTTTCCTAAAAGAAACAGGATAGTAGCTGGCATGACTGACGCTACAATAGTAATAGAATCAGGTGAAAAAGGAGGTTCTTTGATCAGTGCCGATATAGCTCATTCTTATGGAAGAGAAGTTTTTGCCTTTCCGGGAAGAACGATTGATAAGTATTCTGTAGGCTGCAACAGATTAATAAAATCGCAAAAAGCCATCATGATAGAAAGCGCTGAAGACCTGATCAATCACATGGAGTGGAGTGGAGGTAAAAAAGAAAAACAACTGCAATTACAAATGAATCAATTTTCTTCTCCGGAACAAAAAATATTGTCGCTCATTGCAGAAGTAAGCTCTATACATATTGATATACTTTCTTCTCTTTCTGAAACTCCTCTGCCAACTTTAAAAAATTATTTATTTCAATTAGAAATGAAAGGGATCGTTAAAATGGTGCCGGGAAACAGAATACAGCTGGCAGAAATGATTTTTTAAATTTACCTCGTTCCTTTAAAATCATTTTCCGTATCCACCACAATTCTTTTGTTTCTGTTGGCTAATTCCCAGGCGGTGAAGAAAACCAGTCTGGCAATTTTCTCTACTTTTTCAAAATTTATTTTATCGCTCGTGTCTGTGGGTTGGTGATAATCGGCGTGGGTGCCGTTAAAATAAAAAATAACAGGAATTCCATTTTTTGCAAAATTGTAATGATCAGATCTATAATAAAAACGATTAGGATCATTCGGCGCATTGAAAGTATAATCCAGTTCCAGTTTTGTATATGTTGCGTTTGCGCTGTCGCTGATTTTGTGTAATTCGGAGCTTAGTTTGTCGCTACCAATTAAGTATACATAATCGGGGTTAGTGCCATGTTTTTCATCAATTCGACCTATCATATCAATATTTAAATCGGCAACAGTGCTATCCAGAGGGAAAAGCGGGTTCGCTGCATAAAAAGAAGAACCCAATAATCCTTTTTCTTCACCGGAAACCGTCATGAACAACAGGCTTCTTCTAGGGCCATGTCCTTCTTTTTTTGCTTGTTCAAATGCGTGGGAAAGGGCAATTACCGCAGATGTTCCGGAACCATCATCATCGGCGCCATGATAAATTTTTCCATCGTGCATTCCCAAATGATCATAATGTGCAGTAACAACGACAAGTTCACTTTTTAAATCACTTCCTTCCACATAAGCAACTACATTTTCAGAAGAAACTTTTTCGGATTCAATATTAATTTTTATTTCCACTTTACATTCGACTTCCTTATTTAAAAAATCTTTTTTTGTAATTTTTCTTTTAAATAATTTTTTAGCGGTTTTAAGTGAAATAAAGAAAACAGCTGTGGTTGGTTTTGGATTGGTTTCCAAAACTTTTAATCTTTCTTTATTAAAATGATATGCGGTATTGTTCATTTTCAAAGAGGCCTTTTCATCTATGAAAAAAACCGCTTTTGCCCCTGCACTTACTAATTCTTTTATTTCGTTTTCAGTACGGTATTTCAGCAAGGTAAAAACTATTTTGTTTTTTATCTCTTGTTTGGATTTACCAATAAAAATAACCTTTTCGGTAATAATTGAGTCATTGGAAAAATTGGAAAAGTGATAATAATCTTTCAAAAAATCCAATTGTTTTCCATTGATATTAATACTTACTTTTTCCGGCTTCACCATCGATAAAAAAAAGGGCTGGAAATAAGTGTTGTTGTATTCCGGTATTCCAAAACTTTTAAATTGTTTGGCAATGTATTTCGCTGCTTTTTTTTGTCCGGGCTGAGCGGTTTCTCTTCCTTCCAAAGAATCAGAAGCAAGAACGGTAATGTATTCTTTTATATCGGATGCTTTAATAACATTAGCATATTTTATTGCAGTGGAATCCTGGCTATAAGAAAAATAAAATGCCAGAAATAAAATACCAGAAATGATGTGCTTCATTACTAACAAGGAATTTTATTTACCCTGTTAGCATGCCTGCCTCCTTCAAAATCAGTAGAAATAAAAGCTTCTACTATTTCTATAGCTAATTCTTTTGAAATAAAACGGGAAGGCAGCGCCACTACGTTTGCATTATTGTGTTGACGCGCTAATTTAGCCACTTCAACATTCCAACATAAGGCCGATCTTACATTCTGATGTTTATTTGCCGTAATATTCACTCCGTTTGCACTACCGCAAATCAATATTCCTAATGAATATATTCCATCATTAATTGCTTTGGCTAAAGGATGTGCATAATCCGGATAGTCACAACTTTGATCCGAATTAGTTCCAAAATCCTTTATTTGATAACCTTTTGCTTGCAGATATTCTTTTATTGTATCTTTCAAGTGATATCCTGCGTGGTCGGCGGCAATTGCTATTTCCATGTTTATGATATTAACATTTTACAAACAGTGTGTTTTTCCAAGAAATTAAAATACTGTTTTTTAATGGTTTAACTTCTGTAGTTATCAACAGATTTTATGTTTACTAAAAAAAAAGAGCCTTATAACTTTGAAACAAAAATAGGTAGTAAATATTGAATATAATTCTAATGAGTAATCTTATTTGAATTTAAAAACGATTGACTTAAAATTTGAACCTAAAAAATCAACAAAATATAAACAGTAAATATTGCATGTATTATTAACTTTATAAAAAACATCATATTTGTTGATAAAAAACTACTTATTTAATAATCAATGCTTTCAAAAAATAAAACAGTTAATAAACAGTTGATAACAGCAAAGTAATGAACACACCAAATAAAAAATAAAAAGATAACAACAATACTAACAGGATAATTACAATAACATAAAAGATAAAATGAATTTTAATATTAATGATATAGAGGAAAAAGGATATTTAACTATTTCTGTAAATCCTTCCTTAGATTTGTTCCATGAAATTGAAAAACTCAAAAAGGAAAAAAATGCTGTCATCTTAGCTCACTATTATCAGGATGCCGATATTCAGGATATTGCCGATTACATCGGAGATAGTTTGGGATTGTCGCAACAAGCTGCCGAAACCAATGCTGATATTATTGTTTTCGCAGGTGTTCAATTTATGGCCGAAACGGCAAAGATATTATCACCACAAAAAAAAGTGTTGCTGCCTGATTTAAAAGCCGGTTGTTCATTAGCTGATTCCTGTCCGGGAGATGAGTTTAAAAAATTTAAAGAAGAACATCCTGATCATTTGGTAATATCTTATGTGAATTGTTCTGCTGAAATTAAAGCTTTAACCGATATAGTTTGTACTTCAAGTAATGCATTACAGATTATAGAAAGCTTACCGAAAAATCAAAAAATTATTTTCGCACCAGATAAAAATCTGGGAGCTTATCTAATAAAAAAAACCGGAAGAGAAATGGTGTTATGGGATGGATCCTGTATGGTTCATGAAATTTTTTCTTTGGAGAAAATTATCCAATTAAAAAATAAACATCCTAAAGCACAATTATTATCGCATCCTGAATGTGAAGCTGCTTTACTGCAGATATCGGATT
>Ga0206974_1158_pt1 | contig 14980 bp, 15 predicted proteins | sample Alteio_BWOrgHeat_84_FD_152920 | JGI IMG/M metagenome (GOLD analysis project Ga0206974, IMG submission 152920) | Enriched cells from forest soil in Barre Woods Harvard Forest LTER site, Petersham, Massachusetts, United States -... | ecosystem: Environmental > Terrestrial > Soil > Temperate forest >... | reverse complement strand
ATGTTGCGGTCTTTGGGAGGCATATCGTTGATGACACGCGAACCAATGGCAATTTCGCCGTCCGTGATCGGTTCCAGACCGGCGATCATCCGCAAGAGCGTCGATTTCCCACATCCGGAAGGCCCGACGAGAATGACGAATTCGCCGTCCTGAAAAGACAGGCTGACGCCATCCATGACCGTATGGGTCCCATACGCTTTGACAATATTGGAGAGCTGCAGCGTGGACATCGTCTCTATCCTTTGACGGCGCCAGAAATCGCGCCATGCGTGATGAACTTCTGTACGAAAAGGAAGAGGATGAGTGTCGGCACCATCATCAGCGTGGAGGCTGCCATGACGCTTCCCCAGTCGGTCGAGAATTGTTGCATGAACATCTGAATGCCGACGGGCAGCGTCATGGTTTGCTGGGTGCGGAGGAAAACATTGGCGACGAAAAACTCGTTGTAGGCCATGAGAAATGCAAAGATCGACACGGCCGCCAGGCCCGGCCCGGTCAAGGGCAGGACGATCCGAAAGAACGCGCTATAATGGTTGCAGCCGTCGATCAGTCCCGCTTCTTCCAGTTCACGCGGGATCGTGTCGAAATAAGATCGCGCCATCCACGTGACAAACGGCAGGTTGAGAACCGCATAGACGATCATGACCGACAGGGGATTGTCGATCAGGCCCATCGCCCGGAACAAGATGAACAACGGGATGAGCGCCAGAATGATCGGAAACATCTGCACGGCAAACAGCGCAGAAGAGTAGACGCTCAGGAGGCCCGTCCGGAAGCGGGAAAGGGCATAACCAGCCGGAACGGCGGCAGCCAGGCTCAAGGCCGCCGCTCCCAAGGCGGTGAAGACGGAGTTCCTCAGATAGGTAAAGAACGGTGTCGACGATCCTAAGAAAACGTAATTGGCGAGGGTGAGGCTCTTTGGAATCAAGCTCGTCGAACTGCGTATATCTGCGGTGGTTTGAAAGGAATTGAGAACCATCATAATGATGGGCACGTTGATGACTAGGACGATCAGCGTCATCGTGCCGGTGATACCCCAGCGGGGACGGTTAGCGCGCATTGTGCTCACCTTTCGTCAATCTCATCACGAGCAGAAACAACGCCATCAGAATGAAAAGCGTAACGAAGGAAACGGTCGCGCCCATGCCGACATCGTTGCGCGCAAACGTGTAACGATAAGCATGCACGACGAGATTTTCCGTGGCGTTGGCAGGTCCCCCTCTCGCCAACAACCACGGGGTGTCGAAGTCGTTGACCGTCCAGATTGTCATGAGGATGCACAGTACGATCGAGACGCCCCGGATTTCCGGCATCGTCACATGCATGAAAGCCTGCCAGCGGGTGGCGCCGTCGATTTCTGCCGCCTCATATAAGGAGCGATCGACCGCTTGCAGTGCGGCCAACAGCGACAGCATCATGAACGGAAAGCTGACCCAGATCTTGATGAGGATCACGATCACGATCGTCCAGTTCCCGTTCGAGAGAAAGTAGATCGGGTCGCCGCCGAACGCGGCTATGATCTTGTTTGCAAGAGCGCCGTTGTCCGACACCATCCATCGCCAGCTTACGACTGCAACCAGCGATGGGACGATCCAGGGAGTGAGCAAGAGCACGCGAAACAGGCCGCGGCCAGGAAAGTCCCTCTGCAGCATGAGAGCAAGGCCAAGGCCAAGAAGGTAACAGCCCACTACGTTGGATAGAGCGAAAATCGCGCTGAACGACAAGGAATGCCAAAAAGACCGGTCCTGAAGAAGCCGGCCATAGTTTCCCATGCCGACGAAACTTCCAGGTCTCAAAAGAGAACTGTCCGTAAAAGTGTACAAGAACCCCTGGGCAATCGGATAGGCGATGACGACAGCAAGTAGAAGCAGTGAGGGAAAGAGCAGAACGGCGCTTGTCGTCAACTCAGGCGTCATGAGAGGTTTGGCGCGAGCACGCCAAACCCTTGTCCCCCCAGTTATGGAGGAATTCATTTGCTCATGATCCCCTTGAGGTAGGCCTGCGCGTCCTGGGCAGGTCCCTGCGGATCCTCTCCCTGGAAGATCCGCTGTGCTAAGCTATTGAGGAAGCCGTCTCCGTCGACAACATTCAACTGTGGAAATGTTCCACTGGCGGCTGCACCCAGCGACTTGCCGATCGGGATATAGTTGTCGGCGGTGTATTTCAGGATGGGATTGTTCTGGAAATAGGGGTCCTTGAGCAGCGACGCCCGCACCGGTAGATTACCTGCATGACCTTCGGTCCAAAGCGGTAACTGGTTTTCCGACCACCAGCGCAGAAATTTCAGGGTCTCCTTGGGGTGTTTGGACTGCTTGTACACCATGATGTTGTTGGCACCATTGAACGTACCAAGATCGCCATGCGGCCCCTTGAGCGGCGGCAAGATGCCGATCTTATCCTTTGGCGCATTGTCGGAATTTGTGACATTGGGGTTGTCCAGGAAGAACGCGGACTCGCCCCGCATAAAGGACGCAGCGGAGTCGTCGTAGGAGTAGCCGGCGCTGGCCGGGTTGACAGAGCCATCCTTCACAAGGCTCGAGACAAATTGCAAAGCTTCCCGCGCGCGTTCACCGGTGATCGCCGGCTTCCGATCGGGGTCGAAGAGACCGCCACCGTTGTTGACAGCCGCAGTCACCATCAACTGGAAGCCGTTCTGGTCGCCGGAACAGACTAATCCGAAAACACCGTTCTTCGTCACCTTCTTGGCGGCAGCGCGAAACTCCTCCCATGTGCTGGGTGCCGCAACGCCATTAGCTGCGAGGATATCCTTCCGATACAGGTACGCCCGAATATCATTTCCCCAGGGCAGCGCTACGTAATGATCGTGATAGCGAACCGTGTCGAGTGCCGACTGGGAGAAGTCCGACAGCGATCCGTCTTTCTTCATTTCCTCGATCAATTCGTCCACGGGATAGATTTCATCCATGGAATAGAATTGGACGGCTTGGAAGCTGCCACCGGTAGAAATGTCGGGTGCGCTGCCCGATGCGATGGCGGTTACGTAGGTCTGATACCAGCTATCCCACGGAACGGAACGGTAGACGACTTTAATGTCGTTTTGCGAGGCATTGAATTTGTCGACCAGCTTCTGAGCTACGGCTGCATATTCGGCCGGTCCCCAGATCATGTCCCAGAAATTGATTTCCACCGGTTGAGCGTGCGCAGCACCAACAAAGGCCCCCGGGAGGAAGGAAGCCACGATGAGCGCTTTGAGGAACTGCCGGCGGGACCTGTTGGAAGAAGTCAGTTTCGCTTTCACCTGAGAATTCCCTCTTATGATGTCGTTGATCGTGCTCACTCGGCCGGTCATTTTTTGTGTGGTGACGTCACCACAAACCATTTTAAAAAAACCACAAGGCTTTGGCGCTTGTGGTGACGTCACCATAGACGCTATAACGCGCTTGAGAAAATTGATTGTCAAGCCACCAGAATAGGAATTGTCATGTCCACACGAGCAACCATGGCGGACGTGGCCCGCGAAGCGGGGGTTTCGCCATCAACCGCTTCCCGTGTTCTTTATAAGAGTGGCTACGTCTCGCAGGAAAACCGGGAACGGGTGCTTGCTGCGGTCAGTAAGGTTGGTTACCGGCCCAATATCCAGGCAAGAAGTCTTCGAAACCAGCGTAGCTATGCACTCGGACTTGTCGTTGATTCAGCAACAAACAACGCGCATTTTGCGCATATCGCACAGGCCATGCGCATCGAGGCCGCCGCCGCGGGATATTCTTTGCTTACCGTCGATCACGAGTATAGCGCGGCCATGGAACGAGAAGGACTGAAACATCTTCTTGATCACAACGTCGAGGCAATCGTCGTTTGTCACCCATTCAGGCTTGAAAATTTCAATATCGTAAGAAAATCGAATGTCCCTCTGATCCAGATAGAGCGAAAAAACCTTGGGAACGTACATCGGGTCGAGATTGATCCGATCCCCGGAATTGATGCAGCGGTACGCCATCTTGTGGCGCTGCGACATCATTCTATCGGGTATGTCAGTGGAACAAGCGTCGGCCACGCGGCGCCCCAGAAGAACGCCAGCATAGAAGATGATCGCATCGCTTGTTTCCTGTCCGCGGTTTCTCGCTTCGGCCTTAAATTGGAAAACTGTCCGATTTGGCAGGTGCCTTATGATTTCGAGCACAATGACGGGCCGCTTCGCGGCTACACCATCGCCAAGGAGCTATTGCAGCGCCAGAATTATCCCTCGGCGTTAATAGCTGGCGGCGACGTGCTCGGAGCGGGTATTCTGCAGGCGGCCGGGGAACTTGGTCTCTCGGTCCCTCGTGATTTATCGTTGGTTGGTTTCGACGATAGTCTTGCCAAGTTTCTTGCCCCACCGCTGTCGACCATTGCCCAGCCGCACGGCGAGATTGCCCGGCAGGTCCTGCAGATCACGAGGTCCTTGGTTTATCATGATGCACCCGAGCCACTTCGCGCTGTTGCCGCCACTCGATTTGTTTCCAGACAATCAACTGGCCCAGCGCCTGTGTCATGAATGAGGCGCCGCGAGATCCGTGACTGGATTCATAAAAACCACACTCTTCAGGACCCCAGCTCCAAGCACGACGACCAACCACTTGGCCGAGAAGCGAGCCGGAATGGCGAAATGGGGTAAGTTCGGCCACGCTGTGGCTTGGCGAAGAAGCGCCTCAAGGCGGTCGCATGACCTCCCAGCCACCCAAAATAGCAATCAACCTCACCGCGTCATATTTGCCTGCGCACTGATCACTGTCGACGCGGGGCCACAATTCCAGAGAGAAGTGGAACAAGGCAAAGCAGCGCGGCAAGCATCCAGAAGGCCGTGCTGAGGCCGAGGTCCTTGGCGATGAACCCGATGGCTGCAGGGCCCATGAGAACGCCGGCGTATCCAGTCGTCGTCATCGCTGCGATCGCTAGACTGGGCACCATTACCGTCTGACTGCCTGCGCGCCGGAAGAGGACCGGAACAATATTCGCTGCGCCTAGGCCAATCAGAATGAAGCCCGCCAAAGCGACGGCGGCGACAGGGGAGGTCAGAAGAAGGACAAAGCCCAAGACAGCAACGCATCCACCCCAAAGAAGCGAGAAACGGTCGCCGATCCGGGCCGTCAACGTATCGCCCGTCAGTCTTCCAACCGTCATCGCGATCGCGAACAGCATATAGCCAAGTCCCCCCTGTTCGACGGGCACCAGCTTTGCGTTGGTGATCAGTATTGCGCTCCAATTAAGAACGGCGCCTTCAGTTAGGAAGGTGGCTGCCGCCAGGCCCGCGAGGACCAGCACGATACCGCGTGGCAAAACAAAACGCGCTTCACTGTCAGCCCTCTTCGTCCGCAACAGGCGTGGCCAAGCCATCGAGATTGCCATTGTCATAATGACCGAGGCCATGAGAGCCCCGTACAAGGCCGCGACCTTAAGCGAAAGCAATAAAGTCATCGCCGCCGAACCAACAAAACCGCCGATACTGAACAGCGCGTGGAAACCCGACATCAACGGGCGAGAAGCGGCGCGCTCGACCTCGACCGCATGGATGTTCATCGCCACGTCAAGCGACCCGAGCGCTCCCCCAAACAATAGGAGCGAAGCGCCCAGTGTCACGGGCGTGGGAGCAATCGCCAGCAAGGGCAGCGTCACTACAAGACCAAAACCGGCCGCCAAGATGATTGGTCGGCTCCCCATGCGGGCGTGCAGGACGCCGGTCGCCTGCATTGCGACGATCGACCCGATACCAAGGCAGATCAGCAATAATCCCAGCGTGCCCTCATCGACGGCAAGTCTTGCCTTTGCAAACGGCACAAGCGGCCCCCAACTCGCAAGCCCGAAGCCAGCGACAAGAAAAGACAGACGCGTAGCAAGCCGCGTCGACGGACTGTCGGCAAAAGACATGCAGAACTCCGGATGAAAAAGGGGGCTGACCCTACCGACGCAAGGCGTTAGGCTGACGGCGGCGCGACAATAACGGCCAGCCCCGTCGCCCTGATAGCCTCAAGGCCTGCCACGTCTGCTCCGTGCTCGACGACGAGGAAGGAAATCCTGCTTATCGGCGCGACGCGATAGCGCGCGCGCGTCTCCAACTTTGCGTTGGTCGATAGCACTGCCGTTTCATGGCTGACCTCCAGCAGCGCACGCTTGAAGGCTGCGTCATCCGCATTGAAAGCCCCGACCCCCTCGCTCGCAGAGAAGGCGCAGATACCAAGAAAGCAGCGATCGAAGTTGAGCCGCTGCACGGCCTCCACGGCGCTGGCGTCCACCGCCCCACCGATGTCGGCATCGACTGATCCTCCGATCATTATTAGGGGAATATCGCGGCTGAGCACGCTCGAAGCGATCGCAACGGAGTTGGTTGCAATTGTGATGTCGGCTTCCTGCGGGAGAAACTCGGCCAGTGCCAAATTCGTGCTGCCGCTGTCGAGAAATACCAGTTCTCCGGGCTTGATCAGCGCGGCAGCCGCCTTTGCTAACGCCCGCTTACCTTCTCGATTTTCCGCTGCTCGCTCTTTGATTGAGCCGCTTGCTGCCGAAAGCGGCAGCGCACCGCCATAAACACGCCGACAACGGCCTTCGGCCGCGAGCGCACGCAGATCGCGCCGGATCGCGTCTTCAGACACGCCAAACTCCGATGCCAACGCGCCGGCGACCAGAGCCCGACCGTCATCCAGACGACGGGCAATAGCTTCGCGGCGACCGAGAGGGGGATTCTTGTTCATGAAGTTTGAGTATCACGCATGATTTCACTTGTAAATGCACGATTTTGCACGATTATAGCGAAAGGATTCTTACTCATCGGTTCCTAACCCTCGGTTTTGCGCAGATTGGAGATCGAGTTTTGCAAAAGGTACCGGACGCCACGTTCCTTCACCGTCTCGCCGACATCGCCGATGCCCAGACGATGCCACGCTATCGGACGGAGCTGGCGGTCGATACGAAGTTCAAGGAAGGCTATAGCTTCGATCCTGTGACCGAGGCCGATCGCGAGGCCGAGATTGCGCTTCGCGCCGCGATCGAAGCTGAGTTTCCCGATCATGCCATCCTCGGCGAGGAGTTCGGCCTTCGCGGAAGCGGTCCTTATCGTTGGGTGCTGGACCCGGTGGACGGAACGCGCCCCTTCATCTGCGGGCTGCCGGTGTGGGGAACCCTGATCGGGCTGTCGGTCAACGGCCGGGCCGAGATGGGGATGATGAGCCAGCCCTTCACCGGCGAGCGCTTCTGGGCTGACACCGATGGCGCCTGGTACGAGCGCGCGGGTAAGCGCCAGCGTCTCGTAACTCGCAATGTTGGAACATTGTCGCAGGCGATCCTGCACACGAGCTCACCCGAACATTATCACGGCGATATCAAGCAGGGTTTTGATCGCCTGGTCTCAGCGGTCCGGATGATCCGCTATGGCGGCGAATGCTATGCGATGGCCATGCTGGCAGCGGGGTACATCGATCTTGCGGTCGAACCCTCGCTTCAGCCCTACGACATCGTCGCACTGATCCCCATCATCGAGAAAGCCGGCGGCGTCGTCACGCGTCTCGACGGCGAGCGCGCTGAGGAGGGCGGCCCAGTCCTGGTGTCGGCGACACCGACCCTACACTTCCAAGCGCTGCACTTGCTCAACCGCTGCGCTTGATCATCCCCCGGAGATTTCCATGATGAAGTTGCGTCTGGTCGACCGAGAATATCTTAGCAGGGACAAGGTTATACTTGCGACCAATCTGAGGACGCTGTGTGATCGCCACGGCTCTGTCGCTGCCATATGTCGCAAACTGAATGTCAACAGACAACAGTTTAATAAGTATCTGTCGGGGGCCCACGCCCCATCTGCAATAAATCTCAGAGTCATTGCGAATTATTTTGGTTTGAGTGTACCCATTTTTTTCTCGGAACCTGAAGAGTTTCGAACTCTTGTCGATGGAAATTTCTTCCACGCCATGGAGAGGGCGAGGCAATTGCCAGAGTTTGCCCGCTTTATATCAAACATGATTGTCGAGAATAATTCTTATCAAAATGATATTGTTGGCGTATACGACCGCTACCAATTTTCATCCATATACAAAGGATTTGTTCTTCGATCGGCATTTTGTATCTATCAAAACAAAGAGTTTCTTCAGCATTATTACGTGGAGAGATTTCCTAGTTCTGACGACCCCAGAAAGATCGATTATATCTTCAAGTATTATGGATTTTGCTTTCCAGTCGCCGATCGACTTTTCACCGCAGATTTCGAAGGTATTCAGTCAAATGAGCTGACATTCGGTGTGTACGCCCAAGTGAAGAGAAATTCAAAGAGGTTCATGTTTGGAATTGCGAGCGGCATTGCAGCTACGGTTTTTCGACAGCCTTATGCCACCAAGGTGGCCTTACATTATCGCGGCCCAGGCTTAATCCGTCGCGAACATCTAAAAGACCTAACCGTAATGGACCGCAACGACCCCTCCATTCCCCGGGAAGCAATTCAATATCTTGGCGACGGCTCTGACATGATTCAGATGAGTTAGCCAGAAATAGAGCACACGGATCGCGCATATTCTGCACGGTTCCTCAAACTAATTACTCAGATCGTGCAGTCATCGACCTGCATCCACCAAGGGTGGTCGGTTGGATCATTTTGATGATCGCGACACGTTCTGTGGATCAGGCCTTCGCGTCTTTCAGCCCTGTGGACTTCCATGGTGGCACGATGGCCGGATGTTCGTCACCGGTAAACATCTTTTACGGACCGAGGTTGATGGCAATACCATCCTCAACTTCATGCTTGCTCACATTCTCGACAAGTGCAGTTTAAATAAATGCATCGACAAACGTCAGATCTCTTGCTTGTTTTAGCATTGGGATCGTCAACTCTCGGCTCACAACGACCTGTAGTAGCAAGCCATGGAGCGCGCCCGCTTAACATTGCGCCTACCAATGTATTTGGGTTAATAGGAATACAACTTAAAATTCACGGTGTGACATTGGTGCCTTGAGGAATCTATACAGGCCTGCGCCAATGATGACGTACAGGGCGTCGGAGGACCCTGCTGGCAACCCAAAACTGCGGTTCCATGTCGGGTTGGCTCGAAATAACGATGCAATGAGAGACGGCATGTGCGTCATGTCGCGCCAACGATTGTTCTCCTGCGAACTTGAAGGACAACTCATCTAGCTGAAAATGCAACGACCGTCGAAACAGGAAGCGTCAGTTCAACCTTCGACCAAAGAATGAAGACTATAGCGAAAACGAAGAGGGACGATCAAATGAAGCTTACAGGTGGCCAAGTCGTTGCACGAGCATTGAAGGAGTATGGAGTCGAGTACGTTGCGGGTGTACCCGGTCATGGCATCTGGTCGCTGTTCGACGCGTTCCTGGAGGAAGGCTCGCAGATTCCCTTCATCCAGGTAATGCATGAGCAGAGCGCCGTACACATGGCTGACGGCTATTACCGGGCGTCCGGTAAGCCGATGGCCTGTTCGACCTCGGTTGGCCCCGGCGCGGCTAATACCATCATCGGTCTGGCTACGGCTTACTGTGACTCCACTTCACTCTTCTACGTCTCCGGTTCGCCACAAACCTACATGCACGGCCACGGCACGATGCAGGAGCTGGAGCGCCGGCAGGATAACGCCTTTGCGCGCATTACTGAGCAGGTTACCAAGCGCGCCTGGCAAGCAAATTCGGTGCAGGTCCTCCCAAGTATTCTGCACCGCGCCTTCAGCGAATTACTGACGGGTCGCCCAGGTCCGGTTCACGTCGAAGTGCCGATGGACGTGCAGGTCGAGATAGCGGATGTTACGGTCCATCCGCTTCAAAAACGCCTGCCGATCGGCGTCGCGTATCCGGACCCGAAGGCGATCGAAGCAGCGGTGAATATTCTTCTCAATGCCGAGCGCCCAGTTATCGTCGCTGGCGGCGGCGCCATCTTGGCAAACGCTTCCATCGAATTGACACGTCTGGCCGAGAAGATCGGTGCTGCGGTTTCGATCACCTGGAACGGCAAGGGCGCCATTTGCGAGGATCACGCCCTGTTTATAGGTGCCGTAGGTCAGACGGGCACGACCTGCGGCAACCGAATAACCGCTTCGGCGGATGTGGTTATCTCTGTTGGCTGCCGGTTCACCGACTGGTCGGCATCGTCTTATGCCAATGGCGTGTCCTTCTCGATCCCGTCTGCAAAGCTGATCCACATCGATCTCGATCCACGCGAGATTGGCAAGAACTATGAGACAGAGGTCGGCATCGTCGCAGATGCGAAAGTGACCCTCGAGGCGATTTTGTCCCTGCTTTCCGACGCGGAATCAAAGAAGATTCTGTCGCGTCGCGACCAGTTCCTTGCTGACGTGCAAAAGGCCAAGGCTGACTGGCGCGCCCAGGTTGAACCGCGCGAAAACAGCCGCGAAACGCCCTTTACGTCGCAGCGTCCGCTTGTGGCTCTTCGGAAGGTTCTCGACCGGGATGGCATCGTCGTGGTCGGCTCGGGGAACACGCAAGGAGCGGTCAAACAGAGCTTTCCGGTTTATGAGCCGCGCACGCATCTCACGTCCGGCTCCTACTCGCCGATGGGCTGGGCTGTGCCGGCGGCCCTTGGGGCAAAGCTTGCCTGTCCAGACCGACGGGTCGTCGCCATCGTCGGCGACGGCGACTTCATGATGTCGCTACCCGAAATGGGCACGGCGGTCATGAACGGCATCAACGTCGTTTTCCTGGTCCTGAACAATCAGGGCTACATGTCGATCCGCGGGGGTCAGCGTAAGTTCATGGGGCGCCACATCGCGTCTGAGTTTAGTCACCATGCCGGCAACGGCGCGCCCTATTCGGCCGACATTGCTGCCTCCGCGCGTGCCTTTGGTCTTCAGGCCTGGAAGGTGGACAACGACGAGGATCTGGAGAGCAGCCTTAAGGCGGCGCTCGAATGCGGCGGTCCGGCACTCGTCGAAGTAATCGTGTCGCGTGACGCGGCTGGCCCGTTTGCCACCGGCTGGTGGGATTTCCCCTCGCCAGCCTACTATGACAAGGAGCAGGCCGCATACGCAGAAATGCGAGCTCGTGAACAGCACCTTTGATCAAGGCTATGGGACGCGCGCCGCACGCGTCCCATAAGTTTCCTTTTCGCCTTTCAGTGCGGAGCCATCGGCTTTCGGCTCGCGGCGCTATCTGACGGAGCGCTTGGGCGGGCATGCTGAACAGGCAAATATTCGTGTCCGCCGGTACGGCGCAAAGAACGTCGGCGACGCGCTGGCCGCAGAATAAGCAAAAGCATCACGCCAGACCCTGCCTAACCCGGTCCTCGATGATGCCCGGACAACGAGCGTCACGCGCTCATATCAGACAATCCGTCTTACTTCTTCAAAGCCCATCTCATTGAGCTTCATATAAGTCTCCAAAAAGTGGCGCGGCGTTCGGTCTGCAGCATTGCCTGAGTGTCTCTAAACTTTAAAATCCGATGAGGTTTCTACACTCACAATTGAACCGGTGACCGCGTCGATCAATCGCTCATTTTTGCAGCAAGGCCGCGCAGTTTCTCAGCCGACGCCTCAATTCGCCCAGCCGACAAAATACCTCCGCGGACAGCTTCCGTGATTGCTGCAACCATAGCGGGGATATGGGGTACTCCATTCGCGGAAACCAGCATCCAATCGACACCAGCTTTAAGTGCCTTGACCGCGGATTCCTGGATCTTCATGTCCCTGATTGTCGCTTTCCAGTCGAGGTCATCCGTCAACACGACCCCATTGAAGAGGAACTCATTTCGCAGCCAAGCCACCATCTCGGGTGAGTGTCCTGCAGGTGTTGGCGGATTGACGGCCTCGAAAATCGCCGGCCCCATCATGACCACATCCGCCCCGGCAGCAATACCCGCGCGAAATGGTCGTGAAAACTCTCGCAGCTGTTCGAAAGACTGCGGCACAACCCCTTCGGATACTGCCGGATCCAACTCACAGATAGGGTGCCCGGGAAAATGCTTCACAGTAGCAGCGACACCACCACTTTGAACGCCCTTCACAAAGGCGCTCACGAGGCGCGCTGTCTCACCGATATCGTTGCTTAGCGTTCGTCCTTCTAGCCAAGGATTTGGTCCGGTCAACACATCCGCCACTGGCGACAAGAATACGTTCGCTCCGAGTGCTCGGGCAGATTGGGCGGTGGCTTTCACTCGCTCCTCGAGGACCAAGGCATCCAGTTGCTTTGCAGTCTCGAGCGATGGCAATGGCAGGCCCAAACGATGCAGACGCTCAATACCACCTATCTCTGCATCTATCGCCACAAGAACCGGTCCCGCCAGGCTGCGAGCCTGCCGGATGGTTTCCTTCCAGCGCTCCTTTGACTCTGCAGCGATCCGTTCGGCATCGATGATGCGGCTGACATATTCCTCTCGCGTTTCACCAAATAGCAGCGAAATGCCACCAGACTCGAGAAAGCGCTTTGCAGTGTCATCGAGCTCCAATCGAGGTAGAATGGGCAGGAAAAGGCAAAAGATATCACGGGTTAAGTTTTGTTGCATCTGGGTATCCTTTAAAAGGCTCCACAACAGTTTACACACAGCTGGTAAGAGCATCTGTAATAGTTATGACGAACTGTGCGCAAAATCTCGAACGGTTATGCTCAATCGCAATGGCCGCGCGGGCTCGTAAGCTGCAAGTAAATTTTAAATTTAGCACACAGTAATCGACGAACTGCGCAATCTCATCCAAACAACGTTGTCAAATCCGGATGCCGCAAACGCATCGCGCATCGAGCGGGTTCAGATGGCCACTATGCGACCACTTTCAGCTGCCGTTCTGGCTGCGATAGCAAATCGCAAAGAGGCGAGCCCGTCTTCGCCCGTCACGAGGGGGCGTCCGGTCCCTTTCACAGCTGCCGCAAAGGCGGCGATCACCCGTGGATAAGCGTTCTCGTGCTGGACAGGCAACTCGTGTCGAGTTCCATTGACGCTAAGCTCGAGCTTGCCACCGGGGCGTTGCAGTAGGACATCGTCGGCAAAGACCGAACCTTTCGTGCCATGCAGTTCCAGCGAGGTTTTTGCATGTTCCACCGCAAAGCTTTCGGTAATCTGCGCGGTAAGGCCAGAAGCGGTCTGGGCAATAATCGCCGTTCCGTCCTCTATGCCTTTTGCGCAGATCTTATTGTTCGACGTAAAGGCTCCTACACGCACGAACTCCTGGCCGAGGATAAAACGTAGAAGATCAGCATCGTGAACTGTTAGATCAAAAAACACGCCGGCGCCGGCGGCAACGCTATCTGTACGCCACCCACGGTTCGCTTCTGGTAGAAGCACGCCAAACATGGCTCGTACCGCAACTAGGTCGCCAAGTGTCCCATTCCTGACCAGTTCACGTAGCTTTATATGGGTCGACATGCCCCGAAGGTGGTGGTTTACGGCCAATACCAGTCTTTTTTCTTTGGCCAGCGCGACCATTGGCTCGGCCTCTGCTATAGACATGGCTATCGGCTTTTCACCCAACACATGTTTTCCGGCAGTTAGCGCCGCCATTGCGCAAGGCGCGTGTTTCTCGTTGGTGTTTGAAATATAGACTGCGTCGACATTCGTCGCCAACAGTGCTTCCACCGAGGTAAAAGAGTGAGAAATACCGTGAGTGTGGGCGTACTCAGCGACACGGACATTATCAGCGCCCTGTACTGCCACAACTTCGTTACCCGTCGTGGCGCGGATTGCTGGAATTACCCATTCTGCAGCGACTCTGCTCGCGCCGATTAGACCCCATCTGATAGTCTCAGTCATGTATCTTCTCCTGGTGCAGTCCAGTGAAAGCTTGGCGTCCAGCAGATGCGCGCGCCCTCCCTCAATGCAGTCCAAGCCGCATCACCGCCCCCACCCGCCACAGGCACGTCTTCCCAGGCGAAGCCCTGCTTGTCCACGGCTGACTTGATTGTAGAGACGGCAGATGCCTCGCTACCGGAAGTATAAAAGTGGAGTACATCGACAGTCTTATTTTCTGCGTATGCAGGATTGATCAACATCCCGGCCACCGCAATCGATCCAATCGGCGCGATCATAGACCTCATTGCATCCTCCAGCCTTTGTGTTCCCCAAACCCGTTCCGCTTAGTCAGGGGATCGTGTCGCTGTTGCGAGCCCAGTTCAATTGCGCACATAAAAAAGGACTGGCGCGATGTGACGCTTAGAGCATAGGAGGTGCGCAATCGCTTTGTTGTTCATCCCATTAAAAAAAAGGATGTGCTTGCATTTTGCGCTGGGCTCGATCTGTCAGTCCCATGGAGTTGAATATGCAACCCGCTTCTATGGCGGCTGGATCGGAAAACCGCTGGAGCACAACGCCATTTGGGAGACGACGCTTGATCGATCTCTCAGCGTTTCCATCATGAAAGCAACGCATTAAAGGCAATGATTACGGCCTCGTCGTAGCGGTCGACTTCGAGAAGGGCATCGTCTGGATCAAGTGGATCGGTACGCACAAGGCTTACGACAAGATCGATGTAGCTGAGGTCAAACGTGGCGACTGACCTGAAGCCGATCCGCACGCAAGCCGATTACGAAGATGCACTCGCCGAGGTCGAGCGGCTCTGGGGAGCCAAGAGCGGCACACCTGAGGGCGATCGTCTCGATGTGGTGGCGACGCTGATCGACGTTTACGAAGCGAAGCATCATCCAATTGACCCACCCGACCCGATAGGGGCGATCAGGTTCCAAATAGCGCAGCAGAGCCTCACCCGCAAAGACCTAGAGCCGATGATTGGACCGGGCAACCACGTGGCGGATGTTCTGAACCGCAGGCGCGGCCTTTGCATCAAGATGATCCGGCAATTGCGTAACCGTCTTGGCATCTCGGCCAAGGTGCTTATCGAGCCAAGCCGGCTCGAGAAGCTTGCGTGAGAGGAAATTGCCCATGATCCACCTCGCGCTCTACGCCCGCTATTCCTGCGGACCATCAGCGGGACGCTTCGATTAAGGACCAATTCCGCTTGTGCCGGGAACAGGCGAAGCGCGAACAGTAGAAGATCGTCAGCACGTACAAGGATGCGGGCATCTCGGGCGCCATCATGACACCTCAGCTAGATA
>Ga0206974_1154_pt1 | contig 15204 bp, 12 predicted proteins | sample Alteio_BWOrgHeat_84_FD_152920 | JGI IMG/M metagenome (GOLD analysis project Ga0206974, IMG submission 152920) | Enriched cells from forest soil in Barre Woods Harvard Forest LTER site, Petersham, Massachusetts, United States -... | ecosystem: Environmental > Terrestrial > Soil > Temperate forest >... | reverse complement strand
TATCCGCGACCTGCATCGCCTCGGTGTAGGAATCTCCCATTCCGAGGAGAACCGTTTGCGGCCTTACCTTCGGTGCGCCACCCCGATAGCCGTCTTTATCGAACCAACTTCGTGCCCACCCTTCTCCTGAATGAGTCTCGGTGCCTCCAGGCCGCATATGTCCGAGCCCCGGAACCACGACGCCTGCAGGCTTTCGCAAAAAGAATCGTTGAGCTACCACTTCCCAGACAACGCAGGCAATCAAAAGGGCAATCACGCCGGAAAAGAACGACTTGAGCATATCGATGCGTTTGGGACGATTTATGGGAGCGAGAATAAGACCGGCAGCACTCCGATGATACAGCCGAACGGGCTTTACGATACCTCCAAAATGTCCTGTCTAGGCAGGGCCTAAGGCACGCACATCCCCATCCATCTGTCCAATCCGAGAACAAACTAAAGAATCGGTCGGTGCTTCAACGAGGCGGCGTCGGTGTCGGGGTTATTCTCGGCGGCAAGGATTCGACGCGACCTGATTAACAGTGTTAGCTCTGCGTGTTTCCTACCATAAAGCACGGCTCCCAACTGCCTCTAAGAATTCCTCCTTAGGCCGGAATCGTCCAGACGTGCCCTTCGTCATCTACGACCCAGACGCAATTGTGGTTTGCATCGTAAACGATCTGATTACAGACTCCCTTTCCCGGATTGGTGAGAATCGTCCTGTACTGAGAGCCATCCCAAACGACTACGTCTGCACCAGAGGTTCCAATAAAGACGTGCTTGCCGCTTGCACAAACGGCCCGCGGGTTTGTTGAAACTAGCATCGAAGGAAACTGTTGGTTGCTGCTCTGGCCGGCCACAGGCCCGATGTACCTTCCGTAGCCAAAGGGACTCGAGTTCGTAACCGAAACCACTCCAGTCACGGCAGAAACCATCGTCGTGATTTGATTGAACTGCATCATCCCAGCCTGACCGGGTGTCAGCGCCACAGCGTAGGCGTAAACCGTTTGGGCACCTACTGATGTGCATGGTTCTAGTGTCTCGTACTGTACAGTATCGCCGGCCGAATTCATACCGCTAGCGATCGTCCCAGCTGGAACCGTGGTTGTGCCGGACGTAGTAAATGCAAGCTGCCCTGTAGAATATCGCTGCCAACAGTTCCATTCGCATACATATGGACCGCCTGCACTCGAATCTCCAACCAGGATAATCCGACCATCCGGAGTTACGCAACAGTCCTGTATGCCAGTTGAGCTGGCTGAACTCGTACGACCAAGTTCGGATTGAGTACCTGGCAAGTACTTGGTCAGGTCTACGCCTGGGTTAAGAGCGTCTTGGCCCATTGTGAAGAACCGCATGAAGCCGCCACTGAATCCTCCCACAAAATAATGGTGGTGGTCGAACCAGCAGTAACCGAGCTGAGGGTCATTAGTCAGGCTCGACCAACCTTGGCCACTGTAGCTGGTAGTCGTTGGAGAGGCAGCGCCGTTGTTGGAAATCGCGACCCCCTGAGCCGAATATCCGACTGCAATCATCTGGGTGGTAGACCCGCCCTTAAATATCCGCTGGATCTGACCGCCGCTAAACGCACCTATTCCAAAGACGGAGTATATGTTTGCAGTTCGGTCCCATTGAATAAGTTTTCCTGTTGCTGTGCCGAAATAGACAATCTCGTGACCGCGCAAGTCGAATCCCATGTCACAGCCAGCCGTTAAGTGATCGAGATTGTTGTCTAGGGGTGAAATGTTGTAGGTTGATCCTGCATTTGGCGATGCCAGGGGCCAAGAGAGTACGGATAATGTTGTAGCAGTATTGGAAACAACGAGTGCAGTCTCCCCATTGCCCGTGCCTGCGGTTATCCTGACGGTCCAACCTGCCCACTGATTTACACTCCACGCCTGAGTAGAATCGGTAAGCGTAGATGACGAGCCCGAGGAGGCGCTCCCGGACATCGCGGCTGGCATGGTGTAGGGAGTCTCGAAACCTTCACCATCCCATAAATCCAAGATGCCTGTGTTACCGCTGATCAGGACATCGCCGTCCATGAGGGGAATCACGGAATAAACACAAAGATCGTTCCAAGTCTTGCCCGGTGCTGATCCCGACGGTGGACCATGAGATGTGTAACTCGACCAGTTGACAATTTGGGACCCCATCCTTTGCGCGGGAGCCGTCGGCCCCACCTGCCGCCAGTCGATCATGGAGATTATTCCGCTCGACTGAACCTCCATCTGGCAGAGTTCTTGCTCGCCTGAGCCATGATCTACATAGTCGTTATCCCAGGCTGGGAGAATGTTCTTGGTATACCCGACCGCAGAATATGGCGTCAACTTGAGATGTAATCGGTATTGATACTCGGCTACTCTGATCGTAACACCGGAGTTCCCGAGGTTTCCGGAGCTGACTGAAACCGTGAAATTGTTGGCTGCTCCGGCCCCCAGAAGTGCAGAATTCGAAGCGTTGTATCCTGATCCAGCTCCGTAGTACTTTCCGGAAAAGACCGTGACGGTCCCGTTATTGGTAACCGTTGGGATTGTCAGGACTTCACTAGACGCCGAAGGAGGCGAGGCGTACGGATAATGTTCATCAGCTCCTCCTGTCGTTATCGTCCCTGACACCGATCCCCCGCTTGTATTTGTCACGATGACTGCCACGCGTGTGAAAGCGACCGGATTGTTTGGGTACGCGACTGTTCCGCTTGTTATCGTAGCAAGGTCTCTTTCCGCCCCTCCTCCAAGTGCACCAGGTGCCGGAACAGAAATGGTTTGGGCCTGAACAGTGATCGGGTTGCCATTCGCGACGTAAACCTGCCGGGGAACCGTGACTGAAGTCCCCGAGTAAGCGCATGGCCCAGACGATTTCGCAATATAGGCTGACCTTTGAAGCCCAGGCAGAATGCCTCCACGAAGCGCGCCCGAGCTAACACTGCCATCGTCTCCACCCAGCAGCGCGCTTATCATTCCTGCAGCCATTAAAGCCAAGATCATCGAATCCTCCCGAAGCTCCCGCTATCCAAAACGAAGTACTGGACAGGCGAGCTCGAATTCGGAGCGAAGCCCGAATTGAACCCCGACCCGCCCGTCCCCGCCGAGCCGTACGCGATACCACCATAGTTGATCGCCAGCGTCGGAATCCCCGATGCCCCACTGAGGCACCGAAGCCCCACCGAGAAAACACCCACCGGCAACGCATCTATCGGATGTGACGAATCCGGAGACGTGTGCAAAATCGCGTAAGCCGCCCCAACCGACCCCGAGGCGCCGATCGCCAACGTCAACGCCGACCAACTGACCCCGTTCGTGTCGACGAACGGAACCACCACTCCCGCCCAGTCGCGAGCCTCGAGTCCGACCGTACATCCAGAGCCCCCAATATCCGTAAGAGCCAGTCCAAAAGGATTCGGCGAGGGAGCCTCTAACGCCGAAACTAACCCCCCGTACCCAATCTGATACGGCACGCCTGTGGCAAATAGGGAAGGAGTTGTAACGCTCGGAGCCACCTGGCCCGCCGCGATCCCGTTACCGGCCCCCGCACTGGAGTCATAAGTCCCCGCCGGAGCCTCCGTCGCCGTGCCCGTCAAAAACCGGACGACTGCTGAATACTGCCCGGAGCCGACTGCCGAGAACGCGGAGGAACCCGGGCTCACCGTCTGCGTGATCTCCCATCCCAAGCCGACCGCAACCCCGGATGGAAAGGAAACCGTGGCCGACCCCCACTTCGCCCCCGTCTGGTCCACAAATGGAACCACCTGTCCCTGGGAGTTTCGAATCTCAACCAAGGCAGTAGCCCCTGACGAAGAAAAGAATGCCGCCTGACTCGGATAAACCGATGTCCCCGGCGGGTTCTGCTGATAAGCGCCCCGGCCAAAAACGACCAGGCACGCGCCCAAAAACGATGAAATCATATACGGTCTCCTTCAGGCACAAGAGGCCTGGCGCATCGGGGATGCGGCGTCAAATCAGACAGCAGGTGCCGGCCATAGACTGGTTGGGCGGCCTGATCTGTATCCGGACTTCGCCGGCAAAGTGTTTATGGTCGAGTGCTATCGACGCTTTCCGTCACTCTTGTCTTGAATGTCGTACGGATAGATCTCGTGCTTCGGATCGTTCCAAAGCAAGTAAAAGACGTTGTCTGTGAGAATGCCCCAAATGCGGTGCGTGTTCGTGACGCCGAATGTCCAAAGGTATTCGTCAAGGCGCTGCACCGCAGGGTTTGCCGCTAGCCAGTCATGCGCCTTCCTCGTCAGCTTCTCTTTGTTCGTCTGGTAATGACAACGCTTGTCAGGGGAGGTAGCTGTTTGATCGCGCTGACGGTTGCCCAGGTATTCGAGAACCCGGAAAAGAGATTGGGCGTCTTCGCTCCACGCACAGACTGGCCCTTGATCCTTTAAGTAGACCAGCGAAATGACAAACGAATGTTCTGCTTGGGCATTTTTGATCGGTACGCGTCTGGACGCCTGCGGCTTGGCGGCCTCAGCGACACGTTTCTCCTTCCCCATCCCAAGTTACAGCGACGAATAAAATCGCTTCATCGACGCGTGAGTGATGACATGATCAGAGTTAACGCCTTCCGGCAGATCTCGGCGTACCTCCTGCCATGGTGCTTCATCGTGAGTCATCTGGCTCAATGTGGCGCCGTCGGAATTACCGTAGTCGGCTAGCACCGCTTCAACCGTCTCGGCCTGGCTGGCGCTTAATGCGGAGGCATCGCCGTCAACATGCGACACGACAAACTGCCCCTTGTGCCTGTAAAAAAGCTCGCGAACCACAGGTCCGTCTCGCCAGGCTTCAATATCCTCACGAAATAGGGGAGCGTCATCCCATACCAGTGACCACGCCTGACAGTAGTAAACAAGCTTTTGGAGCTTCATCGATGACATGGAGCCCTTCTTATGAAGTATATAGGCCGCTACGTCAATAACTGAAATCGGTTGATCCATTCTCGCTTTGCTCCCCTGACTTACAGACGTTGGAAGTGTATTTAATATACCGTAGGTAGACGGATATTTACTAGATTGTGTGGTATTAGTCGCCAGGAGGATGTCACCCTCAGAGCGGACCTAGCTGAAGTTCAGCCCATCCGGAGCGAACTTCACGTTCGCCACCCCGCCCACCGAATACCACAGCCCGATCCGCCAAGAACCGTCCGAACCAGCAGACTCCCGGCACGCGATCGGCGCGTCGTCGACCCCCGTCACGTTCGTAATCGTCCACCCACGAACCACGTTAAGCTGCGCATCCAGCACCTGATTCCACACATCGTACGTAGACCCCGACCCTGGAACCAGCTTGAAAAACCACCGCAGGCCGTCCAGCCCCTCGTCGAAGTCGCCAACCACGCCGCTTGCCATAGAAGTTGTATTCACCCAAGTCGCGCCGCTGTCAAAAGTCTGCGCCCAATAGCAATTCGTCCCGTCGCCGTAAAACAGCCCGACCGGCCATAAACCCAAGTCCTGATAGCGCGGCCGAGCCCAGGTCCCCGTCAGACCCGAGTCCATGTACGACCAGCTCTGCGGCAGAACGTCCCCCGCCACTCCAAGCACGATATGGCCGGTACCGCTCTCCGCAACCGCCACGACGTGTTCGCCAAAACCTGATACGTCGTAACCAAGCGCGTTCGAAAGCGGCGCCATGCAGGATGGCGCCGTCGGCCACGAAAGCTGCGACGATCCGTCGTAAATGCAATCGAAAGCGGCCGGCAAAGAACCGCAACCATCCGGCGGCGGCGGGCAAATCGGAGCCTTCGCCGTAGCGCACGAGATCGACTGATTCGCAATCGTAACCCCGCGAAGGGAAGCGCAAGTCGTTTGCGCCGTAGATGCCGTCGTCGAAGACGAGCCCGACGAGATGACCGCGTTCAGATCGCAATCCCAAGCCAAAGCTACCGTCTGCGACCGCAAATTGGGCGCCCGCCCCTTCACCGTCACTGATGTAAACCATGAGGAAAAGGTCGAGTCCTGAGTCTCAAAAGGCCAACTCGAAGGCGTGCATCCCGGGCACGCAACCGAACCCGTCGTCACCCCCACCGACCCCGATATCGAAACTCCGACTCCGACCGTCCAAGAGTCAGACCCCGTCAGCCCCGGCAGAGATGCCGAACATGCGCAGCTCGATGACGGCGCCGACGAATCGAACGAAACCGGATCCGCGAACCAAGACCCGCCGACCTTATACCGGTACCCCCCGATCTGAGAGCACCCCGCCGCCCAAGATCCCGTCGTCGACGCCAAAGTAGAGCACGTATACGTCGGCGGTAGCGTCGGACGAGCCATCGCCGGCGCCATCGAAGAACAGTTCAACCGCTCGTCATATCCCGTCCCGCTCATAGTCTGAGCTCCGCAAGAGTCCAAAAGAGTCGACGCCCCGCCATTGGTCGCCCCCCAAAGCTGCAGCCCCGTAAACGTTAAAGTCCATGAACAATCCGACTGCACCGTCAACTGGGCTCCTTGCATCAGAAAGAAGTAACTCCCCGCGGCAACCCAACCCGTAATAACCCCGGAGTCATAGGAAAACCAGGGAGTAATCCCCTGAATCCGATAGTTATCCGGCGATCCCGCCGTATTGGTAACCAAAATCTCAAGCCCCATCGACCCCGGCGCAAACGCATTCCCCCAGGTCTCCACCAACCCCAAAATCGTATTCCCCGTAGCAAACTGAGGATTAGAAACAGGCAAATCCGAGTTCAAAGAAAACCCAAACTCATAATCCGTACCCCCCCGATTCGTATGGATCATAAATCCCCCCGCCCCCACGCATCCGCCAACGATCATCCGGCCCAAGGCACATGTAACCGCCAAAACCCATCCGGCCCCCGGCACATGTAACCGCCGAAACCCATCCGGCCACCGCCACGTGTAACCGCCGAAACCCATCCGCCTACCGGCAGGCGTAACCGCCGAGACCCATCCGGCCACCGGCAGGTGTAGCCGCAGGTTCACCCTGCGCCCGAAGGTTGGAAGCCCCCCAACCGACGACCAACCACCAAACCGGCCACAAAAACAAATCCGGCCACCGGCAGGTGTAGCCGCAGAAGGGCCCTGCCCTGCGCCCCGAAGGTTGGAAGCCCCCCAACCGACGACCAACCACCAAACCGGCAACAAAACAAATCCGGCCACCGGCAGGTGTAGCCGCAGGTTCACCCTGCGCCCGAAGGTTGGAAGCCCCTCAACCGACGACCAACCACCAAACCGGCAACAAAAATAAATCCGGCCACCGGCAGGTGTAGCCGCAGGAGGGCCCTGCCCTGCGCCCCGAAGGTTGGAAGCCCCCCAACCGACGACCAACCACCAAACCGCCAACAAATCAAATCCGGCCACCGGCAGGTGTAGCCGCAGGAGGGCCCTGCCCTGCGCCCCGAAGGTTGGAAGCCCCCCAACCGACGCCCAACCACCAAACCGCCAACAAAACAAATCCGGCCACCGGCAGGTGTAGCCGCAGGTTCACCCTGCGCCCGAAGGTTGGAAGCCCCCAACCGACGCCCAACCACCAAACCCGCAACAAAAATAAATCCGGCCACCGGCAGGTGTAGCCGCAGGTTCACCCTGCGCCCGAAGGTTGGAAGCCCCCCAACCGACGCCTAACCAACAAAACCGGAAACAAAACAAATCCGGTCACCGGCACGTGAATCCCCAGGAGGGCCCGCCCCACGCCCTATCCCTAAATCGCCCCCGGGCGATACGGGAAACTCCACTTACCCGATGATCGCATCGAAATCGCAACGACACCCGTGCCACTGAAGGTGGCTGTATGTTGTGAGCCTAGGGTGACGAAGGAACCCTAGGAACTGGAAACAATGAACCCCCGGCCCTGAAAGTGGCCGCGAGGTCTCATCTCTGATCATGGAGCCCAGCAACCGCGATCGATAAAGGAGATAAACTCCGCTCCCCAAAAACCTTCCCCCGACAACCACAAGGCGGCGCATCCTTCCGAGAAAACCGCTCATCCAACGTCGGACCATTGAGAACCGCCGCCAACGTCTCCACATCCTCCCGAGACCCAATCCCGCGAAGTAACCGACCTAAAATCTCCATCTGGGACTCCGCCACCCGAATCCCCTCAACCGATTCATCCTCCGCACAAACGACAACCCAAACCCGCCCAAGCCGAAAACGAACCGATCGCGAATGCATGACTCCCGACTCCCGACTCCCGACTCCCGAATCCTGAATCCTGAATCCTGAATCCTGACCCCTGAATCCTGAATCCTGAATCCTGAATCCTGACCCCTGAATCCTGAATCCTGACCCCCGACTCCCGACTCCCGACTCCTGAATCCTGAATCCTGAATCCTGAATCCTGAATCCTGAATCCTGAATCCTGAATCCTGACCCCCGACTCCCGACTCCTGAATCCTGAATCCTGAATCCTGAATCCTGAATCCTGAATCCTGAATCCTGAATCCCGACTCCCGAATCCTAAATCCTAAATCCCGCCGCTCCCGCAGCCTAAAACTCCTGCTGATTCAAAACCGGACGCCCCGCCATCACCTGGGCGGACAGCCGATCCCCCGCCATCCACTGAGACTTCGCCAGCGCCTTCAAACTGTGCCACTGAGCCGCGATCCCAGAAAGTGAAGTCCCCAAAACATCCAACGGATGAATCGGAGGCGCCCCCTCCGAAACCGCGACCTCGCCCACATACCGGCACGGCCGCCAAACCGTATCGACCGAGGAATCCCCGCCAAAAGAAGAAACCGCATCGACCACGCCGCTAAACGTCTTGATCCGAACCGTAACCGCCGCCTCCCCAAACGGCCGGTGCAGCGAAACAAGATCCCCCCGCCAGAGCCCAGGCAGATACTCGCACTCCCACTCGACCAGCATCCGAGGAGCCGTCAACCGAGTAAACAAAAAGTCCAGCGCGTACTGCGCGGACCCGATCGTCGTAATCCCCGGATCGATCCACGAGTACTTCTTCACCGACCCAAGCCAATTCGAAGGCCGGAGAGCGATGCCCACCGTCGGGTCCTGAGACCCGGCGTCCGCCTTATGTGCCACGATCGGCTTGCCCCCTCGAGGGTCCCGCCCGACCACGCACAGATCGTTGGCCTCCGGTTCCAAAACCGTCTGCTTGAAAGACCGGTACAAAGACTTCCACTCCGAGCCCGCTGAAATCCCTCCCGCCGATGCCGCCTCAACCGACTCGTACAAAGTAAGCGAAGCCGAAGAAGGCAGACCACTGGAAGTAGCGTCCGCCGGATCGATCAAACAAAGCCGCGGCGGTCCCGACGGCTGCGGCCGAAATCCATGAAACCAGGTGGAGGCATACGTCTGGTGAAGTCGGTCCAAAATCTCCGACCCCTTGTCGCCGACGTCGCAAAGAAAAGCGAATTCGCCCCCGCTCGGCGCCCCCTCCGGAATCGTAAAGCTCGCCGCCGTTGCCGAAACATACACCTCGCCGGAAGGGATTCCGATCGTCGACGCCACCAATAGATAAGCCGCCGAGAGCGTGAGGCCGTCCAGCGGCGCCGGGTCGGAAAACAGGAACTCTTCCGCCAGCTTCCACTTGTCCCGAACCTCGATCTCGATCTCCTGAACCCGGTCGTAAGAATTTGCCGCCGTCAATGGGCTCCCCGAAACCGTGTCGTCGAACGCGAATCCGTCCGTCCAACGAGCCGGCTCCGCCACCCCGTTGAGCATCATCCCAACCTCGTCGAAGATCTGAAGCGGTCGATGGCACTCCGTCAAAAGTTGCTGTTCCATCGCCTCCGGAGATCCCGCCCCGCTCAGCGCAGTTGAGATTGCCGTCCCGATCGCCAGCGGCTGCATCAGCCCCAGCGTCACCCTCGTCCCCCCGATCGTATCCGACACCTCGAAACGGCACGCGGTCGAATAGGGAAGTAGCTCCAATCCCCCTGTCCCAAGCGCCGGCGTACTCGCCGTTCCCGACGAATAATAGGCCCGAGCCGCATACACGAAGGGCGAAACCGCCGGCAATGTCCCCGCCGACACCCCAGTAAGCGAAAGTTCGATCTGCTGAGGGTGGGCCAAGCTGTAAGGGTTGGTCGGCGGCGTAACCACCGATCCGCTCACCGACCCCGCTCCCGTCAAGTCTCGATAAATCTGCATCGTCGGCGAGCCCGATGGAGGCGTCAGCCGCCAATTCGAGGGCGCCCCAAAGCACGTCCCGCTCTGCTGAAACTGCAAATACGCGAAACGAAGGTTCGCGCCCACCGGCGACGGCACGAAGAACCAGAAGGTCGCATTGTCCAGAATCGTCTGTCCGCCCGTCCCCTCCGGAAGATCCTGAAACACGTGGCAAAACGAAGCGCCCCCGCTCGACACCACGAGTAGTTCTCTGTCTCGACAGGGAATAAGCATCACGCGGTTGTAGCCGATCGGCTGGCCAGGCTGAGCTCCTCCCCCGAGCGTCGCTCCCATCGCCATCATCTGGTCGAAGTAGTTCGGGCTGTTTCCGCCGCCCGAGTAACTGCCCACCAGGTAGTTATTCTTCCAAACCTCTGCCGATCCATCCGAGTAGATCCGCATCGAAACGCCGACCGTCCCGTCCCCCGTGTTCGACCACCCGAACTCGATCTGCGAAACCCGCCCGTTCGTCAGCTTGTAAGGGAAGTACTCGACAACCATCCCCTGGTCCGCCGGCAAGGTGGCCGAGGAGATCCCCTGGAGCCCGCTCGTATTTCCGCCCGGGCCCTTGTACTGAGTGAAGTCGCCGCCCAGGTCGATCGCCGATCCCACCCAGTTCCCCGAGTCCGTCAAAGTCGAAAACGCCCCCGCGCCCCACTTCGCAAAGATCCCCGTAGTCGAGGTAGTCCACCCCGAGTTAACCGGCCCCGGCTGCAGCATCAAAGTATTCGTAACCGGATCGATCCAAACCCCAGATGACCCCGTAGGATCCCAGTCCCGCCCCGTAACCAAAGTAGAAATAGAATCCCGAGACAACCGAACCTGCCCCGGATCCAAAAGAATAGAAAGTGGACTAGACATGGATATTCACCACCCAACAAACCGGCCCAACCCGCGATCGGAGACCAACTCGCAAACCTATCCCCGGGTGCCACTGGAAAGCCGGATGCGTCGTGCCGGCGCATCCAGTGAACAGACTCGTAAAGCCGGCCACCGGCACATGTAACCGCCAGTGCCCATCCGGCCACCGGCACATGTAACCGCCGGTGCCCATCCGGCCACCGGCACGTGTAACCGCCAGTGCCCATCCGGCCATCGGCACGTGTAACCGCCGGTGCCCATCCGGCCACCGGCAGGTGTAGCCGCAGGTTCACCCTGCGCCCGAAGGTTGGAAGCCCCCCAACCGACGACCAACCAACAAACCGGCCCAACCGGCGATCGGAGACCAACTTGCAAACCTATCCCCGGGTGCCACTGGAAAGCCGGATGCCTCGTGCCGGCGCATCCAGTGAACAGACTCGTAAAGCCGGCCACCGGCACATGTAACCGCCGGTGCCCATCCGGCCACCGGCACGTGTAACTGCCGGTGCCCATCCGGCCACCGGCACGTGTAACCGCCGGTGCCCATCCGGCCACCGGCAGGTGTAGCCGCAGGTTCACCCTGCGCCCGAAGGTTGGAAGCCCCTCAACCGGCGACCAACAAACAAACCGGCAAACGAAACAAATCCGGCCACCTAAACTTGGAATCGTCGGTGCCAATCCGGCCACCGGCAGGTGTAGCCGCAGGTTCACCCTGCGCCCGAAGGTTGGAAGCCCCCCAACCGACGACCAACCAACAAACCGGCCCAACCGGCGATCGGAGACCAACTTGCAAACCTATCCCCGGGTGCCACTGGAAAGCTGGATGCCTCGTGCCGGCGCATCCAGTGAACAGACTCGTAAAGCCGGCCACCGGCACGTGTAACCGCCAGTGCCCATCCGGCCATCGGCACGTGTAACCGCCGGTGCCCATCCGGCCACCGGCAGGTGTAGCCGCAGGTTCACCCTGCGCCCGAAGGTTGGAAGCCCCCAAAAACCACCCACCCACAAACCCGCAACAAAACAAACCCGGCCACCGGCAGGTGTAGCCGCAGGTTCACCCTGCGCCCCGAAGGTTGGAAGCCCCCCAACCGACGACCAACCAACCAACCAACCAACGACCCGACACCCGACTAACCCCCGGAAGACGGCTTCAACAAAGCCTGACCGCCATTAGGCAAATCCTTAATCCGGAGATACAAAAGAATCTGATCCGTCTGCTTCTCATCCCGATTCATGATCTTCCGAGCCCGGGAATCCGTCGGCAGCCAAACGCAATACCCATATCCCGCGACATTATCGTAGTCGGCGCCGACAACCTGGAAAACCGCTCGAGACCCGTACCGATGACCGGAAATGACGTACGTGCTGTCGTCGTAGCTGACTTTTCCAACGAAATCGGCATCGTGATCCGAATTCCCCGTCGCCTCGGTCTCGTTGATCTCGAGCTTCCGATGTGGTCCTGAATAGGTTCCAGTAAGATTGAGTCGGCTAAGAGGTGCGCAGTAATAAAAGAGGTCGTTGATTTTCTTCGCCCCATTACCGTCTTTGATTTGAACCGCCAGCGTCCGGATAACGCCGGAAGCATCCGCCTTCCCGTATCCGATCCTCACCTCGCCAAAGTCCGCGTCGGTTTCTGGCTTGATAAGCTCCATAGGCGTGAAAGTTTGATAAATCGCCTGGACAGAAAGAGTCCTTTGCCCGACCCACGCCTGGACAAAGTCGCCGTCCGGAACCTGCTGAGGAGGAGCAAAGCGAATGAGACGATCGCCGAGCTTCATTTGACACTCAGTGCCCTTCTTACTGCGCAGGATCAAAACGTTCCCATCCATATCGTTCCAAATAGCATCGAACGAAGAATCCAGTTTCTGCTTGGCCAAGAACAAAAAGGCGAGGGTCGCAATCACATAGCAAATTTAGAGCAGTTAAGCGCGAAATGTCAAGCCACAGCCAGACAAACTTCTGCTATTCTCTCCAAAATCCCAAATCCCAAATCCCAAATCCCAAATCCCAAATCCCGAACCCCGACTCCCGAATCCTAGATCCTAAATCCTCTCTCCTCCCTCCCGAATCCCGAATCCCGAATCCTGAATCCTGAATCCTGAATCCTGAATCCTGAATCCTGAATCCTGAATCCTGAATCCTGAATCACCGCCCCACCATCCCCTGCCGCATCATTCCGCCGATCTGGAACGCCGTCTGCTCGCTCACAAAATCGGAGATTGCCGAAAGCAGCCGATGATGAACGCCTCCTACCGACCTCGAGACCGCGTGCGACATATCGACCGCCGAAACGCCGAGCCGCCCTAAATCTCCCGCTCCCAGCGCGTACCGGCGCAAATCATGAGCCGTCGCCGCCGTATTCTGGGCGATGGACGACATATATCCCGCCTGGAGCTGAAGCACCGACAACTGGTCCTTCTGCGTCTCGTTGAGGGTGCCTTCCACTTGCTCGATGCCCTTCATAGGAGCCTCGTTCGACTTCTGCGCCGTAGATTCAACCGCTGCCGATACCGCGCGACGAGCCTCGTCGCCACTCGCGGAAGGCAAAGCCATGCCCGCCGCCGATCCTTTCGAGGGTTTCTTCGCCTGATGCGCTTCATGAGCCGCGATAATCTGCTGCAACTCCGGATCCTGCGTGACGAATCGGCGCTTGCCGTTATGGTCTTTCACCCATAGAGGCTGAGCGAGGTCGTTTTGCTTCGCTTCCTCATGCTCGATGTCCGCCTTCTTGACCTGGTAGAGCAAGTAACTCCCCGCGATCGCCGCAACGCTCGCCGCGACCGTTACCGCTGCTCCCGTAAGTCCTCCGAGAAGTGTCGTGCCGATTCGAGACACGAGTGACGTGACAACCGAGGAGGCGCCGCCGGCCGCTGCGCCCTCGGCGCCTCCCGCAAGCACGGCCTCGGCCTCCGTGGCAGCTGCCTTTGCCGCCCCCGAGCCACCCTTGAGCAGAGTTTTCGAGACAAGATTCGTGACCTCTGCTTCCCCTTTCTCCTCCGCTCCTTTCTTGATCGACTTGACGATCGCATCCTTGATGGATTTCCCGATCTGGATCCCGATCTTTGTCGATAGGCCGTTCGTTGCCTTGTCGAGGGTGCCGATCATCGTAATCGCATCCTGAACCGATGTCGGCAGTTTGTTGAACCCGCTCAAGATGAGGTCGACATCCTTGGCCACTCTCTCCGCCGCCGGCAGAAAATTCGTGTTGAGGTCGCCGGATAGCTTGGTCAGCGCACCCGAAATCTGCTGGATCGCCTGACCCGCCGAATCCCCCTTCGCCGACAACAGTTGCGTCAGTCCGTCCGAAACCTTCTTCAGTTGCCCCGAGCTATCAAGTTGGTTAATCGCTTTCGCCAGCGAATCAAGACCGTCCGTCCCCTTGGAAACCGCCCCCGGATCGAAAGGAAGCCGGTCCATCACATTCTGAAAAACACTCATAACAAAACCGTCATCCCAAAAATCCGGCCACAAAACAAACCCGACCTACCCGGGTCGCTCTTCCTGCTCCACCAAAGCCAACGCGATCATGTCGATCATCATCGGATCGTCCCACCGATCGCCCTCTAACTCGCGAGGATGTCGTCCCCAGACGTCTCGCCCGACCTGGAGCCGGTTGCGCCACAAGACCGACTCCTGGATCCTTTTTTTGCCGTGTCGATCGCGACCGTCTCCAGAAGCCCGAGGCAGTTCACCGTCCCGAGCTTCACCGACTCGAGCATCGCGTCGAACACGATCGGCGCCACATGCTGAAGCTCCAGAAACTGGTTCGCCGTGATTTCGTCCATCGAAAGCGCCCCAAGGATGTGGCACCAAACCTTTGTCTCCGTCGATGCCCCCGCAAACGGCTTAAGCGCGTCCGGAGCCCGCCGAGGATCGATAGCCGCCGCAAACCGATGAGCCGCCTCCCGAATCTGGCCAAAAGAATCCCGCCCCTGGACATGTCGAAACCGCAGCGCGTCGCCCGTTACCAACCGAACCGAAAACCCCTCTTCCGAAGGCCGCACCCTCTCCAAAATCCTGTCAAAGAGAGCCGGAGGACTAGAAACCCCCTCCACCATAACATCACGCACCCTACCCATCAGCAATCCTCCTCTCCTCAACGGGCAAACCTAAACGACCAACAAGCACACACCATCGTCCGGCCACCGGCACGTGTAACCGCCAGTGCCAATCCGGCCGCCGTCATGTAACTGCCGGCGCCCTCCGGCCACCGGCAGGTGTAGCCGGAGGTTCACCCTCCGCCCGAAGGTTGGAAACCCCCCAAAAAAACCTACTACCAA
>Ga0206974_1153_pt1 | contig 15256 bp, 15 predicted proteins | sample Alteio_BWOrgHeat_84_FD_152920 | JGI IMG/M metagenome (GOLD analysis project Ga0206974, IMG submission 152920) | Enriched cells from forest soil in Barre Woods Harvard Forest LTER site, Petersham, Massachusetts, United States -... | ecosystem: Environmental > Terrestrial > Soil > Temperate forest >... | reverse complement strand
CATAGCTCCCGAAAATGTGGTCTTTGTCAGTGAATACACCGGCGGTGGCTTTGGCAGCAAGATAACGGGGGCCATTTCGCTGATCATCCCGGCGCTACTGGCGAAGAAGACCAACATGCCCGTCATGATGCGCATCAGCCGCGAAGAGGAAAACTTCATAGGCAAAGGGCGGCCAGGCTTCCACGGGCGCATGAAGGTCGGCTTCACGAAGGAAGGGCGGATCACCGCGCTCGATATGTTCGTGATCTGCGACAACGGCCCTTACGATCAGGTGGGCGATGCCGCCTCGTCCGGCCGCATTGTTTCGCTGTTGTACCAGCCGCTGGCGATGCGTTGGCGCGCGGTAACGGTTCTTACGAATACACCCCCGCGGAGTGCGCAGAGCTCCCCGGGCGGCATGCAGGGAATCACGTTAATGGAGCCGCTGCTGGCGAAGGCCGCGCGCAAGCTCGGAGTCGATCAAGTCGCGATCCGGCACATCAATGCCCCCGAGGGCAAGGCGAAGTTCGGGCCGCTCGTCGCAGGGAAGCAGCAATATGCCACGAGTGCATTCCTGAAGGAGGCGCTCGACCGCGGGTCCGAGATGTTCAAGTGGAATGAGAGGAAGGCGCTCCCGAAGCGCAGTGGGACGAAAGCACGCGGCGTGGGTGTATCGAGCAGCTGCTATGTAGGCGGCTCGATCGGTTTCGACGGTCTTTTCATTATCAAGCCCGATGGGCGACTCTACATCCAGTCGGGAATCGGGAATCTCGGAACGGAGTCAGTCCACGACGTGCACCGCGTGGTTGCGGAGTTGGTGGGCGTGCCCTGGGAGAAGTGTGAAATCACCTGGGGCAATTCGGCAAAGAACTTGCCGTGGGCATGCCCTTCGGGCGGCAGCCAGACGACTCATGCGATGACGCGCGCCGCGCATGCGGTAGCGATGGATGCCATTAGGAAGCTGCAGCTGATTGCGGCCAAGGATCTGGGTGGCAAACCGGAGGATTACGAAGTGGCTAACGAGCGCGTCTTCCGCAAGGGCGGCGGCCCAGGGATGAGCTTGGCTCAAGCATCCAAGCGGGCGATTCAGCTCGGCGGCATCTACGACGGCCACGAACTGCCCAAGGAAATCAATAAGTTTACGGTCGCGTCGGCCAATGCGCTGGCCGGTCAAGGCCTGATGGCGGTCGCCAAGGATGCATACCCGCGCGACGGCGTTACGCATTCCTATGTGGCCACGTTTGCGGAAGTCGAAGTCGATCTCGAAACGGGGCAATATCGCATCGTCGATTTCCTGGCTTACGCTGACGTGGGCACCGTGATTCATCCGAATGCGTTAGGCGGCCAAATTCTCGGCCGGTCGATACTGGGCATTGGCCACGCTATCGGTCAAAAGTGGGTTTATGACCAGCATTACGGCCTGCCGGTAGCCAAGCGGTTCCATCACACGAAACCGCCAACGATTCTGGATGTACCGCAAAAGATGCAATGGGCGGCGGTGGGCATTCCGGATCCGGAAACGCCGATTGGCGCTCGCGGTATTGGCGAGCCTCCGGTTGGCGGTGGATGCGCCGCGATCTTGAACGCCCTTTCGGACGCGCTGGGAGATGAAGTCTTCCGGCGCGCGCCGGTTAACGCGGACACGATTCTGGCGTCGCTGGAGGCGGGCCGACCGATGCAAGAGCCGCTGACGGCGCACATTTGATTCAAGCCTGAGCGCGATGGAATAGGGAACCAACGGACGGATCGCAGGAGGACGCAAATATGGCTGTGATACGCGATGTGATGCCGGCGTTCGAACTTTTTCAGCCGCCGACGATAGACGACACGATGCGGCTGATCGGTCAATACCGTGAAGATGCCTGGGTAATGGCGGGTGGCCTGGACACGTTCGATTGGCTCAAAGATCGCATCAAGCGCCCGAAAGTGGTGGTGGACTTGAGCCAGATCAGTGAGTTGAGAGGCATACGTGCGCTGGACGGCGGCGGCTTGGAGATCGGCGCCACGACCACGTTAACCGAAGTCGTGCGCCACCCAGTCATCCGCGAAAAGTACAGCATTTTGTCGACGGGAGCGGAAGCGGCGGCCTCGCCGCAGATTCGCAACCAGGGCACGCTCGGCGGAAACGTATCGCAAGATACGCGCTGTTGGTACTACCGCGCCGGCTGGCCTTGCTATCGGGCAGGCGGTAACACGTGCTTTGCCGATACGCCTACAGCCATTAATCGCGAGCATGCGATTTTGGGGGCGGATCGCTGCGTTGCCGTGAACCCGTCGGATTCAGCACCGGCATTGATCGCGCTGGACGCGAAATTTGTGATTCGCACGCCGAAAGGCGAACGCGTGGTGAATGCCGAGGACTACTTTATCGGCCCGGGAACGGATATCACGCGGATGAACATTTTGCGGCCAGGAGATCTTCTAACAGCCATCCGCCTGCCCGCGGACTGGGCAGGAGCTAAGTTCTACTTCGAGAAAGTGCGGGATCGCAACGTCTGGGATTTCCCGCTGATGAATGTGGCCGCCGTAATGGTCGTCACAGACGGCAAGATTGAACGCATCCGGCTGGCCGTGAACGCCGCGGCTGCCCGGCCCCTGCGCCTCACGGCTGTGGAAGACGCAGTACGGGGCAAGGAACCAAACGCCGCTACGGGCGAAATGGCCGGACGGCTAGCCGTGCAGGGCGCGCGGCCTTTGCGGTTCAACGGCTATAAAGTTCCGTTAATGAGGAATCTGGTGAAGCGCGCCATCGGCGGCGTGGAGAAGGCAGAATGGGATTAGTACAGTGGGCAACAAGTCCGTGGGGTAGAGAAGTTCCCATCCACATTGCATTTGGTCTTTTGTGGGTGGCAATAATCGCGGGCGTGCTCTTTCTGATCGCTCATGCCCTGTACATCAGCTACTGGGCGAAATCCGCGGAATCGCATGCGGGCGCAGCGATGGGAAGTGCCGCGATTGCCCGTATTCCTGAACGCGTCCCCCGGCATTCAGTGGGCGCCCGGCTTTTCCATGCCGTAATGGCGCTGTCCATGTTGACGCTCCTGTTTACGGCATTCCTTCCCAAGATGGGCGTCAGGTTTGCCTGGGTGACCTACCACTGGATCGCGGGAATCGTCCTCACGGTGTCTGTGATTTATCACCTCTTCCATGCAACGTTTTGGCTCGATTTCTGGTCCATCTGGCCCGATCGCACGGATATTGAGGATGCTTCAAGAAGAGTGCGGCGCGCGCTGGGGCAGGCGGCTCCCGAGCCGAGGCGGTTCGGCAAGTATCCGCTGGAAAACAAGCTTTACCACCTCGCCATCCTGTGTGCCGGGCTCGCCGCCATTGGGACGGGCCTGCTGATGATGAACCGAGTGCAGACGCCTTTGTTCACGCGCAATCCTTACCTGTTTGGCTTTAGTGACATGACCTGGGGTTGGATGTACGTCCTGCACGGTCTTTCCGGCGTGGCGCTCGTGGGGCTAATCATGGCCCACATATATTTCGCGGTAAGACCGGAGAAGCTCTTCATCACGAAGTCGATGATCTTCGGCTGGATGAGCCGCGAGAAATACCTGGAACATTACGATCCGCAGCGCTGGGTGGTAGGCCAACGAGCGCCCGAGCCAGGGACGACGGGAGGATCAAAGTCCAGGGTTCCAGCCTAGAAGATGGGCGAGGATATCAGCGCCCGCTGCGAAGCCATCGAAAAGTGCTACGAATTCATGCTGGCGTATGCCGGACAGGGATTGGGCGGCAACGAAGGCAGCGCCTCGAGCGCGCAGGTGCGCGACTATCTGGAGCGAGCTGTCGACGCAATTTCGGGGCTCGCAGACGCGTACGCCGCAGTGGTGAAACGGGAAAGCTTGAACCTGGCGGGCCGCTACTCGGCATTTCTTGGTGTATTGGAGCGAGACGCGCGGGATTCACTCGCCGCTATTGACCTCGTTTTGGCACAAAACACGATCAGCTCTCAATTAATTGACAACTTGAATGCTTCGATCCATCTCCGAGCACTGCTCACTGATCTTTTTCTCATCGACGAAATACTCAAACCGCAGCCGACGCGGGAAAAGCCGGCGACTGCGGAATAGTCAAATTTCTGCTTGCTTTTCGCAAGCAGAGCAGGTACAGTGTGGCCTCGATGATTGCGAACGCCACCTCTATGCTTATAGGCTGCCAGAGCTGTTGTTGTACTTGTTGTATGCCTACCTCTGGCGGGTTAGGGTGCGTTCGCGACTGAACTGAACTAAAGCACCGGGTTTAAACCCCACCGCCAGACAAACTGGTTGGTGGGTTTTTTGTTTTTAGGGCATTCGAGGAGCAATTGGGATCATGACAACGGAAGCCGTCGCGCCGAAATCATTCGCAAAAACTGGGACGCTCGTGGACGCAGTAATCCCGGCGGAAGCTCAGGCCGAGGCTCGAGCGAAGGCGCTGCGGCTGCCGGCAATCGAGCTGAATTCGCGCGGAGCGAGCGATCTACTGCTCCTAGCTGTGGGAGGATTCAGCCCGCTGGATGGCTTCACGGACTTTCAGACCTCATCCTCGATTGTCGAAGATATGCGCCTTCCCGGTGGGGGGATTTGGCCTTTCCCCATTCTGCTGCAGACTGAAGATGCGAAGGTGCAATCGCTCCGATCTGGCACGGAAGTCGTCCTTAAGTATCGAGGCAGCGATCTCGCATTCCTGGAAGTGGAAGAGGTCTTTGCCATACCACTGCGCGATTGGGCCAAAAAGCTCTTCATTACCGAGGATCCGGCGCACCCCGGCGCAGCAGGGATGCTGAGCGGCGGCAGTTTCGCGGTGGCCGGCAAGATTCAATGGTTCGGCGATGCAAGCGCGCTCGGTCTCGATAACCACTGGCTTACCCCCGCGCAGACGCGCGCCGAAATTTCTCGGCGGGGCTGGCGGACGGTCTCCGGATTTCAAACGCGCAATCCCGTGCATCGCGCGCATGAATACGTTTTGCGCACAGCACTGGAGGTCACGGACGGACTGCTTCTGCATCCCCTGGTGGGCGAAACCCGGGCCGAAGATATCCCGGCCGATGTGCGTATACGCTGCTATCAGGTGCTGCTGGACGAATATCTGCCGCGCGAGCGGGTGCTATTTTCGGTTTTGCCCGCGTGGATGCGCTACGGCGGCCCGCGGGAAGCCGTTTTGCACGCCCTGGTTCGGAAAAATTTTGGCTGCACGCATTTTCTTGTGGGCCGCGACCACGCCGGCGTGGGCGGATATTACGGCCCTTATGACGCGCAGCATTTGCTTCAATCGCTGGCTGCGGATGGCCTGGGCATCGTGCCGATCTGCTTCGATGAAGTCTTTTACTGCCGGCGTTGCGGGTCGATGGCCAGCCGGCGTACTTGCGCGCATTCTTCCGAGCACCACCTGACTTTGAGCGGAACCGAAGTGAGGAGGCGATTGCGTGATGGGTCGCCGATTCCCGAGGAATACACGCGGCCGCAAATCGCCGCGATTTTGGCAGAAGCGTCGCGTTGAGAAGAGACGCAAGCCGTCATTGAGAGGACACAAATGGAGCCGATAGAAGCACAAGTTGCAGGCCTGCAGAGCGAAGCCGAAAGCTGGAAGCCCGATCAGGCCCTGCGCTGGGGATTTTCGCAATTTGGTCCAACGCTGGCGATCGCGTCGAGCTTCGGGGCCGAAGATGTGGTTCTGATCGACATGGCTTCGCGCCTGGCCCCAGCATTTCGGACGTTTACGCTGGACACGGATTTTCTTTTTCCGGAGACCTACACGCTCATCGACGAAATAGAAGAAAAGTACGGAGTGGAAGTCGAACGCACCCGCTCGGAGTTCACGCCGGAAGCGCAGGCTGCGCAGTTCGGCTCGGCGCTTTGGGCTTCGCAGCCGGACAAATGCTGCCAGTTGCGGAAAGTCGAGCCGCTGAAGAAGAAATTGGCGAGCTTGCAGGCCTGGGTTACAGGCGTCCGTCGCGATCAGGCTCCCACGCGCGCGAATACACGCAAGCTGGAATGGGACGCCAAATTTGGCTTGGTGAAGCTGAATCCGATCGCGGACTGGACTTCGGCGCAGGTATGGGAATACATCCGCACGAACGACGTGCCCTATAACCCAATGCACGATCGCGATTATCCGAGCATCGGTTGCACCTATTGCACCCGGCCTGTGAAGGCCGGAGAGGATCCGCGAGCGGGTCGCTGGTCCGGATTCAATAAGACCGAGTGCGGACTGCACGTGAAGGAGTAGGCGGAGCGGCGTATGGTATTCGTCATCGGATTCCTGATTGCAGTGGCGGTTGGGCTCACCGGAATTGGCGGTGGCAGCTTCACGGTGCCTTGTCTCGTTCTCTTACTTGGGCTGGCGCCCAAAACTGCCGTGGGCACGGCATTCATTTTTGCCGGCGTGCTCAGGCTGATCGTCGGACCGTTTTACCTCTGGGGCAAACAGGTTCGTGGGGCGTACGTGTGGCGCCTATTGCTGGGTGCGGTGCCTGGCCTATTGATCGGTACTTATGTTCTCCGTCTGCTCAGCGCCGATCTCGGTAACCCGGTGATAATAATTGTTCTCGGCGTGTTGTTGGCAGCTTCCTCAAGTTTGACGTTTGTGCGCCGCCTGCATAAACCTGAGTTTGCGCGAAAGAATGGCCATTGGCTGCCTTGGTTTGCGCTGCCGATCGGCATCGAGTCGGGCTTTTCGTCTGCCGGTGCAGGAGCGCTGGGCACAGTTTTGCTGCTGAATTATTCCGAGATGACTCCTTCCGAAGTTGTCGGCACAGACATACTCTTCGGTTTGGGTCTCGCCGCCATCGGAAGCGCAATTCATCTCAAGCTTGGCTCCGTCAGCTCAGCCACGCTGTTTCAACTGCTGGCCGCCGGCATCCCCGGCGTCCTGCTGGGATTCGTTCTCGCTCGGCGCACACCTGTTCGCAAACTCAAGTCGGCCATTGCACTGATCGCCATTCTCGCCGGACTGCAGTTGGTATGGACTGGCGGGCGATCGCTAGCGACAGCGTCAGCCGCTCAACGCGCAGCCTCGCGGGCGTCCGCGCGTGCGAGCCAGCCCGGTACGACGCGGCGAATCATTCAGCCTGATACGAAAGATTTGCGGACCGCCGGCATCGAGTTCCGCCAATCGCAGCGCGAAAAGGCAAGCGCTTACTAGGCACCGGCTGAATTGCACGCAGGAAAATCGTCTTCCGGCGACGCAAAGCGTTGCTCTTGATCACCACTCCCGCAGCTTGATTTAGCCCTTTCTTGCCAGCCTTTACCAGCAGTAGAATCGCCCCGCCATATTTCCCCGATTGTTTAATCCGGAGGTTGCAAATGAGATCGTCTCTTCGACTAGCGATTTTGGTGTTTGTTATAGGGGTCGGCGTGACCCTGGGTTACGGCCTCAACAGCATGCCGCCACAAACGGATTCGGGAAATGGCTCGTCGAGGGCCGCCTCTTCGTTTCCGAAAGACGTCCATCCCGAAACCGGCAATCGCCTTCCACCGATCAATCGCGACAATTTGGATGACGCAGCTAAGAAAATCTACGACGCAGGCGGCAACGCACCCGGAGTTAACTACGGACCTCAGCGGCTGCGTCTTTATACTGGCGGCGCGGAAGTATTCTCGAGCGGCCTAAATGATTTTCTTCGCCATAAAGCGGGTCTCGAACCGCAAGTGGTGGAACTGAGCATTCTCGCCGCGGTGCGCGAGATGGATGGCGAATATGAGTGGACGGCGCACGAGCCCGCTGCGCTGAAGGCCGGCGTAAGCCCCCAGATTATCGATATCGTCAAATACCGCAAGGCGCTCACGGGAGTCCCGGAAAAGGAAGCCACTATCATCGCGTTGGGCCGCGAGGCGGTGGGCAAACATAAGGTGAGCCCGGAGACATACGCCCGCGCGCTCAAGATTTTCGGAGACCACCAGCTTGTCAACATTGTCTGCCTGATGGGCGATTACGCCTCAACGGCGATCATGCTGAGCACGTTCGATCAGCATGTGCGTCCGACGGATAAGCCGTTGCTGCCGATTCCGTGATAACGGAACGGTCTCTCAGGAGGCGAAAATGAGATCCGTCCACATGCTCGTTGGCGTGTTGCTGGTGAGCGGAGCAGGCGCGCCGGCATACACGCACGCTGGCCGACCGGGGCAAGCAACTACGGGCGGGAATCGCGGATCCATCGTTGAATCCCAGAGAGTGGTACCCGAAGACGTCTCAGCAGATTCAGGAAACCGTCTCCCGCTGATCCGCCGCGAAGCCCTGGATGATCGCGGCAAAAAAGCGTATGACGCTGCCAGCAGCTCTCGCTTCGCGTCGGGGTGCCGCAAGGCGCGGCTGAGATACGGCTTCACGGCACAGGGCTCAACGTGCGTTGGGCCTCGGCTGTAGGACGCCAGCTTACCGAATTAGCGATCCTGACGACCGCCCGTGAGATGGACCAGCCCTATGAGTGGTCTCTGCACGAAATGGAAGCGCTCTCCGTTGGGGCGGATTCGGCGGTTGTGGACGCAGTCCGGAATCGTAAACCCACCACGGGGCTCGGGGAGAAGGAAACTATAATCATCCAGATCGGGCGTGAGATCTTTGGCACACATAAACTGAGCGCGACCACCTACGCCTCTGCCTTGAAGCTCTTTGGGCAGGCCAACCTGGTGGACATAGTTGATCTAATGGGCCAGTATGCCGGAACGGCAACGAGACTAACCGCGTTCAACCAGCATATGCCCCCGCAGATGAAGCAGTTTTTGCCGGTGCCGTTCAGTCTTCCTGATGACATTCACCCCGACACGCGAAGCCGGCTTCCGCTCGTTTCGAGCCAGAACCAGAATCCTCAGGCAAGCCCCATTTTGTACAGCCGCTCGCTGGAGCCCGAGGGCACGGGCCCAGGGCTGATCGCGCGCCACGGAGCAGGACTTAAATCCTTGGAGGCCAGCGTCGGGAGACGACTGATGGACTTGGCAATCTTAGTGACGGCGCGGGAGTATGACGAGCAGTTTGACTGGAGTATCAATCAGCTCGCCGCGCAAGAGGACGGGCTCGAACCGGCGATTATTGAAATCGTTCGCGAACGCAAGCCGCTGAGTGGGCTGGGCGAAAAAGAGGCACTGATTGTCAAGTTCGGCCGCGAACTTTTCGGCCAACATTTTGTGACTGCGGAGACGTACGCTCGTGCCCTGGACGTCTTTGGAGAAAGAGACCTCGTGGATTTCGTGGCGTTGATGGCGCAGCATTCGAGCGACGATACTGTGCTGATCGCTTTTGATCAGCACCTGCCCGCAGGCCAGAAACCGTTGCTGCCTGACCTGAAATCCGGAACCCGCTGATCTGCTCAAAAACTATCCAACTGGTTTTGGCGCTTTGTGCCACGCTCCGTTGCCTTATCCTGCATGCGGGAGGCACGAACTCGCGGCGTCGTTTGCATTCCCAATTGACGACACGGGTTGAGTCAAACATTGGAATGCGGCCCCTCTTGAATCACTTCTCCCCTAATTGAACGCCAGGATTAAAGCACTGGTTAGAAGTTCTCTAAGTAATTACAATGCAACGTAATGGGCGGTTAGCTCAGCGGTTAGAGCATCCGGTTTACACCCGGAAGGTCCAGCGTTCAAATCGCTGACCGCCCACCAAACATCTCCCTCAGATTGAACTGCTTACGCGGCATTTTCATTCGCCGCTTTTTCGCCAGAGTTGGGTCCATTGGGTCCAACATTGGGTCCAATAACAAACCCAAGGCCCGCTTTCCTCGCGTTCCGCTGCCGGTATTCCACCTCTTCGCCCGTATGGTCGTAACCGTCTGTAGTTCGCAAACTAGAGTGGCCGATCCACTTCGTTTGCAATTCAGGTGGCGTCCCATTCTTCCGCAAGATCGTCACCCGTGCGTGCCGGCAAGCGTGGAAACCACCACGGGGGATGCCGAGTTTTTGCAGCAACGGATGGAGCACGCGCTTGCGGAGATTGCCAGCGTGAATCGGAGCGCCGTTGCTCGCCTGAAAAACGCGGCCAGACGTGCGGCCCGCTAAATGCTGCCGCAACAAATCGGCAAGCTCTGGGTCGATGTCGATGATGCGCTCTCCGTTCTCCGTCTTAGTGGATTGCTCGACGCCCTCCACAATGCCGCGACGAACGTAAATCACGCAGTTGGTAAGATCGAGGTCATCTAGACGCAGCCCAGCGGCTTCACTGATCCGCATCCCCGTGCCCGCCAACAGCGCAAACAGTACGCGGTTCTGGCCTTGGGTTGCGTTGACGATGCTCTGGATTTCAGTCTGCGTGAAATAACGCTGTCGAGGTCGTGGTGCTTTCGGTAGCTTCCAGTCCCACGGTGCCCATACCTTTCTCCCTACAATCAGCTTGATGATGTCGATGATGTTCAGGATCGACTTTCGGCTGAGCTTGTAGGTTTTGATTAGCGTCCCGTTCTTTCGACGCCTCTCAAAGGTCGCTTGCTTCAATTCCGCCGCGAACTCCTGCACCGACGTTTCAGTAATCGCATCGAGCGGAAGTGAACCAAAACGAGGAAGAATGTGCTTCGTGAGTGCACTCTCCATCGTGCGGATCGGGTGAGGCTTTCCATCGAGCCAAGCTTGATGGTACTTCCGGCACCACCCTACACGTTGCCCGAAGGTCACAACGGGGGTCGGTGTAACCGCGCTTCGTAGGTGCTCTGTCGTGTTGACACCCATCTTGCCGATTGCCTCCGCGCCCTTGCGGATCGCTTCGGGTTTCGTCAACTTCTCCTTTCCTACCGCTGGACCGATGGGCAGGGATTTCCGTTGGCGTTTCTCTTGTCCGGGAACGTCAACGTAAAATCGGACGTGCCACATCGACCCTTTACGAACCACTTGCCCTTTCTGTCCAGACCGTCGGCTCATGGATTTCGCCTTTCGCCGCTGATCTGGCGCAACTGCCAAAACATTAATCGTCACCGCCTGCGATTGCAAGGCAGTGCTTTGTGTCGATTTTTCAGGTCTTACTGCCGATGAGACACGAACATCTGCCCGGTCTGGATTGGCGCCCACGCCATGATCACCAGCACCGGTGTTGTCTTGAGAGCTGCTCTTCGCGGCCACAGAACACTCCTCGATTAGATTTGTGTTTGTGGGAAAAAACCGGAATGGATAAGGGAATCGTGGTTAAGCAGAAATGGCTAAGGGCAATGGGTGAAGGGAATGGTCTCCGCCCTGCGCAAAGCAATGGTCAAAAGCCAAACCAAGGCCTGTGGCGGTCCGCCACAGGCCTTGGTTTTGAAAGCCCTTGAATCCGCTGTATGTGATATTCGGTTTTCCTCCCATGCCTCAGTCCCTGGAATCTGAACGGCGCAGTGGTCGATCTTGTATGTGTCTCGTTTTCTGCGACCGAAGACGCTCGTCGGGAAATTTGTGCTCAGCCTCTGATGGAACAAGCGTTACAAGCGGAACTGTTCCACTTGTAACGCTTGGTTGTGTCACGGCTTTGCGTATTATCGCTGTCATCGTTCTGGCTGGGGTCGCGTATTGCGAGGTTCTTCGCCGCGCTTGTTGTGGTTCGGGCTGGCTTACTACGAACTCCTCGGAGTTCCCGCGCGGAAGCAATTGCAGAGATTTTGCTGCACTCCGCATCTGATAGGGCTCAATGGCGATTGCAAATCCAGGTGGAGAAAGCTTCATCACAGCGGGATGGTGAACCAGTCGGCAGTAGATCAGATGACGGCTCTCGGTTCCTGTGACGATAAGCATCCGCAATCTCTCTCCTAGGCACGCGACCAGGCGAGAGAACCCCCTGGCGAATCCCTTCAACTGCGACAGGGGACTGCGCTGCTGATCATCCATAATCGCGACGCCGATACGGTTGTAGTCGTGCCAGAGCACGAGTTCCTCCCAGAGGTAAGGTTTTCCGCCGCGCTGTGGGAGGGCTTCTATCGGACAACCCTCATAGACGAAGGTGTCGATTTTGCGTTGATGATCGAAGGCGAAGTCGGCCGGCCAGAGCCGAGCTTCAAGGTAGAAACTCACCGCCAGCAGCCGGCTCAGTACCCTGGCCGTATCGTGCGTACGTCTTGCCCGGCGATCCCTATCAAGCAGCCGGGTTGTCGCTCCGGTGATTTGGTACACAACCGGGTAATCGGCTACTCGGCGAACGAATCCGGCGCGCTCCAGACCTCTTAAGTATGCCAGCACGCGCGTATCGGAATTAGCCACTTCAAGCGCTTTGGCCTGTTCCAGAGTGCAATAGCCGCCCAGTTCGGTAACGATCTTCAGAAAGCTCTCGATTTTTTCATCCATCAGTGCCGTTCGGCTTTGGAACCGCTGCCGCATCTGCATGTGCCCTCCCTATCGATATAAGGTGGTGGGTGGATGATGGATCGATCCTTCGGTTGGGTCCGCTAGTTATGAATCTGTGTACTTATGGATGGAGAGTTTGTGGCGAGACTAGCGCGGCCCGAGTCAACTGGCGGTGGGTCAAGGACCGGTTGTGGGTAGCGGCGAGAAACAGGCTTGCGACAGGGAGACTCGTTCCCGCCTACTTTGGAATCACGGCCCTCTATCTTAACTAAAGGGCATCCAGGCCGAAAAATCCTTCGCCCAAATGAAAGGTCCTTCAAAACGCTGTGGAAATCTTTCCGAGAGGGTCGCTAAGCGCGACCGCGCGTATTGGTGCCGCCGCCAGTTCGTGGACGGGGAACCCGTCCACGAACACCTCCTTGAAGCCCCGTCCACAAGGACGTGTGGTAACGGAATGGTAAGGGAGACAACTCCCATGGTGAATTGGGCGGTGAATCTCGCCCGAGATTCACCGCCTTTTGCGACTGGCTGAGGGCCGTCTTTCGGCCAAGGATTGGGTAAGAACTGTCGGTCCATAATCAAGGCACTGATCCGGGGAAAGTCACGACTCTCATGTCAAAAATCTTAGAAATGCTTGCCTCCAAGCTGGTTGGCCGCCTCGATTTCCAAGTTGCGTTTTCGCCTCGGTGCCCACCTCGGGTTTTCCACAGTCGTCGGGTAGTGACTGAACAGCTCCTTTATGTACTAATGGCCGCCGCCTCAGCAAAAGTTTGCGCGGGCGTCGCGAAAAATCTTTATGCGGTCCCCCCGATGACCAGCCATTGTCTTGCACTAACCAGGCCGAAATCACCCCTCAACTATCCTAATGCACATCGACTGGGCAAAAACTAGCGCCTTGGCCGCAAAAAATTATTCGCCAAGTCGCCGCTGCGCGGCGGCGGTCCCTTCCTCACTAGGCCCCAACTGGCCTCCTATCTCTACTAATGTCCAACGACCCGGCAAAAATAGTAGACTCGGCCTTTGCGGCGAGCCAGCTGGCTTCCCGCCGACGTTAGCCTTTGGCTAAACTGCTCCCTATATCTACTAATGGCCATCAAGGTTGTGAAAATGGTTCACCGCCGCTACTGAAACCTCCCAGATACACTCTCTCCCTATATCTACTAATGGGCATTGGCTCGGCAAAAGTTTGCGTCAGGCTAAAAGATTTTTCGCATGGCCGCCAGAAGCCCAGTCGGACCCACCTACAGGCCGAACTCGGGCCCCAAACATCCTAATGCACACCGAGTCGGCAAAAGTTTGCGCCCATCCCTCCGGTCAGGTGCGCACCCAGCCGTTAGCCCTCGGCGGACGAACTCAACCCTCAAATACCCTAAATGCACTTCGACTTGGCAAAAATGGTCGGCTCATCTCAAGAAATTTTGCCTTAGTAAAATTTACGTAGGATCACAGCCAACAGATAGGGCGTCGTCTTAGCTAGCTAGGCTCGCTGCCAAGGTGAGCGCGGTGCAGACAGAACTTCGCAGATGCCCATGTCCCGCACCCGTTCTCGGAATTCAATGCCAAAGATCGCATCGCGGTCGCGGAGCAGGAAGCGCGGGAGCTGGTCAAAGGGAAATGCCTCCCGCAGTTGCTGTCCGGTCCACTGCGCGGTCGGGTGGGCGGTCACATTGAAGTGAAGGATGCGACGCCGCTCATGGGCCAACACTAGAAACACGTAAAGGACCTGGAAACGGATCGTGTGCACGGTGAAGAAATCGATGGAGACCAGTTGCTGCAGGTGATTGTCCAGGAATGTGCGCCAGGTCTGAGACGGCGGTTTGCGGCAGCGCACCAGGTATTTGCTCACGCTGCTCTCTCCGATGTCGATGCCGAGCTTGAGCAGTTCGCCGTGGATGCGGGGTGCCCCCCAACTGGGATTCTGCCGGCACATCTGGCAGATCAGATCTCGGACCTCGCGCGAAATGACGGGTCGTCCGGGTTGGCCGTGCCGCACCTTCCACGTCCAGAACAGCCGAAAGCCGGCAAGGTGCCAAGCAATGACCGTTTCTGGCTTGACGATGGACAGCGCCGAGCGCCAGGCGGGACAGGCAGATCCACAACAGACGGTCCACTGGAGTCAATTTCGACCGTTTTCCTGCGGACCTCTGAAGCACGCCGATTTGGTGGCGCAGAGCCAGGTTCTCGAGCTGAAGGGCAGCACGCGCACGGAAGAGCGAAGACAGTATGGCGAGGAATGTCGTGAGAGAAATGAGCATCGGCGAGAATTATAGAATTATGAAAGGAATATAACCGCCATCCGCTCAGATATTTCGAGATTTTCGAGAGGCACAGCCGTTTCCATGTGCTGATGTCACTAAAAAATGCCGATGACGGGTGTTTCAGAACCCGCATAAAATCTGAACAAAAATCGTCATCGTGCAAACTCCACATCGGCAGCGACATACAAACACCAGTCAACGGCCATCAACATCTATAGTCGGCTGGCAGAATCCCACCCTCTCCGCCATTCTATCTGCCCTACTCGTCGCCTTTGCACTCTAATGGAACGCGATCAATCAGCTTACGCGCGCGGACTTGAATTGCTTTACCGATCTAGTACATACTCAGCCGAGTCATGCGACGTGTAATCGCTCTCCAAGGTTGTTTGGCGCTGGTCTTTGCCTTCTTTTTGGCGCCCTATCAGCACGTCCATGAGGGTCAATGCGACGGCCGTGGAAGCAACGGTTTCTACGACGATTCCACCGTCGTTCACGCGCACCCGTTCTTCCTTTCCCACGTGCATGCGGATGTCTTTTCGGTTTCGCACAACAAAGAGGGTCGCACCAGCATGGAAGAGCCATCTGAGGAACACGCTTCTTGGTGGCTGAACAACTCTTCGCTCATTCTAAGTGGCGCGATTCTGCTGGTTGTTTTACCGGAGTCGCTCGAGGTTCCCGCACTCACGGCGGCTTCGTTCTCCAGCATTACGATCGTCGACGAACGAGGACACGACCCTCCCCCTCTGGACTGTTCTGTTCCTCGCGCTCCTCCCGCTTAAACCTGCCTTAGTACTCCTT
>Ga0206974_1152_pt1 | contig 15268 bp, 16 predicted proteins | sample Alteio_BWOrgHeat_84_FD_152920 | JGI IMG/M metagenome (GOLD analysis project Ga0206974, IMG submission 152920) | Enriched cells from forest soil in Barre Woods Harvard Forest LTER site, Petersham, Massachusetts, United States -... | ecosystem: Environmental > Terrestrial > Soil > Temperate forest >... | reverse complement strand
GGCAATAATAGTGGTGAGCAATTCCGCGGAAGAAAATACAGTAAAAGGAATCTATGCGCTACGAAATTTGATATTAAAGAAGTACAAAAAGTAACCGCAAAGAACACAGAGAAGGAACTTTGCGACTTCTGCGTAAAAAACGTTGCGCCCTCTGCGGTTAAATTATTTTCCCTCTTCCGGCAGAATAACAAATGTCTTCGTACATTCTTTACAACTTCCGTGTTCTACCCATTTGTATTCGCCATGCTGTGCAAAGGCATGAACGATCGAATATCCTTTCGGGCATTCCATCACGCCCGTTTGGTAAGGCTCGATGAAACCAACATACGCACTGTCGACAAATACATTGATATTGGTTGTGTATTCATTTTTTATACTCAGCGAACAAACAGGTATTCCTCTTTTTTTTGTTATTGAAGAAACCATTGGATGATTTTTTGCTTCGTTGATCTTGAACACTTCTTTCCCACGCAGCTTCACATTTTTTGTTGCCATAACCGACACTTCGCATTGCGAATTATCCTGAGCAATGATCGTATTTATTCCGAAAAAGCAGATGAAAACGATCAACAGAATTCTTTTCATAAAAATATCATTTTAATAAAAAGTGAATGTACAATAAGTACGATAAAAATAAAATGAAGTTTAACTGCACACATTTTCGCGAGCGTCACGCTCGCGGAAGCATATTCGGAAACGATCAGAAATATTTTTACATTTGGGTAGTAATTTCATTTTCATGAAACGCCTTGCGGTTATTCTGTTTTTAACGGTTACCTGTTTTGCTGCATCAGCACAAACAAAGCGTGCGCTCATCATTGCTATCGCAAATTATCCACCCGAAACAGGCTGGCCGAATATCAGCTGTGACAAAGATGTGGAACTCGTTAAACCCGCATACACCAATCAGGGATTTACAGATATTACATTGCTCACCGACAGCAATGCTTCGCACGATGGTTTTGTGAATGCAATGAAATTACTCACAGCAAAAACGCAAAAAGGGGATATCATTCTGGTGCATTATTCCGGTCACGGGCAACAAATATTTGATGATAACGGAGATGAACCTGATGGTCTGGATGAAGCATTGGTAACATGGGGAGCGCCTTCCGAATATTATGAAGGTTACATAGGAGAAAAACATTTGCGTGATGATGAATTCGGAATGTTGCTTGATGAACTCAGAACAAAAGCGGGCAGTACAGGAAATGTAATTGTGGTAATTGATGCATGCCACTCCGGAACTGCTTCGCGTGGAATTGCAAAAAAACGCGGAGGAAAACCTGCGCTTATTCCACCGGGATATTCACTGAAACAAAATGGAAAGGAAATAAATTCAGGATTTTTTTCAAGTGGTTTTAAATCACGGGGCGCTTTAGTTTCACTTTCACCGATGATCACGTATTCGGCTTCTTCGTTCGATGAAGAAAATTCGGAAACGTCTGATGATGCAGGTAATGGTGTGGGTTCGCTGAGTTACGCGATTGCAAAAGCATTAAGTAAATGTAATAAAGATTTTACTTACAGAACACTTTTCGCTTCCGTGCTTTCCATCATGAATCAGAAAGTACCGCAACAAACACCAATGATAGAAGGTGAAATGGATCTGGCATTGTTCAATGGAAAATATGTGAAGCAGCAACCGTATTTTACACTGAAAGAAATTACGGAAAAGAAAATTGTTTTAAATGCCGGAACACTTACAGGTGTTTTTGAAAATACGAAAGTGGCCATCTATCCCTCAGGAACATTGAATAAGGAGAATACTACTCCGGTTGCAAGAGGCGAGATCATCAATGCCGGATCCTATCAATCGGTGATCAAACTGGAAAAAGAAATTCCTTTAAAAGCAGCAGTTGATTACTGGATTTTTATAACAGAACCTTCCTTTAAAATTTTTTCGGTGAAATATAATATCAGAGATTTTGATGATAAAAATTTAGCTGCGCAAATTACTGAACGATTGAATGCATCTGGTGTTGCAATGCATGATGAAAAGAATCCCGACATCATTTTAAATAAGGATAAAGACAAACTAAAAATTATCCGTTCGTCAGATAGTTTTGTTCTCGACTCTTTGGATGCGGCATCTTCCAATTCAGTTGATATGATCGCAGCATATATAAAAATATTTTCACAAAATAAATATCTCATCGATCTGGCTTCAGGATTTACGGCAGATTTGAAACTCACATTATTGCCATGTGATGAAAACGGAAAGTTAACAGAACGAAAAGATACAAACGCATTTTTTGAGATGAGAAGTGGAATGCATGCGAGGATAAAAGTATTCAATAACTCAGATCAAAAAATATATTACAATATTATTGATGTGCAACCCGATGAACAGATAAATCCTGTTATTCCATTACCAAATGAACTTACACTGAAACATGCCGAACAATATGTACTCGAACCAAATTCGGAAAAAGAATTACCAGCGATCTTAACCATCACACCACCTTATGGCAAAGAAGTATTTAAAATATTTGCTGCAAATGAACCATTCAATCTCACGACCTATATTGTAAATAATACTTCGCAATCCACACGTGGAATTTCAGGAAGTGTTCAGAATGCATTTAAAAGACAGGATTTGCAAACACGTGGAGCGACAATTAAAAAAGAAGAACGGCAAACACTTTACACAAACGAATTTGTCTTTTTTATAAAACCATAATTTTTTCATTAGAGAAATTATGAACAACGTTGTACAAAGTTTGATAATGAAATTTTTAGATATAACTTGCTTTAATAATCGCACCCTTAATCCCATTTAGTATGAAAACAAAATTGACAATCATTATTCTTGGTTTCTTCTTTAGCGTAAATCTTGTATTGGCTCAGGCAGGCAGTGAGTGTCCCGTAAATTCATTTTCGAAATCGTATGTTAAGACAAGAGGTGTAAATAAAAACATCAAAAAGAATTATGCTCCGGGAAAACAGATCATGCTTGCTTCAAAAGCGGTGAAGCCAAAAACGCGCGGCAAATCATGCATGATCAGCATTTACAATTACAATAAGGAAAGCATGAACGTATATGTTGACAGCATTTATCACGGAACCGTTAAAGCAAACAGTATTGGTGTTGTGGAAGGCATCGGCAGCTATTCAAATGTGTATTGCCTCAGTGATGACCAGTCCAAACAATGGTTTGAAATGGGAAGTTGCAAATGCACGCTTGTTCTTCATCTGAAAACAGAAGGGGAGAACGGGGAGATTAAATACTAGTTCTCAAGATACCCTTTCAGTGAAGTATGGATAATATGCGTCCATCCTTCTTTAAAATTCTCTTTTGCAAAATCAGGATTACTCTTCGGAAATGTTTCCAGTCCTTCATGCGTTAAACGCAGTTTGGTTTTATTTCCCTCTTCAAATAATTCGAACGTAACAAAGGACACGCCTTCATATCCTTTGTACGTCCACGTATGTTTAAGTTTTTTAAATGGAATCACTTCAATGATCTTACAAAGATGTGTATAAGGATTCTCCGGATCCTTGCCACCTTCGAACTGAAATTCAAAACCAACTTCGGGTCTGAATGCTTTGAGATCGAAATACCATTTCTTCATTTCATCTTTATCGGTAATAGCTTTCCACACATTTGAAACCGGAGCATCAAAGGTTCGTTCAAAAACTAATGGCTTATTTTCCATTCTGTAATTTATGATAATAGATATACGAACCTGCAAGAAAAGCCAGTGGTACGATCATAAATATCGGTCCGCCAATTGGTCCTCCTAAAGCAATCACAGAATAGGTTGCCCCGATCAGATCAAATGCAATTCCAGCATATGCCCACTCCTTTATTTTTGGAAACCCGGGAATAAGTATCGCAACAATTCCTAAAAATTTTGCCACACCGATAAACGGAATAAAATAAACCGGATAACCCAATTGGTCATGCATAAATTTAATGGCATCCGATGTATTCAGGATATCAGGAATGGAAGAGAAAATAATGAAGGCTGAGAACAAGCCCGTAATAATCCAGTAAATAATTTTTGTTTTTTTCATGGGGTTTTTATTTCATCGTTTTTAAATAAACTTCGAGATGATTGATTGTTTGGTTTCCGCCTTCAACTGCACCGTATTCTTTCACTACTCTGTCCCGTTCTTCCGCAGTCGCAAATAATGAATGCATAGTGAGGTATGTTTTATTTCCCTGTTTTTCGAAAGTAACAGTTACGTGAAAAATGTTCGGGTCATTCTCATCTTCCGAACCATGAACATAAACAAGACGTTCTGGTTTTACTACTTCTTCAAATACAATTTTATTCGGAAAATTCATTCCGTTCGGACCGTGCATCATGAATCGCCAAACACCACCCGGTTTAACACTCATTTCGTGAATGGTGTTTGTGAATCCATCCGGTCCCCACCAGTGTTTTACATGTTCGGGATTTGTCCATGCTTCAAATACCAGCTCCTGCGGAGCATTGATCAATCGTGTGATCGTGATCTCCCTGTTTGATTTTTCAGTTTGTGTATTCATTGTTATAATGTTATCATGTATTCTTCAAGTTTGTCAAGACTTTGATTCCATCCTTCATTCATACCATCAAGATATGGTTTTGCTTCAGGTTTGATATTTAAAACATTTGCCTGCATAGTAAGCTTTGTTTTGTTGCCATCTTTTTCAAAAAGAATAGTGTTCCGTATATCAAACAGGTGTTTGCCTTTCACATCCATCGCGGCACTCATGAAAACAAGTTTTTCATTTTTTTTGTTTTCAATAAATTTTCCATCCATCGGATAAATTATACCGTCTGGTGCTTTCATATCAATGCGGATATTTCCACCGGGTGTGGGATCCCACTCGCACAGTGGATTTGTAAAACCTTTTGGTCCCCACCATTGCTTAACATGTTTAGGATTTGTCCATGCTTCGAAAACAAGATGAAGAGGTGCGTTGATCATGCGTGTGATCGTCAGGTCTCTTCCTGTAGTTTCTGTTTGTTGTGTCATGATTATTAATATTAAAGGTTAGATAAATATTCGTCAAGCTGATCGAAGGTGCCTGTAAATCCATGCTGCATGGATGAAAATCCATCTTCAAAGATTTTGCGTTCTTCTGCTGTTGCATTTATCGGTCCGCCACGAAGTGTGAGTGTCGTTTTACCATTGTGCTCGGTAAGGGTAAGAATATTCATAACTTCTGCCGGCCATTTTGGCGCCATCGGGTGTCTTGTGATTCCGCCACGCTCATCCGAAAATGAATTTACGAATACAATTTTTTCTGGTGGAATAATTTCGTGATAAATAAATCTTCCCCACATTTCAGTACCGTCAGGTGCTATCATGCTGTAATGAAACATACCACCGGGACGTAGATCAACTTTCGTTGTGCCCATTTTCAATTCTTTTGGTCCCCACCAATGTTTAAGGTGTTCGGCTTTTGTAAGTAAGTTGAAAACAACTTCACGCGGTGCATTAAATTCACGTGAGATCTCGAACTCTTTCCCTGAAGGTTCGTTTATAGTGTTACTTTTTTCTGACATGTTTTTTGGTTTTGGGTTGGATTTTATTTTTCTTTTTTGCCTGCAGTTTATTCAGATAAAGTTCCAATGAATCCAGCTTTGTGTTCCACATTTTTTTGTACTGCTCCAGCCACTCTGATACTTCACTTAGATTCTCCAGATGTGCTTCACAATACCGTTCGCGACCTTGCTGCTTAATTGTGATCAATCCGCATTCGGTTAATATTTTTATATGTTTTGAGATGGCAGGACGACTTATATCAAATTTTTCGGCCACCGAATTCAGGTTAAGAGAATCGTGTGCAACGATATTGATGATCGCCCTCCGTGTCGGGTCGGCTATTGCCTGAAAAACATCTCTTCTCATTTAATTCAAAATATTAATATGTAACTAATCGGTTACAAATATATGTGTAACAATTCGGTTACGCAACTTTTTTTTATAATTTTTTGGAAATGAAATTTTATTGGTAAAAAAAATGTGCAGTTAATTTCCCATTGGAGGATTTGTCAGATTAATATCTTCATCCTCTTTCTCCTTTTTAAATTCCAGTTTTCCGAATTTATAGGTGAAGTTGATACCGAAGGAACGGTAAGGTAAGTCACGTACATTATATAACGTGAAGTTTACTCCGGTAAGATTTGTTTTCTGTTCGATGTATTCGTTAAACGGATTTGTTGCAGTAACCGCAATACTTGCTTTTTTATTGAAGAACTGTTTACGCAAAGCAAAATTATAGGTGGTGAATGAAGGCAGTGTTCCCTGTGCATTTACACGGGGAGAATTAAAATTGCCAAACACTTCAACGATAAATGTTTTACTGATCTCGTATGAGCCATTAATATTTATCCTGTAATTGAATCCCTGAACATTATTCCCCGGCAATGCACCATTTGTGATATAGCGCTGGAATCCGGAAATATTTGTACGAAGGTTTATTTTTTTAGTGAATGGAATGGAAGCAAAAACATTGACCCCGATATTATCTTCTCTTCCAATGTTTTCACGGGTAGTTACTGAAACATTAGTATATGTTGCTGAGTCACCAACTTTATATGACGAATAATATCTGGTGAAAGGTTGGATATCATCTGTATTCCATCTGTAAAATAAAGTGGTATTGATCACCATTCCTTTTTCAAAAGATTTATTATATCCCAATTCAATTTTATCACCAAGTTCCGGACGCAATGTTGGATTTCCGGTGGAGAGATTCTTCGGATCGCTTGCATTTATAAACGGATTCAGATCGCGGTAATCAGGGCGTTCGATGCGGTGCGTGTAACTCAGTTTCAATGTCTGATTCTTTTTGAATGTATGCGAAATAACTCCGGAAGGTACATACGTTTCATACGGTTTCAGATTTACAATTCCTGAATTTGAAAATGTAATTTCAGGCTTTGTATATTCATAACGCAACCCTGTTTTCACGTCAAGCCATTTCAGGATTTTAAATTTTGCAGATACGTATCCTGCATAAATCGTACTTGTATAATTCAGGTTTAACGACTGTAAACTATTGTAGGAATATACATTAGGAGTTTGCAAAGAGTAAACATCCGAGTTGCTGTTGATATTTGTAAATATTGCTTTGGCACCGGTTTCCAGTACGAAATTTTCTCCAACCGGATGCGTGTAATCTATTGAAACAGTCGACTCGCTTTCTGTTCCGGGATTATTTCCATATGCACCCGAATAGGTCGAATCATTATAAAGATACTGCTGCGATTGCAGGTAATGCGAATAATTATTATCACTTGAATATAAAAATGATATTTCAAGCAACTGATCTTCTTTTTTGAATTTATGTTTATAGTTCAGCCCATATTCAAAAGATTGAAGATGAAAAAGATTTGTTGTAAGAGCGCGGTCATTGATATTTGAAAGAACAGTCCCGGCTGAGTCCATCACTGTATTTCTGACATTTGCTCCCGAATTATAATTTCCAAAATAGTCAAATCCGAATGATCCGCTGATATTATCTTTTGAAGTGATGTCCCAGTCGAAACCAAGCCCTGACTCAAATCCCTGTCGGTTGAATGCGCTCGAACCATTTTGATTGAGTGTAGAATTTTGCAATGAAACATTATCCTGAGAAATACGGTTCATCGAATTATTTGTGGTGGATGGAAGTAGCGCATTTCCTCCTAAAAATAAATTCATACCAAAATGTTTGTGATGCATATTCAGATTCACAGTACCATTTTGCAGTCTTGTTCCTCCCGTTAACGAAACATTTCCATTTATTCCTTCGGCAGTACTTTTTTTAAGAATGATGTTGATGATCCCTCCGGTTCCGGCAGCATCATATTTTGCACCCGGACTTGTGATCACTTCAATACTTTGTATCTGGCTTGCAGGAATAGATTGTAATACTTCAGCGATATTGTTTCCGAAGATCACCGAAGGTTTTCCATTGATCAAAAAACGTATGCTCGAACTGCCCTGTAATTCTACATTTCCGTCAACATCAACTGATACCTGCGGAACTTTTTTCAACACATCGGCAGCTACTCCGGTTTGAGAAGTGACATCCTGATCAACATTATACACCATTTTATCGATCTTGTTTTCGATGATCGATTTCTCTGAAGTGACGGTTACTTCCTTTAGTTTTTTGCCAAAGCTTAAGAGTTTTATATTCCCTAATAAAGCAACCGGATTTGTTTTAGTGATTGAGATATTAGTATGTGTTTCACTTTTGTATCCGATGAAAGAGATCGTTACTTTATAGGTTCCTTCACTGATATTTGTTAGTTTAAAAAAGCCTTTGTCATCCGTTACTGTTCCATTCACAACTTTATTTCCCGCAACGAGAACCAAACCGACAGTCGCATATTCTACAGGTTTTCCGGATGCGGAGTCGATCACCCTTCCTGTTATTTTTCCAATTCCTTTTATTTCTTTTTGTTGCGCACTTAGCGTAAACGCCAGTGCGAGAAAAAGAATTGATAATATTTGTTTTGGAATCCTGTTAACGCGCATCAATAATTTTAAAAGGTTTCAAGTATACTTTTTTTCAATAAGTAAATAATGAGATTTATGAAACATGTTGTTAACCACAAGTTAAATTTGGATGGTTGGATTATCCCAACATTCATCATTTATTATTAATTTTACCACCGATGAATGAGCATGACGCTAAACTTAAAATTGATAAACTTACCCGTGAGCTGAATGAGCACAGTTATAAATATTATGTACTGTCTCAACCAACGATTAGTGATACGGATTTTGATCTGTTGCTGAAAGAACTCGAAAAACTGGAAGAAGAATTTCCTGATCTTGCACACGAAGATTCTCCGACTAAAAAAGTAGGAGGGGAGATCACCAGGGAATTTAAAACGGTGAAGCATAAATATCCGATGCTGAGTCTTGGAAATACTTACAGTGAAGAAGAGTTAGCAGAATTTGATAACCGCATTCGCAAAAGTATCGGTGATGATTTTGAATATGTATGCGAATTGAAATTTGATGGATTGGCGATCGGATTAACGTATGAAAAAGGAAAGCTGATCCGCGCAGTAACCCGTGGTGACGGTGTTCAGGGCGATGAAGTGACAACAAATGTGAAGACAATTAAAACAATTCCGCATCAGTTGGGTGAAGGAAATTATCCTGATGAATTTGAAATTCGAGGAGAAGTTTTGATGCATAAAAAAACGTTTGCAAAATTGAATGAGAAGTTGCGGAAAGAACTTGAAGCAAAAGGTTTTGATGAAGAAGAAATTGCGGAAAAATTATATAAGAATCCGCGCAACTTTGCCTCAGGGACGCTGAAAATGCAGGACTCGCGTGAAGTTGCCAAACGACCGCTCGATGCATTTTTATATTTTTTATATTCTGATGTCCCCGTTGCCGATAATCATTTCGACAGCCTGAAAAAAGCAGCCTCATGGGGATTTCAGGTTTCCGATCATTATCAGAAATGTAAAAAGCTGGATGATGTTTTTGCATTCATAAAAAAATATGAGACCGAACGTTTCAAACTCAGTTATGAAATTGATGGAGTTGTAATAAAAGTAAATGATTACCACCAGCAGCAGGAACTGGGCTTTACGGCAAAGAATCCGCGTTGGGCTATTTCATTTAAATACAAGGCACAAAGTGCATCAACAATTTTGGAAAGAGTTACCTATCAGGTTGGGAGAACAGGAGCGATCACACCGGTTGCAAATCTGAAACCTGTGCAACTTGCAGGCACAACGGTGAAGCGTGCCAGTTTGTATAATGCCGATGAGATTGAAAGGCTTGATCTGCATGAAAACGATACCGTATTTGTAGAAAAAGGCGGAGAAATTATTCCTAAGATCACAGGTGTTGATCTTGACAAAAGAAATGTCCATGCTCACAAAATAAAATATACCACACGTTGCCCCGAATGCAACACAGAGCTGGTTCGAAAGGAAGGTGATGCCGTGCATTATTGCCCGAATGAAACCGGTTGCCCTCCTCAGTTGAAAGGTAAGATCGAACATTTTATCGGAAGGAAGGCGATGAATATTGATAGTCTTGGTGCTGAAACAATAAGTGGATTGTTTGAAAAAGGATTGATAAAAAACTACAGCGATCTCTATGATCTGAAATATGATGATCTGATTGGATTGGAGTTCTCAGTGGGTGACGAAGACGAAAAGAAGAAACGTTCATTGCAGCAAAAATCAGTTGAGAATATTTTAAAAGGAATTGAAGAATCAAAACATATTCCTTTTGAGCGCGTTTTGTTTGCCCTTGGAATCCGTATGGTTGGTGAAACCGTTGCGAAAAAACTTGCACAACATTTTCATTCATTGGAAAAACTTTCTTCGGCTACGATGGAAGAATTACTGAGTGTTCATGAGATAGGAGAGAAGATCGCTGAACAGATCGTGAAATTTTTTGGTGATGAAAATAATAAAAAGATCATTGAAAAATTAAAAGATGCAGGATTGAATTTTGAGATCGTGCATGATGAAAATGTAACACGGACAAATAAACTGGAATGGAAAAGTTTTCTCGTTTCAGGTGTGTTCACAATAAGCCGCGATGATCTGAAAAGGCTGATAGAATCAAATGGAGGAAGAAATGTATCCGCTATTTCAAAGAGTCTGGATTATCTGATCGCAGGTGATAAAATGGGACCTGAAAAATTGAAGAAAGCAACTGATCTGAATATTAAGATCATTTCAGAAGAAGAATTTATGAAAATGCTCGCTTAAATTTCGCAAAAAAAAAAACTCCCCAAATGAGGGAGTCTCTTTTACCAATTATCTAACCTTTATTTTATAATTTTTTGAATGAATGTCTGGCTGCCGGCTTCAAGTTTCATCAGGTATATTCCGTCAGACTTGAAAATAGTTGTATTCAATGGAATAGTTTGACTGCCGTGTATTTGCATGCCATCGTTGGCTTGATAAATACAATTTCCGAGAATGTCATACACAGCATATTTCACTTCCGTATTTGTGTTCAGGAAATATTCTATGTTCACTTTTTCGCCAACGGGATTCGGATAAATTTTTACGGATGAAATATTAAGTGAAGGTGCTTCAATTCCTACTGTGGTAGATATATTCAAATTGTAATCTTCGATCTCACCATGCCAGTCAATCGGGTCAGCCGGTATATTGCATGGAGTAGGCAGCGTATGACCGCAGGCTTGCGCCATTTTCATTGCGACACGTAAACGTGTAACACCAATCACGGCACTTGCAGGAATGGTAACGGTTGTGGTATATGAAGTTGTGGAATTATTATTTACGTTAACAAGTTTTTCGGTTGTGTCGTTAAAGACAAAATCGTGATTGGCATCCAGCCATACCCTAAGATTGGTAACATTACAAATACTGAGATCCTGAGTAAAGGTGATCGAAAATGAAACCTGAGATCCGGGTGCCGCATTTCCTGTTACATTCGTGTTGATATACCCTTCGTTGGTTGCTGATGTGCGGTTGATATCCGCAAATTTAACATTGGTAATACCCGGAGTACTCGGTCCATAACCATTCACAACCGGTAAGCAATACGTTTGACTGCCGGCTCTAAAACTCAGAAATAATATTACTGAGAGAAATAATACTGTACTTTTATTTTTCATATTCATATATTTAAAATATTTACCATTGTTGGTTAGACGTATAAAATGGAATTGGGGTTGCATGGGTTGACATTTTTTATTTCAAAAATTTTGAGACAGTGTTAACTTCGCAACGTATGTTAGTTAGAAATTAAGGATGAAATTTATCGAAGATATCAAAAATTATATAGGAAGATTTTTGCTGGGAAGAGATATTGCTAAAAGAAAATTGAAGCGAAGTTTCGTAGCGTTTAATGAAGTTCAGCATATCGGAATAGTTTATAACGCGCAAAAAAAGGAAGATGAAGAACTTGTTAATCACTATGCAAATCAATTGCGTCAGCAGGGTAAAAAAGTTTTTTTGATGGGATTTGTTGACATGAAAGAATTACCTCATAATAAAAAATTCAATCTTCAGAGTGAATTTTTCTGGAAAGAAAAACTGAATGGATTTAATCTTCCCGTAAAAGACAAAATTGGCCGCTTCCTGGATTACGATTTTGATATTTTGATGAATTTGTATTTTGAACCTTCACTGCCAATGCAGGCAATTGCGGCATATTCAAATGCAAAATACCGTATTGGTTCGCATATCGAAGGCGGGTTTGATTTTTATGACGCAATGATCAATGTGGAACGAAATAAAAATTTAAATTTCTTAATTGAACAAATTGATTTTTATTTGAGGAGTATAAAATAGACATTAGTCAACAGACCACTGTCGACAGTCGACTGTTGACAGCAAATAAAGAAACCATGAGAGGCACAGGAATAGCATTAGTAACACCATTTAAGAAAGATCTCAGTATTGATTTTGATGCACTTGCACGCATCATTGATCACGTAATTAATGGGGGAGTAGAGTATGTTGTGGCACTTGGAACCACAGGTGAATCACCGACACTCAGTAAAGATGAAAAGAAGAAAGTGTACTCGTTTATTTCGGAGCATGTAAAAGGCAGAGTTCCATGTGTTGCAGGAATTGGTGGAAACGATACACACGAAGTTGTTGATACAATTAAAGCATTCGACTTCTCGAAATTTGATGCTGTTCTTTCGGTAAGCCCGTATTACAACAAACCCAATCAGGAAGGAATTTTTCAGCATTATATGGAACTTGCAAAAGTTTCTCCGAAGCCGATTATTATTTATAATGTTCCCGGGCGGACAGGATCATTAGTTGCTGCATCCACAACACTGAGACTTGCAAATGCATCAGATAAATTTATCGCAACCAAAGAAGCATCAGGAAGTGCAGAGCAATTCATGGATATCTTAAAAGATAAGCCTTCAAAATTTTCAGTGATCTCAGGTGATGATAACCTTACATTGCCTTATCTCGCAATGGGAATGAGCGGTGTGATATCTGTTATCGGAAATGCATTCCCGAAAGATTTTTCAGAAATGGTACGCCTTGGATTGAAAGGCGATTTTGAAGCGGCACGCAAACTTCATTTTAAATTATATGAAGCGATGAAAACGATTTTCGCTGATGGAAGTCCGGGAGGAATAAAAGTGATTCTGAACGAACTGGGATTGTGCGAAAATATCGTGAGGCTTCCGCTGGCTGCGGTAAATGCAGGTGTTGAGAATAAACTTCGACAGTTGGCAAAATCGCTGCTGTAATTTTATTTAGAATTTACCCCAAGTTTTTCATTAACCAATCTGAAGGCGAATTCAAATTGTTCATCACGGCTCATCTTTGAATTATCGAGAGTGATCGCATCATCATCTTTTTTCAAAGGACTATCGTCACGTGTTGTATCAATATGATCGCGTTTTTGCAGGTTAGCAAGAACTTCTTCAAAAGTTGTGGTCTGTCCTTTTTCTTTCAGTTCATCAAACCTTCGTTGTGCACGAATATCCGGATCGGCAGTAATAAATATTTTCAACTCGGCACCCGGAAAAACAACGGTGCCGATGTCACGACCATCCATCACAATGCCTTTTTCATTCCCCATAAATTGTTGTTGTTTTACTAGAAAACGCCTCACTTCACTTATTGCGCTTACATCGCTTACTATACTTGCAATACGTGGGTTTGTGCGCAATTCATTTTCTATATTCTCGCTGTTAAGATATGTTTCCTGAAGATTATTTGACGGGTTAATTTTGAATTCTATTCGGATATTCTCAAGTGCTTTTTGAACGGAAGATGTATTATAAATATCGATCTGATTATTGATCATGAATAACGTAACCGCACGATACATCGCACCGGTGTCGATAAACCGGTAATTTAATTTTGCTGCAAGTTGTTTGGCCAACGTACTTTTTCCGCAGGAAGAATAACCGTCAATAGCGATGATGATCTTTTTCATTCAAAATAAATTTTGATGACACAAATTTAAGACAATAAAATTCTAAAAGAATAACGTGTTGTGCTATCAAAAGAGTTTTCACGAAAAATTAAGACTTGTCTTGTAATTTCAAATGGTCGTGAATACAATTCATAGAGATTCCTCAAAGTTCGCAAACTCACTTTTTCGGAATGACAGTTTCAACTAAGTATTATGGGCGGGGCTTTAGAATCATGCCGAATTACCGATAACTTTTTGCCCCGCCTTTCACCCTATCAAATCTGTCATTCCGACCGACTTTACAAGAGGGAGGAATCTCTTCAATTCATTTGTATTTTTAAATTGATAGCACAACATGTTAAAAGAATATTCTACTCAGAGGTTTTCTTTTTCAGGAAAAATTCGCCTGTGTTGATGACGAATGAAAAATGATCGGTGCCGTATCCTACACTGTATCCTGTATGTCCGTAAGCAAATTGAAATTTTTTTGTCACGATTCCAAAACCCCATGAAAAACCTGAGAATCCACCATACTGGTCGAGTTGAAGTTCCCACCTCCGTAAATAATTATATCCTAACCCGAGATAAAAACTTTTACCTAACAGTATCTCGCCACTGAATGTGAGGTGACTAAGCGTTTGTTTTGCCCAATTGATATCTTCAAGTTGCACTTGTCCTGTTGTTAAGTCTTTTGTAAGTCCGGGTTTATCAGGATTCTGATACATCAGCCCTGATGGAATTTCCAGGTGATTTGCAATAATTGAAAAGCGCAGAGGTGCATTCTGTAATTTTTTTGAAGCACCTAACTGAATATTGAAGGGCAACGATTCAGTATTATCGGGACGGTATGTTGTGAGTTGCTTTCCGTAATTACTGATAACAGCGGATACTGTTAACAAATTTTTACGATCATAATATGTTCCGGCAACATCAGCTGCAATACCCAATGAATTATATTCTTCAAGAGAAGAGTTAATGAATTTTATTGTTCCACCGTAAGAGAACTTGCCATAAGTGCGGGCATAACTTAAATGTAAATTGTACTCACCTGCATGAAAACTTCCTAGTACTTCGCCATTTACACTGGTCTTTGTAAAGTCGCCATAATTTATGAACTGCAGACCTACCGAAAATGTTCCTATGCTGTCGAAATGAAATGCATAAGCAGTATATCCTGCGCCAATTCCGGCAACATAATTTACATAATTCAACGTAAATTGTTTATTCATTTCCTTATTCAGTAACGATGGATTTTGAATAGCAAGATTGATGTCATTATCAGGTGTTGCAATACCATAACCTCCCAATGCGGCAATTCGTGCATTGGGTTGTACAGTAAGAAACTGGTAGGTGCTTGTGCCACCGATTTGCGCGGAAACAAATAATATTGTAAATGAAAATAAGAAAAGTAAAAATGTTTTCACCATAC
>Ga0206974_1151_pt1 | contig 15277 bp, 10 predicted proteins | sample Alteio_BWOrgHeat_84_FD_152920 | JGI IMG/M metagenome (GOLD analysis project Ga0206974, IMG submission 152920) | Enriched cells from forest soil in Barre Woods Harvard Forest LTER site, Petersham, Massachusetts, United States -... | ecosystem: Environmental > Terrestrial > Soil > Temperate forest >... | reverse complement strand
CATTAATCTTACCTATTTTAATCTTCCTCTTTTGGTAAAATATTCTTTTGCTAAAAGCAGAATTTTTGTGCAGGGGGGAATTGGAATAAATTTTACAGGCACACCAACAATCCGGTCTACAGAAAATTCGCAGAGGGATAATTATACAAATGGTGTTTGGAATAGAACAGTTGTTGATCCTCCGTACACACTCGAAACAAAATTGGATGTATTCAGCAGCCCGCGGTACAGTTTTATTTTTGGTATTGGCAAATCATTTGATATAAACGGAAAAGATCTTTCAATAGATATCCGGTATAATCTTCCTCTTACGAAAAGTGAAATGTTTACAACAGACGGAAATTATAATGACGGAGTGTTTAAACATAACGACCTGCTTGGTCTTGGCGGAATGACAGACGCACAAAATAATGCACCATTTATGTTGAACGATTTTAAAATGAGTGTCCTCACTTTATCAGTGAGCTATGCTCTATTCAAAAAATAATTTAAAGACAAAATCAAACACAAGTAATCATTAACTAACTTAAAGAATATAAACATGAAACCGGAAATAGGAATTTCAGAAAAAAATTTAAACAAGAGCATTACACTACTTTCAACAATTTTATCGGATGAAATGACATTGTATGTGAAGACACGAAAATTTCACTGGAATGTTTCCGGTGAAAGTTTTATGGAACTCCATAAATTATTTCAAGGCCAGTATACAGAACTCGAAGAAACAATTGACCTGGTTGCAGAGCGCATCAATAAACTGGGAGGTAAAACTATCGGTACGATGAAAGAATTCTCCGGTCTTACACGACTCAAAGAATCTCCGGATGATTATCCTTCGCAAAAAGATATGATGAAAGAACTTCTGGAAGATCATGAAACAGTAATTGTAGAATTACGCAAGGATATTGAAGTGAGTAATGATAAAAATAAAGATGCCGGCACAACCGATTTTCTCACCGGATTAATGGAGCAGCATGAATCTACAGCATGGATTCTCAGACGCTATTTAAATTAATCGGTGATGGAAAAACTGCTGTCAAAAATTTCCGCAAAGGCTGATAAAGCGACAGCAGTGTTTCGTAAAATCCCACTGAAAATAGATGCACATTATAATTTTCTGCAATCTTTTTTTATTGAGGTTTCAAATTTTTTCATTTTTACGGGACGATTTTTTAAAGAGGCGATAAAGCCACCTTACGAATTCAACGAACTGTTTAAGCAATCGTATCTGATAGGTTATAAATCGCTGCCATTAGTTGGTATTACCGGTTTCATCATGGGACTTGTTTTAACGGTTCAGTCGCGGCCTACACTTGCAGAATTCGGTGCCGAATCATGGTTACCCGCAATGATCTCTGTTTCTATTGTCCGTGAAATTGGTCCGGTAATAACAGCATTGATCTGTGCCGGAAAAGTAGGATCAGGTATTGGTGCCGAATTAGCGTCAATGCGTGTAACAGAGCAAATTGACGCAATGGAAGTTTCGGGAACAAATCCGTTAAAATATGTTATTGTAACACGGGTACTGGCAACAATATTCATGCTTCCGGTATTAACCGTATTCAATGATTCCATTTCAATGCTCGGGTCTTTTGTTGGTGTAAATATAAAAGGTGATGTAAGTTTCCATTTATACTTTTCACAGGCATTGGCGCAAATAAGTTTTACTGATGTTTTTCCATCACTCGTCAAAACATTGTTCTTCGGTTTGGCAATAGGATTGATCGCTTCGTATAAAGGATACAATTCGAATAAAGGTACAGAAGGAGTCGGACAGGCGGCAAACTCATCGGTAGTAATGGCATCACTGATGGTTTTTATTATTGATATGATATCGGTTCAGGTAACAAGTATTTTTTTAAACTGAGATGGAAAAAGCAATAAAAGAAAATCAAACGCCCACTCCTGTGCCGCAAAGTAATTTGGCCATTGAAATCCAACACCTCAAAAAATCTTTTGGAGCTAATGAAGTATTGAAAGACATAAGTATGAAAATCAATAAAGGAGAAAATCTGGTGGTGCTTGGAAAATCGGGAAGTGGAAAATCTGTTTTGATAAAATGCATGGTCCGCCTGATCGAACCGGATGACGGAACCATGGAAATTCTCGGAGAGAATATTGAAGACTTAAATGGCAAAGAATTAAATGTGATGAGAAAAAAAATCGGGTTTTTGTTTCAAAGCGGTGCACTGTATGATTCGATGACGGTGAGGGAAAATTTATTATTCCCGCTTCGGGATTCAAAAAAAGTTTTGTCGGAAGAGAAGAAACGATTGGTGGAAGAAGCTCTGCAAAATGTAGGACTTGAAGACACGATCGACAAGATGCCTTCTGAACTTTCGGGTGGTATGCGCAAACGTCTGGGACTTGCGCGAACACTTATTTTAAAACCTGAAATTATTTTATACGATGAGCCGACAACAGGACTTGATCCGATTACATCAAAAGAAATAAGCGAACTGATCCTGAGTATTCAGAAAAAATATAATACAACATCGGTTATCATCACTCACGATATCGCTTGTGCAAAAATTACGGCAAACAAAATGGTGGTTTTTAAAGATGGCGGAATAGCAGCGGAAGGAACATTTAACGAACTGGAAAAATCTGATGATAAATGGATCCGTTCATTTTTTGAGTAGCATAATAAAATACAAGATGAAAACACAATCAATTAATAAGATCAAACTCGGAATATTTATTTGTACCGGTATTGCAATATTTCTGGCAGGAATTTATTTTATCGGGGAAACTAAAAAATTATTCAGCAGTACTTTTCGCATGAGTGCCCTGTTCAAAGATGTAAACGGACTGCAGGTTGGAAACAATGTGCGGTTTGCAGGCATAAACGTTGGAACCGTTGAAAGTATAAAGATCATTACCGACACCATTGTGAAAGTGGATATGGTTGTAGATGTAAAAACACAGCAGTTTATTAAAAAAGATGCGAAAGCAATTATTGGTTCGGATGGTTTGATGGGAAATAAAATTCTCACGGTTTCCCCGGGAACAAATGGAATTCCGTTGGTAGAAAATAATGATATGATCGGAACAACCATACCGGTAAATTTTGATGATATCATTTTGAAAATAAAAACAACAGGAGATAATGCAGCATTAATTACAGATGATCTTGCTGCTATGATGGGCAATATCCGTTCAGGAAAAGGTACGATCGGAAAATTATTTATGGATACTGTTTTTGCAGATAACCTCGACAAAACAATTGTAAATGTAAAACAGGGCACAAAAGGGTTCAAACAAAATATGGATGCAGCAAAAGGCAGTTTTCTTCTTGGAGGATTTTTTAAGAAGAAACCAAATGCCGGTGACGATAAAAAAGTGAAAGAAGAAAAGAAACTCAAACAGGAGAAGAAGGTCAAAGAGGAGAAGAAAAAAAATCAGGATGACGCTAAGAAAATCAGTGAAGAAAAGAAATGATCGTCTTCGTTTTCAATATATAAAATGGAATAAGCGCCACAGAAACCTATGAATATTGCAACATATTATCAAAGTTGTGTAACACCGCCATCTAAGGCTGATCATAAGTTTGTATCGTAATTATAAAAATACTAATAAAAAAAATTATGATGAAAACACTACACGCAAAAGTTTCCGGATTGATCTTTACGGCAAATTGGAAACGACTATTATTCATACTCATTCTTTCAGCACTTTTTATGAAAGCGGATTCGCAGACACAGGACCGAAAATGGGGTCTCGGAATTTTTGGAGGATTAAGCACTTACGCAGGAGGTCTTGGCAATGGAATTTTGGATTTCAGACCAAGTGATTTTCAACAAAATCTTCTTGGAGGAATTTCCGTTTCAAGATACATCAACTCGTCATTTGATGCAACAATAATGGGAACATACGGAACGTGGGGATTTTATAATACCATAACTCCCGACATTCATTTTAAAGGAAATATGCTTCACGGTAATCTGAACATAAAATATAAACTGAATAACGGTTATCTGATTGCAGAAAATTCATTACTGGCACCGTATATTTTTGCAGGTGTTGGTGCTTCAAGTTATACCGGTAACCGGATAAATAATAATATGGATTATCCTATTGTTGGCGGTATCGGTTTAAAATTACGTATTACAGAAGTATTGAGCATTAATTATCAGGCAACCTTCGGTTACATGAGTACTGCTCACAGCAATCCGAATCCTGCCGATTATCCAACAGGAATTGTGACTCCACGATCGGGTGGAACAGATCAGTTTTTGTTACACACATTTGGAATTGAACTTAATTTAGGAAAAGCAAAAGATGAAGATAAAGATGGCGTATCAGACAGAAAAGATAAATGCCCGAATACTCCAAAAGGAATTGCGGTTGATGGAAACGGTTGTCCGCTTGATGCAGATAAAGATGGTGTTCCGGATTACCTTGATAAATGTCCGAACACTCCTCCAAATACCACAGTGAACGCAAACGGTTGTCCTGATACGGATAAAGATGGTGTGTATGATGATTTGGATAAATGTCCGAATACTCCGCTTAATGTAAAGGTTGATAAAACAGGTTGTCCGATTGATGAAGATGGGGATGGTGTTCCTGATTATCTTGATAAATGTTCGAACACTCCGAAAAATGTAAGTGTTGATATTAACGGTTGTCCGCTTGACGGAGATAAAGATGGTGTTCCGGATTATCTTGATAAATGTCCAAACACTCCGCTTGGTGTGCAGGTTGAAGCGAACGGTTGTCCGCTTGATGGCGATAAAGATGGTGTTCCGGATAATATCGACAAATGTCCAAACACTCCTGCAGGTGTATCTGTTGATAAAGTTGGTTGTCCTTTGGATACTGATGGTGACGGAATACCTGATTATTTAGACAAATGCCCGACAATACCGGGTACTGCAAACAATCAAGGTTGTCCTGAAGTGAAGAAAGAAGTGCTTCAATTATTTGAAAAAGCATTGCAGGGAATTGAGTTCGAAACAGGAAAAGCAATCATCAAACCGGTATCATTCCCGATACTGAATGCGATCGTAAAAGTGATGAAAGAAAATCCAACCTATAAATTATCTATAGGTGGACATACCGATGATGTTGGTGATGATGCGATGAACATGACACTTTCACAAAACCGTGCAGATGCTGTTGCAAATTACCTCATCACGAATGGTGTTGATCCGTTAAGAACATCTGCAAAAGGATTTGGTAAAACTGTTCCCGTAGATACTAACAAAACTGTAAAAGGACGCACACGTAACCGCAGGGTAGAATTTAAAGTAGAATTTCTGGAAGCAGTAAAATAGTTTTATATCAGCGACTTTTTTCATAGAGTTATATTTAAATTACACAGAGATGCTTCGGAAATTTTCCGGAGCATTTTTGCATATCAATAGTGTGAATGATATAATTCATTTCAATAGTAATGTAAAGATGCGCAAATCATGTCCGGTTAACTTTGCAACGTAATATTTTGTTACAAATAAATCTTAAATACCATGACAACAACACAACCTACAAATGGTCCTGCAAAAGGAAATTGGTTTGCACAAAGAATAAAGCTGAAATCAAAATTTCCGAATTTAACGAATGCCGATTTAAATTATGAGAATAGCAGAAAACTTCAAATGCTTGGAAACCTTTCCAAAAAACTGGGAAAAACAACTGATGAAATAAGTGCTATCATCGAAACAATATAACAGGTTACAGTAAATAATAAACTTTACAAATATCGTTCAGACTCTTTGTATGCAATATTTATTTCGATATTCAAATGAAAAATAATAACAATTTAAAAACTGCTTTTACAGTTTTAATTGATTAGAAAACAGAAATGAATCCGGAGCATATTGATGAAATTGAACAGCTTTATAAAGTAGAGGATGAACAGATAAAGAAGTTGCATCTGATAGTGGAAGATGCCATTAAAGAAGAGGCGCTCACTATTGAAGAACTCAAACATCCGCCTCAGGATATTCTGTCAAAAGGCGAAATGTTGTCAGATAAAGTAGCGAGGTTTGGCGGTAGCTGGAAATTTATTATAATATTTATTGTTGTCCTGATAATCTGGATTCTTTACAATGTTACCATTGCAAAAAGCGCGGTATTCGACCCGTATCCTTTTATCCTTATGAACCTGGTACTTTCATGTATAGCTGCGTTGCAGGCTCCGGTAATTATGATGAGCCAGAACCGGCAGGAAAAGAAAGACCGTAAACATGCAGAAAGTGACTATCTGGTTAACCTGAAGGCAGAAATTGAGATCCGTAATCTGCACCAGAAAATAAACTTGCTGATGGAAGAACAGATCAATAAATTAATAGAAACACAATCGATAGAAATAAAACTACTGAAAGAAATTCATACAAAACTCGACAGACAAAAAATAAATGAAAAGATAATGATTGAACCTTATGATACCATGACAGAGGCGTTGGCCGATCTGTATAAACAAGGCTTTACTTACGATTTCAATCTGATCACCAAAGCCACATATGATATAGCGAACCTTTTGCCGATACGGGATTTTGAAATCATACGAACAATACGCTTTGAAAATGACAGTGACCCTGCAGAGAATGCAATTCTTTATGCAATTGTTTCCGGTACACACAATATAAAGGGAACTTTGGTAAATGGATTCGGAGTTTATGCAGATGCACTTACCAATCGCTTCATAAATAGTATTCATATGCAGAGAGCTTTACATAGTTTTTCTTAACATATAGGTTTTATTCATCAATTTTCCAGAGATTGTCTTTATAAATCTATATTTAAAATCGGTTTGTGGGAAAATAAAAACTTGCAGTGCTAAATATGAAACGAAAGAAATAGCAATCGTTAACAACAGCTTGTGAAATGAAGGCTGACTTTATAGATTAAGTAACTCATAGGAATTTCACGTTTTGTTCTCTTTTTATACCACAAAAAATGTTTCAGTTTTTCATCAGGTTTTAAGATGTCAGTTAAACCTGATTTAATAAATTAAGGTATTAAAAAAAAATTCACGGCATATACCCTATAATATTAGCAGCAAATTATTTCTAATTTATACAATTAAAATAAAACATTATAAAACAGAATATCTATTTATTATTTTTATTTCGCACTATAGCTTATAACAATATGAAATACTTAAATACTCAACAACTGTCATTTTATTTTTGGATTTACTGTTGGTTTCTCATCATGTAAAATATCCGGAAACTACAATTTACTTTATCTGTAATTTAAACTTTAGAACGCTGCCTTGAAAGCAGATAGCAGTATTTGTAATACCTGAAGCCGGGTATATAAATTTTTGTAATTTTATTACTTCAAAAAACAATAACTATGAAACAAATCAAAAAAGGTATTTATTCTGCCTGTCTGATCTCTGTATCTTTCATTTCTCTTGCGCAAACTTCCGGAGACCTCAGATCAAATTTGCTCTTTGGAGGATCGGGCAACTGGAATGATATCAATACATGGGAAAGATACAATGGTACAACATGGGATGGTCCCGGAACGGGTTCAAACAATCCTGCACAGATTCCATCCGCTTCCAATAATGTTTATATTCAATCAGGGAACACTATTATACTTCAGCAAAATGAATCCTGCTACAACTTGCATATTTGTGCAGACACTTCTTCGGGAACAAATTCTGCTTATCAGGGAAATATAAATTTGCAATCATTTTCTTTAACTGTTAATGGAAAACTAAGATGCTATTATGGAAAAACAGGAACAATTCCGGGCACTTCTTCAACCGGTGGTTACGCCAATTATCCATTTCTGGCAAGTTCAGGAAAGATAAGTTTTGTTGGAAATTCACGAACTATTTTCAATTCGGGAGAATGGGGTGCAACAATCATATCTTCATCAACAGGTACTTTTCCTTTGGAGATCAATATGAATTCAGCTCAAACGGCAACCTCTGCCGTTAATTTAAAAATTTCATCTTTAAATGTATCTGCAGGAATATTTGATGTCGGTTCAAAAAGTATCGGACTTGACAACGGAACAACAGGACAAGGAGATGCAACCATTGCTGCAGGTGCTACACTTTCTTCCGGTATTTCTTCTGCATCAGGAAATGTATTTCAGAGAACAGGAACAACAATTGGGGGTATATTAACAGTGAATGGTACATTAATTTTATCAGGCGTATCACCATCTATTGCAATGAGTACAATTTCTTTTAACGGAAATATTATTTATTCAAAAAGTGCTTCACAAACATTAGCTGCAGCCTCAAACTCAGGAGCCGATCCTGTTATATATAACAATCTGATTTTGTCGGGAACAGGCACGAAAACAACATTGGATTCCAAAGCAACAACTGTTAATGGCATATTATCCCTTCAGGGAACAGCAGCAATTGCAACAGGTATAAGCGGTACTTTAATATATGGCGCAAACGGAACTCTTGAATATGCCGGATCAAGCGGACAGTCTGTGGCAACATCTCCTGTTGAATGGCCATCATCAGGCGGACCAACTAATTTATGTATAAATAATTCTTCAGGTGTAACACTTAACACAACTAAAACAATTAGCGGAACGGTGACTTTAAAATCGGGTACATTCAATGCCAATAGTAATTTTACGATCAGTTCATCAGGATCTTTGATCTATAACGGAGGAACAATTTCAAATTATACCTTACCCTCTCAACTCAATAATTTTTCACCAAATACAGGCACAACTATTCTTTCCGGAAATCTTATAGTATCAGGACTCTTGAATCTTGCAAATAATAAATTAGACATTGGCAGCAATACGTTAATTATAAACGATATTACAATTACAACAGGTTCAATAAAATCAAATGGTACAGGCAGCCTGATCATTAATGGCAACGGAAATTTATCATGCAATCTATTGTTTGATCAAACTATATCGGGTACAACAAACCGCCTTCAGAATTTTACATTAAATCGCGGTACATCTATCTCATCAGGAAGTGTTACACTTGGAAACACATTAGAAATAGCAGGAACACTTACACTAACAAATGGTACTTTAAATACAGGCGGAACACTTACATTAGTTTCGAATGTATCCGGAACTGCACGAATTGGATTCATTCCCGGCACTGCTGATATTTCCGGAAATGTAAAAGTGCAGCGATATGTTCCTGCAATTGCACGGCAATATCGCATGTTTTCTCCCACCACATCTTCATTTACATTCAATGATATCATAGATAATATTTTTGTATCAGGTCCCGGAGGAAGTACAAATGGTTTCGATAATTCCACACTCAACAGCAATACCATTTATACCTATCAGGAAACCACAGGCGGCACAGGAAGAGGCTGGCAGGGAATCTCTGCAATTACAAACACATTATCTGCCGGACAAGGAGCGTTGGTTTTTGTAAGAGGCGACCGTACTTTGACAGGTTGGTACACTTCACCTTTTCCCGCACAAAATACTGTTACCATTGATTTCAATGGTGCCATAAACAAAGGAACGATTTCTCCCACAATTACATTTACGAGCACAAGCGATACCTCGGCTGACGGTTGGAATCTTACAGGCAACCCATATCCGTCACAAATTGATTGGTCGACAGTAACTACTACCGGACTCGATGGAAACTTCTGGATACTTGATCCTTCAACAGGTTCATACTATGGAAATAATTCAGGAATTATTGCAAGCGGGCAAGCTTTCTTTATTCATGCCATCAGTTGTTCACCTTCAATAACATTTACTGAAAGCTGTAAAGCATCAGGAACGGCAGGTAATTTTTTCAAAACGGTAAATCCTAAACTCACAATAAAAATGGTAAAAGATTCTGTTCATTCAGATATTACAAATATTGAATTTGCAACAGGAGCAAGTAAAAATTATATCGCAACCGAAGATATTGTTAAGATGTATAACAGTTCGATCAACTTTGGATTTATTGCAGATAACGGAGTGAATGTTCAGAATAATGTTGTACCTTTTGTTTCGGCAACAAGCGATACATTTAATTTATTTACATCGGCTTCATCAGGCACGTATCACTTCGATTTCACCGGTCAATCAAGCATTACAACTAATTATTCTATTTATCTCATTGATAATTTTACAAATACAATTCAGGATATACGAACAACAGCAATTTATTCATTCAGCATCACTTCAAATCCACTAAGCAGTGGTGACAACAGGTTTAAAATTATATTTCAAAACCCAACATTACTTCCTGTAAAATTATTAAATTTTACAGCCGTTAAAATTCCAAATACTTCAGATGTGTTGTTGAAATGGTCCTCTTCTTCCGAACTGAACAATGACAGATTCATAATTGAAAGAGCAGATGATGGAATTCATTTTTCAGATTTATCTGCTGTAAAAGCAAATGGAAATATTAATTCATTAGCCAATTACAGTTTTATTGACAACGGAATTTTAGCAAAAAATGATCTTCAATTATTTTATAAACTGAGACAGATCGGCAAAAATGGTGCAATCACCTTTTCTGAAATTGTCAGTATAAAACAGGATGAGAAAAAAGAACCGATCATACTTTATCCGAATCCTGCAAAGCAACAGTTGAATATTCAATTTGCTTATGCAGTTCAGGGGACTATTCATGCTGAAGTATACAACAGCATAGGTGTTCTGAGCATTTCAAAAGATATCATTATTACTGAAGGACAAAACAGTTCTATGGATATTCATTCACTCAGTGAAGGAATGTATATTTTAAAAACAGAACATTCAGCAACGGGAGAAAGATCAATAATAAAGTTTACGAAAGAATAAAAGCCAATGAAACAAATTTCAGTTTATTGCAGCGATCGCATTTGCGTATTTCTGTTAGTTGCACTATTTTTTTTCAAACATGATGAAGTTGCAATTGCCCAGGAACATCCGTCTGAAGAAAATAGCATCCGCATATTCGACACGAATGATCTTTCCGCTAACACTGAAAATATACAAAATCATTTTGAATGCAGCGATTATTTGACAACCGGAAATAATACTTCTAATATTTGTTCTTTCGGGCTGAGACAGACAAACGGGATTCCACCGCCACCGCCTTCTCCTGATGTTACACCTTTGAATAGTATGATAAATGTACTTATACTTTCAGGTTTGATAATCGCTGTTTTTAAATTGAAAAGGAGTACCTGATATATTTCATTTATCGGTAATTTTTTTCAAAATTATTTTCTGATTTCAGAAGTCTTCCGAAAAAGAGAAGGCGCAGCGGGTTTCACCCGCTGCGCCTTCTCTTTTTATCGCAATAAAATTATTCTGCTTTATTCATTTTCAAACATTGTGTGTTTCCGTCTATGGTTACATTCATCATATAAAATCCTCTGTCAAGTGTATTCAGATCCTGTAATTTGATATTCGGATTTGAAGCATCAGAATGGAAAATATTCGAATACACTTCACGTCCGTTAATATCCATCACCACAACTTTTACATCCTGTGATCCTGCACCCACATTCAATACCAGATCTTTAGTAAACGGATTCGGATAAATGGAAACAGGGATCATTGCTGCATTCATATTCACAGTTACCACTTTACTTACACTTGATGAACCATCACGATTGTATTGACGAATGCGGTAATACAATGTTCCCGAAATTGCCATTGCATTGCGGTCTGTGAATGAATACGAAAGTTCAGTTGCAGAATTTCCTGCTGACTGAACTTCTCCTGCCGAAACAAAATCGATATTGTTTACCGAACGCTCAACACTGAAATGATCATTGTTTATTTCTGTTGCTGTCGACCAGTTTACGATCACATCATTAACCGACCGTGTTGCAGTTATGTTCAACCATTTTACAGGCAACGCATTCATGCTTGACTGGCTGCCAATGGCGAAATCGGAGAATCCGGTAATTGAAGCTGACAATAAAATTGTACCACTGCGTGTTGTTGAGATCGCTGTCCACGAACCATTGTTTTCACTGCGTTTCATAATATATAAACTATCAGGATGTGGCATTCCGCCTATTCCCGAAATATTTATCATCAACGAATAAGGAACTGTTGAAGGAAGATTTCCTGTTCCGATTCCCGAATATGTTATTGTCCACCAGTTGTCGGGCGAAACATTATTCGGTGTGAAAATATTACTGGTGTTGGTAGTTGCTGTGGTGTTTGTTGCATATACCGGTGATGCTGATGAAAACGGCACAGACATATATCGTGCGATGGATAATTTACCATTCGAGTTGCCTATTGCCGTTGCAAAGTTTACCGTCATTATTCCGCTTACATAGGTTCCCGTTGAGATCACATTCTGTGTGCTTACAGATGAAGCATTTGTAACAATGATATCAGAAATATATACACTGTTTCCTGTCGCTGATTTTCCACGGAATGCGATCGTAACATTTCCGTTTCCGGCATACGCTGAAAGATCAATTGCTTCATGTCTCCAATCCAATGCAGCAGCCGGGGTGTACAAAGATGCTGAGCCTGTAACGGTTCCAAGAACATTCGTTGTTGACAGACTGCTCTTTGTGTACAATGCAGTATATGTAATTCCATTATCCGTTGAAACCATCACTTGTAACGAATCATCTTTTGGAGAATTCGGTGCATGCGCTACATAGAAATTCATAACAGGATGCAATATGGTTGCAAATGAAAATACAGGAGAAACAACTTTCGAATCATAAATCAATGGAACATTACCATTATCCATCAACAATGAACCCGTTGTACTTACTCCGTTTGGTTGAACAATTGATGCCGCTGATGTTTTCCAAATGCTTCCGCTGTTGTTCAATGCAGTCCATGTACCTAAAACATTACCTGCAATGCGGTATGGTGAAGAAATGGTAATTGGTATCGGAGCTGCTGCAGTTAATGTAAGTGTTAATGTATCACTGTAATGTAACTGATCGTTTGCAAGTACTGAAAATATTTTAAGCGTATGCGTTCCCGCAGTTGAAATCGTGAGTGCATTTGCACCGGTGAAAAATACACTTGTGGTATCTCCCTGATTTAATCCAATGGTTGTATTTACAGGGCCCACAGCCGTTCCGCCATCAAGCGAATATTTTACACCAATACCTGAAGCACGGAAATTTGAACCAATATTTTTTACCGTTGCTTTAAATGAAAGTGCTGTTCCTGTTGGTATACTTGTTGGAACGAGTGTTGATGAGATCACGCTCACATCAGCAGAATCAGGATCAACTGAACATTCCATCATTAATCGTGCGTTAGCAAAGGAATTTGCTGTCGGCAATCCAAAGCTGGTCCCGACATTTGCATTCGCTAAATTTGCAGGTCCTGCAATTGTATAATTTAAACTTTGATAAAAATCTGTTGAGTAAAATGTTCTCTGTGGATTTTCAAATTGCTGAGAGCTGAGGTAAAAAAAGCTTCCTGTGCCCGGGGCTGATGGATTAACTGTGTTTCCACAAGCAATTCCCGAAAGAAAATAAGAATTCTTCAAAACAGGTGGATTGGTAATATTAAATGTAACATAGTTACCAATGTCTGCCGATTGAATAATATAATTTGGTGATCTGCCTAAAATATTTCCATTCAAGTCAGTAATGATACCAAATACAGTATCCGCAAGAGCCTGCGAATTGGAAGCAATGAATGCTTTTGCCTGCGATATCATAGCAGTTCCTGGTACATAAAAATAATTGAGGTATGCAATTGGGGTTGTAGATGCAAAACTCTGACTGATTCCCATGGTTGTATCTGTCCATGCCATATTCCTGCTTGTTACTTCAAAGCCATAAGTGGATGTATCATTCAAAATATTATCATCCGGAAAAGTATAAACCTTTATTATATTATTTCCCAAAATTGTCGGTGTAAATGGCGCAAATGCAACCTGAATTGTCGCTTGAGATGCGAGAGATGCAATCGTTGCAAAAGCTGTGTACGAATTTGCTCCGCTTATTTTCAAAACAACAGTAATACTTGATTGAGGATTAACACCTGGATTTGTAACATACGCTCTTATTGAGTCAGGTACATAAAAAGGTAATGCAATTTTTCCTTGCGCATAAACATTTGTTACCGCAACATCATTAAAAACAACAGGATTGAAATGGTAAACTCTTCCCAGATCAGGTGCTGTTCTTGCTACACCATTTGCATTTCCATAATTCAGTGCATTGGAAGTTGTGGTATTGTAATTCCCTAGCGGAACCCCCAAGCTTTGTGAATTTATTGTTGGACTTGACCATGCAGCTGTTGACCCTTTAGTAACTGTGAGCTCTTCTGCTAAACTCGCATTGTTATTCCCTTTTATACCACATGCAGCAAAATGGGCATCAGATGGCTGTTTTGATCCAACCCATTTTCCGTATACAAATTCAACCGCATTTGTTCCTTCGTATAATTTTACCTGAAAATTAATTGTGTCGTATTGACAAGAATCTGCTCTCGGCCCACTTCCCTGTACTACAATAAACAAATTTTTATCACTTAAATTTTTCCATTGAAAAGTCATTATTCTCGAGCCAACAGTACCTGTGGTTGTATAAGTAAAACTCGGTGTCACTGCATTAAAATTTGTCAAACCAGTAATACTATTGAAAGTATTGGCACCCCACATATCCGACCCCATTGGAATAAGAAGCGAAGTATCCTGAGCACTTGCTGTTGGATTGTATCCAGTGGAAGTTGAATTATTGAATGGCCCACCATAAGGTGGCTGATTAAATGCCGTAAATAACAAATTATTTGCATTTGCTGCACTATCCGATTGACCATTGCCGAGTTTAATGAAACCATCAACATACATATATGCAGTAGTATATGCATGTGCATTAAAGTTAAATGTAAATGGCAACGTGATCATTGCCGATCGCCCCGAATCATTATTGGTCATTGTAACCGTTGTTCCGGTTGCTGCAATATCAGTATATGTGCTTGCAGATGTAGTGAATCCTCCGGGCTGGTAATTGAGTTGCGCGAAACTCATTTTTGTGCAAAACAGAATTGCACATAATAATAAAGTACGAGTAAATAATTTTCTCATGGTAGTTTAGGTTTAGAAGTGTAAATATAATAAATAAAAAAATGACTTTACAAAATTTAAGATTTGAGAATCAGAATATTCAGCTTACTTTAAATTGAAAAAACATTATGAAGCCAATTAATATAATCATAGAAATAGCCACAGATTACACAGATTTTTTCTTAAGCCTTACAGCTTATCCATTAATATTGTTTTGTAAGCAAGTGTAAACTAATAAACAGGATTACTTTGATATTTTTAATCTGTGCAATCTGTGGCTAAAAATTAGCATCTTGCGAACAAAGATGTTTAAAAGATAATGGCAGAAAAATTTTTGCAATTTGATGTGATCATTGCGGGTGC
>Ga0206974_1150_pt1 | contig 15323 bp, 13 predicted proteins | sample Alteio_BWOrgHeat_84_FD_152920 | JGI IMG/M metagenome (GOLD analysis project Ga0206974, IMG submission 152920) | Enriched cells from forest soil in Barre Woods Harvard Forest LTER site, Petersham, Massachusetts, United States -... | ecosystem: Environmental > Terrestrial > Soil > Temperate forest >... | reverse complement strand
TTGAATTATTGTTTTATCCAGTAAACGACAAGTTTCCATCGGTTCACTATAAAAGTTCTTGTAGAGTCGGAATGCTCTTTAATATTAATACCCTGGCTACCGAAGATACCATTTGAATCGTCTTCATCTGTCTCAGTAATTATAACCTTAGGTTTATATAAGCTGATCAGATCCTTGCCACCCGAATAATCTTTCTGTAAAGTTTTTATATATGCCTTTGAATTCCACGTGCAACTTGCAGCCCAATTTCCCATTACCGGTTTGTTTCCAAAATCAGTATGCGAAAAGTAATCATTGATTTCTTTAAGCTCATAGGATTTTCTGTACAAGGATTGAAAGTAAAAAAACATGTTGTACGAAAACAAGATACATGTGAATACGATGCCCCATTTTTTTAACTGATCATATCTCTGAATAATTACCTCAAGGATTAACGACAGCAGCAGAAAATTGGCGATTACTGAACCTAATATATACCTGCTGGGAAGATAGACATTTGTATATTTCAGCAATTCAAACAGCAACCAGAATAGTGCAAAAGCAATCAGAGGTACAAGTTTTTTCAGTTGAAGTTTTTTTCTGATAAAGAACAATATTGTTAGTAGCAGGGCATTCAGATACAGCATATAAATATTCAGGCTGAAATACGTGTCCTGCCTGTAGTAATTAATGTTATCTGAAAATCTTTGCAATAAAGAATGCATATCTTTTTTTGCACTGAAATCCGCTTGCTTTTGAAATACAAAATGAAAGAAATTGTGATTAGGTAAATACCAGATCAGGAAGTATAATGCCATGAACCCAAGTGTGAATAAACTGGCGTATGCAAATTGTATTAATTTACTTCGCCTGTCTTCTCTTGCTGTCCACAGAAATTCAGTACATACAGACAATGGAATAATGAAAGCTGCATACAGAAAAATAAGTTTGGTGAAATAACTTGCTGCAATAAATGCGCATGATGCCAGCAGGTGTTTTTTTGATGCTCGCTCCACACTCAATGTGTAAGCTCTGTAAGCAAGCAAGATAAAACCAATGGCAAGCATTTCAGACAATGCAAGATGCGTATAATGGAATATATGAAATTGGAAAAGCACCGCGATAATAAAAAATGCAGTACTGAATTTATTGTTTGACTGTCGGGTAAAAAAATAGAAACACACCAGGACAAGAGATGTTAGGAAAAGGCGAGTGATAATAAGATTGCTTCCAAAAACAAAAAATACAGGAAACAGAATAATGGTAAACAATGGTGTCTTTAATACGCCATCCACATCTGTCATATCAAGGATGCCATGGTTTAAAAAGTTTTTAAGCTGCATGGTGTACAACCCTTCATCTGTCCATGGTCCACGGCCTATTGACAAAAAATGATCTGCATCTGCATCCAAAAAAGGAAGTTGTAAAACGAATACAAAAAGGATGAATATGAGTGCAAAGTTGTTTGAAAGAAATTGAAGAATTCTTTTCAAAACAGAGGAATTAATTTTGCCCCGCAAGCAGATACATCACCGCCATTCTTATCGCTACGCCATTTTCAACCTGATCGAGGATAATCGAATGTTTGGAATCGGCAACATCGCTTGTTATTTCAACTCCGCGATTTATTGGTCCGGGATGCATAATTAAAATATCTTTTTCGAGAGCATCCAGACGCTCTTTATCCAATCCATACAGCATGCTGTATTCACGCAACGATGGAAAATATTTGATGTCCTGTCTTTCAAGTTGTATGCGAAGCATATTTGCCGCATCGCACCAGTTGAGTGCTTTCATCAGATCGTATTCTACTTTTACTCCGAGAGATGAAATGTATTTCGGAATGAGTGTTGCAGGTCCGCAAACCATTACTTCAGCACCTAATTTCTGCAAACAAAAAATATTTGACAGTGCTACTCTCGAATGAGTGATGTCACCGATTATCGCGATCTTTTTTCCTTTCACGCTTCCTAATTTTTCACGGATCGAATATGCGTCAAGCAACGCCTGTGTCGGGTGTTCATGAGTTCCATCACCTGCATTAATGATCTGTGCATCGATATGTTTGGAAAGAAAGATATGCGCACCGGGAGCAGGATGTCTCATCACCACCATATCCACTTTCATTGCTAAAATATTCTTAACGGTATCGATGAGCGTTTCGCCTTTGGTAACAGAAGAAGCAGCTGCGGAAAAATTTACAACATCAGCACTTAATCTTTTTTGTGCAAGCTCAAATGAAATACGTGTTCTTGTGGAGTTCTCGAAAAAAATATTTGCAACAGTGACATCACGCAATGAAGGAACTTTTTTGATCGGCCTGTTTATAACCGTTTTGAAATTATCGGCAGTATCAAAAACCAATTCAATATCATTTTCAGTTATATTTTTGATGCCGAGTAAATGTCGTTGTGAAAAGATATCCATTTTATTTGCTATTGGTTATAATGTGAACTAAATCCTGTTTTGCATTTTCTTTCCACTCCACTTTAACTTTATCATTTGCACGGGTGTCAACTGAAATACCAACATAATCGGGTTGAATAGGAAGATGCCTGCTGTAACGTCTGTCTACCAGAACGAGTAACTCCACTTTCACGGGTCTTCCGAAATCAGTCAGTGCATCGAGAGCTGCACGAATGGATCTTCCGGTATAAAGCACGTCATCAACGATCACTATTTTTTTATCCTGAACGGTAAAGTCAATATTCATTTCACTTGGAATGATCTGTTCTTTTCCTCTTCGGAAATCATCACGGTAAAAAGATATATCCAGTTCACCGTAAAGAATATTTTTCCTCTTCACGATCTCAGATATCCGATCATGAATTCTTCTCGAAAGATAAATTCCTCGCGGTTGCAATCCAATAATGGCGGTATTGCTGAAATCGCCATGATTTTCGATCAACTCATAGCACAACCTGTCGATAATGATCTCCAACTGTTTTTTTTCGATGACCTTTTTTGAGTTCATAATTTTGTTTCTGAAAGTTGTAAGATCGTTTCAAATTCTTTTGCATTTAATGAAGAGACTGAGAGTCTGCCTTGCTTTACAAGCTTCATGTTTTGCAGATTGGTATTCGATTTTATCTGTTCAAGCGTAACCGGTTTTTTTAATTTTTTAAAAGGGGAGAGGTCAACCACAACCCAGTTAGGATCTTCAGTTGTCGGATCCTGATAAAATGTTTTCACCACTTTCGCGATTCCGACTATTTCTTTTCCATCGTTGCTGTGATACCAGAAAACGAGGTCATCTTTTTTCATACCTCTGAGATTGTTACGGGCTTCATAATTTCTTACACCATCCCATATCGTCTTCTTATCTTTTTCAAACTGTTCCCAACTGTATTTAAAGGGTTCTGATTTTACAAGCCAATAGTTCATATTATTTCTGAGATTCGATTTTGCAATTTATAAATTGATTTGGCGATATCAAGTTAGTTTTTATTCTCAACAGTGCAAAAAAAATCCCGATACAACGACCGGGATTTTTTTGCAGAATATTTATAGAATGGTTATTCACCTTTTTCCATTTGTGTTTTTAATTGTGACAGCGCATCAAGATCTCCGAATGTTGATTTCTCATTTGAATCGTTTATCTTTTTTGCAGCTTTTGAAGCTTTATCTTTTTCATTTTCCTTCTTACGTTCTTCTCCGGCTTTTTTCTCTTCTACTTCGTGTTTCCAAACGGAAGTATGAGAAAGTACAATTCTGCGGTTCTCTTTGTTGAACTCAGTTACCTTAAACGGAAGTACTTCGTCTTCTTTTGCAGTTTTGCGGTCTTCCTTGAGAAGTTGTTTTATCGGAGCATATCCTTCAACACCATAAGACAATGCAATTGTAGCACTCTTCTCTTCTATCTTCATTACTGTGCCATCGTGAACTGAACCTAATGTGAAAATGGTTTCGAATGTTTCCCAAGGATTTTCATCAAGTTGTTTATGACCGAGACTTAATCTGCGGTTCTCAAGATCAACTTCCATTACAACTACTTCCAGTTCACTGTCTTTTTTAATGAATTCATTCGGGTGTTTTATTTTCTTTGTCCAACTCAGATCTGAAACGTGAACCAATCCGTCAACACCTTCTTCCAATTCAACAAATAATCCATAGTTGGTCATATTGCGAACGATTCCTTTATGTTTTGAACCGATAGGATATCTTTCAGAAATATTTGTCCATGGATCTGCTTTAAGTTGCTTGATTCCAAGCGACATTTTACGCTCATCTTTATCGAGTGTAAGAATTACGGCTTCTATCTCATCACCGAGTTTCATGAAATCAGATGGATTGCGCAAATGCTGACTCCAGCTCATTTCTGAAACGTGAATCAATCCTTCAACACCCGGAGCGATCTCAAGGAATGCACCGTAATCGGCAATATTAACGATCTTACCTTTTACCTTGGCACCTACAATCAATTCCTGATTGAGGTTTTCCCAAGGATGTGCCTGAAGTTGTTTCAAGCCAAGGCTGATACGTTTTTTCTCATCATCAAAATCAAGAACTACTACATTGATCTTGTCATCCATGTGAAGAACTTCTTCCGGATGATTGATACGTCCCCACGAAATATCAGTGATATGCAATAATCCGTCAACACCTCCGAGATCAATGAATACACCGAATGAAGTCATGTTCTTAACAGTTCCTTCGAGTACCTGACCTTTTTCTAATTTAGAAAGAATGTCTGATTTTTGTGCTTCAATATCTTCTTCAATAAGCACTTTATGAGAGATCACCACATTCTTGAATGAGTGATTTATCTTCACAACTTTGAAAGGCATTGTCTGCCCTACATAAATATCGTAATCTTTAATTGGTTTTGTATCAATTTGCGAACCGGGTAAGAATGTGTCAATTCCCATAACATCAACTACAAGTCCTCCTTTTGTACGTGTTTTCACATACCCGTTTACCACTTCATCATTTTCATGCGCTTTCAGGATATTTTCCCATGCACGTTCACTAACCGCTTTTTTGCGGGATAATACAAGCTGACCTAAAAGGTCCTCTTTTGTTTCGAGTAATACTTCTACAACATCACCGATCTTTAATTCCGGCATATCGCGGAACTCTGTTCTGGCAATTAGTCCGTCAGATTTGAAGCCGATGTTAAGAACTACTTCCTTGTCGGTGAAACCAACAACGGTTCCTTTTACGATTTCTTTTTCGGTAATGCTGCTTAATGTTTGTTCATACAGGCTTTCCATTTGTACCTGCTCGTCTTTAGAATAACGGCTGAAACCCTCTTTGTCGATGCTCCAGTCGAAGTCATTTTGCTGATTTGTAAATTGTTCGTTTGTCAATATTTTTTTTCTCCTTTCGCTTAAAAAAGCTTGCAAGTATACGAAAATATGTGGATTGCAACAATTTGATAGTAAATTTTATCGCAAAAAAAAAATCCGCTATCAGCGGATTTTTGTACCTGTATATTATTCTTTAATTCCTGCCGAAAGTGAAATTAACGCCAACGTTTACACCAAGGTAACCTGTTGATGGAATACCAACATCAAAATTAGCATTGTTTGCGGCTGTTGTTAAATCAAACTTGTGTTCATTCATGCCGTACATATATTTTATATTTGCCATTAATCCGAAATGCTCTGTAAGATCAAAACGGCAACCAACAACAGGTGCAAAAGCTACACCACTTCCACTGGCTGATATTGTTTGGGAGCCATCTGTATAAACTACAGAGGTGCTGATAATACCAAGTTCGAGACCTGCGTAAGGTTTGATCTCGTCTGTCATAAAGTAATAATCAAATGCTGCCATCATTGGCAAAACAGCAAAAGCGCCTACAACAGAGGACGATTGATTAGGAAAGCTTTGTGCAGCAAAGATGGAATAACCGACATTAAGACCTACAGCTATATTATCATTTACGTGATAACGACCATGTAATCCAAAAGAAAATCCACCACCTGCTGTTCCTATAAAATTGCCATGGTTAATATCGTTAACAGGTGCTGCTCCGAATGCACCCATCGGGAAAGCACCGCCAAAATTTAATCCAAAAGAAATTTTTTGTGCCTCAGCAGTTTTACTTACACCAAGTATAATCATAATAATTGCTGCAATTGATAAAGTAAATTTTTTCATATTTTTTTGTTTAGTAGACACAAGGTTAAGGTAAAAATATATTAAAAAACAATTTTTATCAAACATTTGTTAGGTAATGTGTAAAAAAAAAACCTGCACATGGCAGGTTCTTTTTTAGCTGATTATTTTAAAAATTATTTTCCGAAAAAATAAGCTATGCCTAGAGTTGGAGTAAGACCAACACCAAGGTTTAAACCGGAGGTTGTAACTTTTTGTGTAGCAGTATAGCTTCCTACAGGTTGATCCATTTGTGAAACTTGAGATGAATAGCTGATAATATTATTTAATCCAAAATGAATACCCCACGCAGGAGATGGGAAATAAGCTAAACCAGGGGCAATAGCAATGTTCCATCCACTGATTTTCTCATCAGGATTTGCAACTAATGCTGGCTTTGAACTTGAATTTGGAGGTGAAGTATTCGCATCTGAACTGGAATTAGTTCCTGTCATATAGTTAAATCCAATTCCTCCATAAAAATAAAACTTCTCTGTAATCATCATGTATTTACGGGCAAATAGACCTATCGTAATTAAACTGGTTGTATTGTTCCATGTTAAACTCTGTTGATTGTTCGATGGATCGGTATATTGAAAAGATTCTTTTGTTGAAGTTGAGTTGTATCCGAAATTTAACCCAACCGCCATTCCATCCATAAGAAAGTAACCGGCATTAATTCCAAGATTCATGGTGCTTCCGCCTCCATCAGGAGGGTTGGTAAGTGTCACTCCTGGTGCCGTTGTTGAATTAGCAGTTGTCGTTCCGTTAGATTGAAAACCAACGTCTCCTCCTAACATGATTGATCCTTTTGAGATTTGTGCAAACGTAACAGCAGCGCATGCCATTAGTGCGATTGTTAAAAGTGTTTTTTTCATAATGGTTAGTTATTTGGTTATAGAAACAAATATATACTTCAATAAATTATTGAAAAATGTATATGCTTGACCTAACAATAATTAGGTTTTGTTAAAAAGATAAATCTGGGATACTTATTATCTATTTAAAATACTGATATCAAATATTTTATAATAGTATTATTGGTGTTAAGAAATTGTAAATAAAAGTGGACAAATAGGGTATAACTGTTTTATGAAGAAAAACTAAATCATATTTTCCACCCGTCTTCACCTATCAAAGGAACGAATGTGAAGGTATCAAGCTCCATTTTTTCAACTGATGCAGCAGATTTTTTTATGATGCTGTACATCCTTTGAATTTTATTATTTCCAACAGGTATAATCATAATACCTCCGATCTTCAGTTGATCTGTTAATGCTTTTGGAACTACCGGTGCACCTGCAGTAACAATGATCTTATCATAAGGAGCATATTTTTCAAGACCTTTTGTTCCGTCACCATAAACTGATGTGAATTTATATCCTAACTTTTCAAGAAGTTTACTGGCGCTTTTATGAAGTGTTTCATTTCGTTCAACTGTAAAAACCTTTGCCCCCATTTCAATTAAAATAGCAGCCTGATAACCTGAACCTGTACCGATCTCAAGGACTTTATCATTTTTTTCAACCTGCAGCATTTGTGTTTGATATGCTACCGTATAAGGCTGTGATATGGTTTGTCCTTCACCGATGGGGAATGCTTTATCTTCATACGCATGTGAATGAAACGTTTTATTAAAAAAGAAATGACGCGGGACTTTTCCTATTGCATGAAGAACACTTCTGTCTTTTATCCCTTTGTTTTCAAGTTCTTCCACGAGTTTTTTTCGTGCGCCTTTGTCTTTATATGAATCAATCATCAGCGACAAATAAAAATGGATTTCAAATAGGATTGTTAACAGAAAAAAGTGAATTGTCGAAAAAAGGACAGAGCGGTGTTTCAGCAGAAGTGTACATTTTTCTACTTTTTCCCTTGTTGTAAAACAGAATTAGTTAATAAATAGCGAACATTATAATCATTGATACAAATACTTTTGAATCGCTAAACAAAACAATAATGATAAGGATCGGTATTTTAGGAGCAAATGAAATAAGTAAACAACATATCGATCGTTTTAACGAATTGAAAGAATTTGAAATAATCGGATTGTTTGATCAGAACGAAGAAAATGCAAGACTTATCACGGATGAAAATAATATCAGATATTTCAACGATCTGAATGAAATGTATGATCAGATAGATGCTGTTGATATTCTTTCTCCTGTCGGATCGCATTATAAATATGCATCGAATGCGATCATGAAATCAAAACACGTTTTACTCAACGGGTTAATATCTGAAGATGTAAGAGAAGCAAGATCATTAAGCGAGCTTGCTATTGAAGCGAATGTAAATCTCAAGATCCTTCACGAAGAAAAACTGCATCCGGAACTAAGAGCATTTAAGAAACTTGTAAAAAAGCCTTATTATGTAGAGTGTAAACGATTCAAAAATAAAGTGCTTAGTATTTCTGATGATTCACTTGTTTTCGGAATGCTTGTGAAAGATATCGAATTACTGATTTCTGTAATTGGTTCGAATGTTAGAAAAGTAGTTGCAAACGGAGCTTCACTTTTTAATGAGTATACCGATTTCTTAAATGTAAGACTCGAATTTGAAAACGGTTGTGTAGGAAATTTAAATTGCGGAAATTTTGATTTTCAGGAAGAAGATTCAATCCGTGTTTTTCAAAAAAATGAAACGCTTACACTTGCGTTATCCAATTTCAATATCCGTAAACTTATAAAGCTTGAAGATGGAACGTATAATGAATCCGAAATTTCTCCCAAAACAAAAAATCAGGATGTGATAAAACTGGAGTTGCAGCAATTCGCGCAGTGGGTGCTTAACCGCCAGAAGATGTCTCACGAAGTTTATCAATCGTATCAATCATTAAGAATAGCGCACCAGGTGATCGAAAAATTGCATCCCAGCAATTTGTTTAATGTGTGATTCGTTCGATTTATTACATTTGTTGAATTAATGTTTTCAGTAAAAAGATTTTTTTTGTTTGTTGCAACAGTTTCGGCTATTCTTATATCCGTGTTACAATCATGCACATTACTCGAAACAACACCCGTTAAAGTTCCTGCATATATATATGTTCCGTACCTCAGGTTTAAAACATTACCGGGGCAGGGCGACAGCTCTTTTAAATTTCCGGATGTATGGATTTACGACAAAGGAATATTGCTTGGGAATATCGGACTTCCTGCACTGATTCCCATTCAGGAAAGTGGTATGAGTGAAATTGATTTTGACGGTGGTATCCTGTCTGACGGAGCTGATTATTCAAGGATGGCAAATCCGTTTACAAAACAGGCAAAAATATACCATACGCTGATTCCGGGAAAAATAGATACCTGCTATCCAATTATAGAATATCTTTCAAATACTAAGTTTTCGATCATTGAAGGATTTGAATCACCCGGATTTGCATTTTCTTACGATACTCATAATACTCCGGGAGACACCATCATTAGGGTACATGATTCATTGCCTTCAAACAGTTCTATCTATCTTGGAAAAAGTTGTGGAAACATACAGATGGCAGCTTCATCACAGCGTTTTCAAATAACTTCAAGTGCTTTTCTTAAAGATTCCCTTGAACCTGTAAATGGTTTTCCCGTTTATCTCGAAATGGATTTCAAAACAGATATATCCATTGATGTCGGAATGTACATTACAGATTTGAGTGGAAATTCAACCACAATTCAACCGGAAATTTCTTTATATCCGACATCAAATTCATGGAACAAAGTGTATGTTCAGCTTGATCAGGATATTGCCAGATACAATGCGGCAACATCTTTTACAATTGTAATTGCTGTTAATAATTTATCTGGTAATAAGCCTAATATTTATATCGATAATATTAAACTGGTGCACTTTTGAAAAGCAGAAAAAAGCATAAAATAATTTTTATCACTCTTGATTTTCTGGCTGCAGCAATTGCGTGGTTCACATTTTTTGCATACCGGAAATATTTTATAGAACCTGATAAGTTCGGATATAAAATACCATTTGAAACAGATCAGAATTTTTATCTCGGGTTACTTTATGTTCCTATTTACTGGATCGTATTGTATTTTCTTGCCGGATATTATACAGATGTCTGGAAACGGTCGCGTATCAAGGAAATATCAAGTACGTTCACGATATCAATAATCGGTGTTGTGGTGCTTTTTTTTCTGTTGTTACTCGATGATGAGGTACGTTCTTACAAAGCGTATTACTACACGATTCTTGTACTTTTTTTACTTCATTACGGACTTACCATTCTGTTTAGAATAGTTACAGCAACCTATATAAAAGGATTACTCAGAAAAAAGGTAATCGGCTTCAATACGATAATTGTAGGAAATAATCAACGTGCACTCGATCTCGTTAATGAGATCAATACAGGTTCATTTATTCCTGGTAATATCCTTCTTGGTTTTGTCGATGATTGTAAAGATGAGAAATTTCTTAACTCAACATTAACACACCTGGGGAAATATGAAGATATTCCGGGGCTTATTCATAAATTCAATATTGAAGAAGTGATCATTGCCATTGAAAGTTCAAAGCACAGCGAGATCATCAAGGTGAGTAATTTACTCGAAGATGAGAAAGTGATCCTGAAAATTATTCCTGATCTGTATGATATGGTATCCGGCACAGTGAAGATGCAAAATGTATTCGGAACTGTTCTTATCGAGATCAATCATGAGATCATGCCTGTGTGGCAAAAAGTGCTTAAACGGTTTATAGATATTTTTGTGTCAGTCATATTTCTGATAATTTTTTCACCGGTTTACATCATCATCGCGCTTGTTATTAAAGGCACATCAGATGGTCCAGCTTTTTTTAAACAGGTAAGGATCGGATTACACGGGAAACCATTTCATATTATAAAATTCAGAACAATGGTTGTAGATGCGGAAATTCTTGGACCTTCATTGTCAAAAAAAAATGATTCCAGAATAACTCCGCTAGGCAAGTGGCTTCGTAAATTCAGACTGGATGAGTTGCCTCAGTTTTATAATGTATTGATCGGTGAAATGAGTATTGTTGGTCCGCGTCCGGAAAGGAAATATTATATTGATCAGATCATAAAGATCGCACCTCATTATAAACATCTTCAGCGCGTTCGTCCGGGTATTACTTCGTGGGGACAGGTAAAATACGGTTATGCAGAGAATGTTGAGCAAATGGTAGAGCGGTTGAAATTTGATATTTTATATATCGAAAATATGTCGGTGATGGTTGATTTCCGTATTATGGCATATACAATAAATACCATTATCAGAGGAAGAGGTAAATAAAACTACCTGCCGAAATTCTTAAGTTTGATCTGTGTGAGCCTGCGCTTTGTATCGAGTGCAAAATCATTATCCATCATCCATTGGTAATACGAAGGTTCTTTTCTGAAAACATCTTCAACTGACTTGCCGCGGTGTTTACCGAAGTTAAAAACTATTTGTCCGCTGGCATCAATTATCATTCTTCCTGCAAGGTCAAAATTGTTTGATTGCCCTGAAAATTTATGAAGCATTTCAATATCATTTTCCAACGCATCATACCGTTCAATTTGCGATTTTAATATTTCAAGCGTTGCCTTGGTGTCTGCTTCTGCACTATGGGCATTTTCAAGTTCGCTGTTGCAGTAGAATTTATATGCAGCACTTAAATTGCGTTGTTCCATAGTATGATAAATACGCTGTGCATCAACAAATTTTCTGTTCTCCACATCAAAATCAACACCTGCTCTGAGGAATTCTTCAACAAGCATAGGAAAATCAAACTTGTTGGAATTGAATCCTGCAAAATCGCATCCCTGAAATTTTTCTGAAAGGAATTTTGCCCTGTCAGAAAATTTAGGCTCATGCTCCACATCTTTATCATATATCCCGTGAATTAATGAAACTTCAGCAGGTATAGGCTTTTCAGGATTGAACCGCATTGTTTTTATTTCTTCTGTTCCATCGGGAAATACTTTTATATAACACAATTCAACAATACGGTCGTTGGAAATACTTATTCCGGTTGTCTCAAGGTCGAATACAATTAAAGGACGTTTTAAATTAAGCAGCATTTTAAATCAGGATTATTTTACTTCACTTTCGTTTGCAGAATGATGCGAACGGTGATGGTGGTGGTTACCTTCTGATCCATTACTGCTATTATATCCTTTGTATGCAATAAGAAACCATCCTGAGATAAATGCTATCCCTCCAAAAGGAGTCAATCCACCCAGGAAATTCATCTTATCATTGAAAGTAAATTCTTTAGTTGCTAAAATATACAGTGATCCTGAAAAAATAATAATTCCCCAAAGGAACAGCTGGAATGCATAGCGTGCATATCTTTCATTTAATTTACGCAACATTGCACCAAGTAAGAGAATTGCAAATGCATGATAAAAATGGTAGCGTACAGCTGTCTGAAGTGTTTCAAATGAAGACTCGCTGATTCTGTCTTTTAGTGTATGTGAAGCGAAAGCTCCTAACGCAACAGCAATTCCGCATAACGCTGCACCCGTCTGAATCATTTGTTTTTGTAGTGTATGATTTGTCATGGTTTTAACAATTTTCTGTTAACAAATAAAGGCAATAGCAAATCAGATAGCAACTAATTTTGAAAAGATATAAAATTATAAATGAACAGAACTTTCATAATCGGCATTGCTATTACTATTCTGTTGATTGGAGGACTCGCTTCTTTTTTTTATTTTAATTATATAAAAGTAAAGAATATTTCAGCTATCAATGCAGTGCCTGATGATGCGGCACTTATATTCGAAGTTAAGAACATACACGCGGCATGGAATAATTTCACGGAATCAGAGATTTGGAAAGACCTTAAGAAAAATGAAGCTGTTAACCAGATACAGAAACGGATAAATACCGTTGATTCATTGATCTCACTGCAAAATGAACTGAAAATTTTACTGGAAGAAAACAAAACGGTAGTTTCATTTCATGCGCAGGGCGGACAGAAGTTGTCAATTTTATTTTTGTCGGAAACATCAGGCAAATTGAATATTCAGGATATTGCAAATACGGTTTCACAGTATTATCACAATTCGGTAACGAAACGGACTTTTGAGGGTAAAACAGTTTTCGATATTCTTGATCAGAATAAAATGCCTTTGCTCACATTATCATACAGCGACCGTTTACTTATTTGTTCCGAAGACGGAAGTCTTGTTGAAGAATCGTTGCGCAAACTGAAATATAAATTACCGAATGCAACAAAAGGGATTGAACAGGTTTCGGCAATGGCAGAGGTAAGCAGCGATGCAAGTGTGTATATAAATTACCAGTACTTCCCTGCATTCATTAATTTATTTTCAAGACCGCAATATTTCGGTTTGTTTGATTATGTAAAACGGTTTGCAAACTGGAGCATGTTTAGTTTGAAGATTTCAAAAGATGTGCTGAATTTTTCGGGTGTAACATATACTGACGATTCCGTTTTTCAATATCTTGATCTGTTCAAAACACAATCACCTGTTGAAATGAACATGCATAAGATGCTTCCGAAGAATACCGCATTTATATTGCAAACGTCATACAGTGATTACACAAAATTCGCGGCCGATTTAACCGAGTATTTACAGGTTCATAAAAAACTCGAATCATATAATCATTTTTCGGATAGTATCGAAAACCTTTATGGAATTGATCTTGGTGATAAATTCCTGTCACAAATCGGAAATGAAGCGTTGATCGGTATGCTCGAACCTATAAGTTCCGAATATGTAAATAATTTGTTTGGGGTAATTAAATTCAAAGAAGTATCAAATGCTGTTTCTATGTTTTCTTCATTCGAAAATTCAATTCAGAAAAGAGGAGAACCGGATTCGGTTCAAATGCCTTTGTATAATGGCATCCGTATCGGTCATCTTCGTTTGGGAAATTTTCTGAAAATCTTTTACGGAGAAACTTTTGAAAACATTACCTCACCATATTACGCGGTCGTAAACAATGTATTTGTATTTACCAATACGCTCAATGCACTCCACATAATTATTGATAATTACACTTCCGGAAATACGATCGGAAGTGATGAGTTATTCGCAAAATATTCAGAACATTCGGCAGCATCTTCAAATGTAAGTTTGTTTTTCAGCCCCAGCAGAAATTTCATGCTTCCTGCTTCATTTGTGAATGATGAAATGTTCAGCTTACTAAACAGGTATCAGAATGATTTCAGAAAGTTTGAATATGTAACCATACAATACGCGAACTCAAATAATAAAGCTTTTTTTACAAATTTTAATTTAAAATATAATTCATCCTTCAAAGATGAAACAAGGTTACTATGGACTTTAAAACTGGATACAACTTATACGTTGCCTCCTGCTGTTGTTTATAACTCGGCAACAAAGCAAAATTGTATTTTAGTGCAGGATATTAATAATACGATTTATTATATCGGTAATAACGGAAGCATTTTGTGGAAATCGAAATTATCCGGAAAAATAATGAGTGAAATACTGCAGGTTGATGCACAAAAGAACGGAAAGATATATTATCTTTTTAATACCGATAAACAAGTTTGTTTGATTGACGAAAGCGGAAAGAATCTTAGCGGATATCCGATTCGCTTTCCGGGAAATGCATCAACAGCACTGAGCCTTATTGATCTGAAAGGGGATAGTACATATTCCATTTTTGTTCCTTTGGATAACAGCAAAATTATTGGCTATAGCATCAACGGAAAACCGATACAGGGATGGAATCCGAAAACAACAGATGAAAAAATAGTAACGAAAATTTCCTCTGTAAGAAAATCAGGAATAACATATCTTATCGCTTCTACAATAAAATCTAATTTAACAATGTATTCGGTAAAAGGGGAGAAGGTTAAATTTATTCATCCGATCACGGCATCGTCTAAATTACCGGTGATCACATCTCAGGCTGATACCAATTATTCATTTATTACTTTAGCTGATACTTCAGGATCAGTATGGATTTACAGCATAGACTCAACTCTTGAACCGATAATGAATGGCGTATACAAACTCGGCATTAAGCCCGATTATTTTGATGCGAAGATGGATCCTGAAAGCAAAAGCTGGTATGTTCTTGCAGGCACTAAAAATGAATTTTTGTTTTTCGATAAACCTGACCATAAAGTGATCAGCCAGCAAATTTCAGACTCCTCTTTTTCGAGACCTTTTTTAAACAGAACAAATGCAGGCAATATTATGATCGGCTATGCAGATAAAATTCAGAACAAATTATTTTGGTATACTGCATCGGGAAGTCAGTATCCTACATTCCCGATTGAGGGCAGCAGTGGTGTTTTTG
>Ga0206974_1149_pt1 | contig 15362 bp, 15 predicted proteins | sample Alteio_BWOrgHeat_84_FD_152920 | JGI IMG/M metagenome (GOLD analysis project Ga0206974, IMG submission 152920) | Enriched cells from forest soil in Barre Woods Harvard Forest LTER site, Petersham, Massachusetts, United States -... | ecosystem: Environmental > Terrestrial > Soil > Temperate forest >... | reverse complement strand
TCCTGTTTTTTGCGCTCGAGATTTTTTCATTTGTCATTATTTACCGTTTCAATAACTATCAGAAGGCAAGTTTTATAAATTACACAACAGGAGTAACAAGTTCATTCTATACCACCATCAGCAATACACAGCAATATTTCAATCTGAGAAGAATAAACGACAGCCTTCAGAATGAGAATGCACGTTTACATTCGCAACTCATCACATCCTATTATCTGAATAATTTTTCTCCGAAACAGGTGAACGATACGGTTTACAAACAGCAATATGAATTCATTCCCGCCACTGTTGTTAATAATTCAGTAACGAAAAGAAATAATTACATCACGCTCAACCGCGGCAGCCGTCATGGTGTGGAACCCGAAATGGGCGTGATAAGCGAAAGCGGTGTTGTTGGTATTGTTATGAGTGTAAGCGATCATTACTGCACCGTACTTTCATTATTGAACAATAATTGTAAGATAAGCGCAAAAATAAAAAAGAACGGAGCATTCGGCTCTTTGGTGTGGGATGGTAATGATCCGCACTTTGTTAAATTGCTTGATGTAAACAAACATGTTCCGATAGCGGTAAATGATGAAATAATGACAAGCAATTATTCCACTATCTTCCCCGAAGGAATTCCGATCGGGAGAATCTTTTCTCACAGCCTTGATGCGGGAGATAATTTTCATACCATCAAAGTGGAATTGCACAATGATTTCGGAAAAGTTTCTTCTGTTTATATTATCAGAAATCTGATGAAATCGGAACAAAAAAATATTGAAAGCACCATAAAAATAAAATAGAAAATTGATACTTGAATTTTTAACATACCTGCTTCAATTTGTCATCATCCTGCTGATACAATTATTAGTGATAAATAATATTGAACTGAGCAGCTTTGTAAATCCATATATTTATATTTCGTTTATCCTGATGTTACCGGTTACGGTAAAACCATGGCAGATCGTGGTGATCTCTTTCCTGGTTGGCTTAACAATGGATGCGTTTTCGAGCACACCCGGACTTCATATTGCTGCAACAAATTTCATGGGATTTATGCGGATACATTATTTGAAAGCAACAACAACCAAAGAAGATATCGAAGGAAGAATTTCTCCGTCACTTTCTCAAAAAGGAATTGTGTGGTTCGTATTTTATTGTACGGTGATGACATTCGTTCATCATACTATTTTATTTTTTCTTGAGATATACGGATTCCAGGAATTCTTTGCAACACTGTTTCGGATATTTATGAGTTCTCTTGTAACTGTTTCGCTTATAATTATCGGTCAGTTGATTTTTTACAAATCAAAACTTAGAAATGGATAGCAGTGTAAAACGCACCATATTGTTTCTTATATTTTGTGTTATTGCACTGGCTTTTATTGTGCGGCTTGTTTTTCTTCAGTTACTTGATGATTCTTATCTGCGATCGGCTCAGAATAATGTGCTGCAGGAAAAAACAATTTACCCTGCCCGCGGATTGATCTATGACAGAAAAGGAGAATTGCTGGTGTACAATGATGCGATCTATGATCTCATTGTTGTTCCCGATCAGGTGAAAAATCTGGATACAAATGTATTTTGTAAAGTACTCAATATTTCAAAAGACGAATTCATCGCACGTTTCGAAAAACTAAAACGATCGAAAGGATATGCTCCGTACAGAGATGTTGTTTTTGAAAAGCAGTTGACCATTCCGATGTATGCTGCATTTCAGGAAAAGCTTTTCGATTTCACGGGCTTTTCAGTAGATACCCGCACCGACCGGAAATACAAACACAATAATGCTGCGCATATCATGGGATATATTGGTGAGGTAACCGATCGTGACATTGAAAACTCTGACGGCTATTACCGGATGGGCGATTATATCGGTATCAGCGGAATTGAACGTACCTATGAAAAAGAACTGAGAGGACAAAATGGTGTTCGTTATATTCTGGTAGATTCAAAAAACAGAACACAGGGAAGATATAAGAACGGACAATTTGATACCGCTGCCGTTGCAGGAAAAAATTTAACACTCAGCATCGATCAGGTTATTCAGGATCTCGGAGAACAGCTGATGCAGAATAAAACAGGCAGTGTCGTTGCCATCGAACCATCAACAGGTGAACTGATCGCATTGGTAAGCAGCCCGACATATGATCCGAATTTATTTATAGGCAGAGACCGTGGCAATCATTATATGGAATTATTGCGCGATCCTTCAAAGCCATTGTTCAACCGTCCGCTTGCCGCACCTTATCCTCCGGGTTCAGTATTTAAAGTTCTCGAATCGCTTGTAGGGCAGCAGGAAAAAGTACTTACACCCGCAACAAGTTATGCATGTCATAACGGATATTTATTTGTGGGATGCCATCCTCATCCCTCACCAAATCAATTACGTGGGGCTATCGCAATTTCGTGTAACGGATATTTTTGTCAGGTATACAGAAGCATTGTAAACAATCCGAAATATCATCATGTTGAAGATGCATACACAAGTTTTCATGATCATATTGCAAGCTTTGGTTTGGGAAAGAGATTGGGAGTTGATCTTGTTGGTGAAGGATACGGGTTTTTACCTCCTTCAACATATTATGATAAAATTTACGGCAGGTATCGCTGGCAGGCGTTAACAACATTATCTCTTGGTATCGGTCAGGGAGAACTTGGGATCACACCTTTGCAAATGGCAAATGTAACCGCTACAGTTGCCAATCGCGGATATTATATTACACCGCATATTGTTAAAGCGATCGATGGAAAACCAAATCCGAATGCCGATTACAATACGAAACACTGGACCACAGTCGACACTTCTTTTTTTCCTGTTGTGATTGAAGGAATGGAAGATGTTGTTGAGCGCGGCACAGCGCGAGGTTCCAAAATTCCCGGTATTGTTATGTGCGGTAAAACAGGAACAGCACAAAATCCTCACGGAAAAAATCACTCCGTATTTTTCGCATTTGCTCCCAAAGACCATCCTAAAATTGCAATTGCTGTTGTGGTTGAAAATTCAGGACAGGGAGCATGGTGGGCAGCACCAATCGCAAGTCTTTTGATCGAACAATATTTAACAGGAAAACATGATTCGCGTCCGGCATTGCTCGAACGTATGCTCAATGGAAATTTAACGCATAAAAATGATAGCATCCCAGCAACAAAACCCGAAGCCATCGCGGATTGATTGGCTTACGCTGGTCCTCTATTACATTTTTGTGATATGCGGACTGTTGTGTATTTACGCTTCTGTATATAAGGAAGATCATCCGTTCATTTACGATGCCTCAATGAACTATGGAAAACAGTTGATCTGGATAGGGATTTCTTCATTCATAGGGCTACTCATTTTACTTGTTGACGAAAAATTTTTCTACGCTTTTGCATATGCACTTTACGGAATTGCAATTGCCGCACTGGTTGCCGTATTGGTTATGGGAACTTCTTTCCGCGGATCAAATTCGTGGATCGAGATAGGTGGATTTAAATTCCAGCCTGCAGAGTTTGCAAAGTTCGCAACAGCACTTGCGCTCGCTAAATACCTCGGTGGATTCAATATCAAATTCAAGGATCGCAGAGTTCAGCTCATCAGTTTCGGACTTATACTTTTGCCAATGGCAATTATTCTTCTGCAGAATGAAACAGGGACAGCGCTTGTATTCGGCTCATTTATTTTTATGCTTTACCGCGAAGGATTGCCCGGATATTTTTTGTTCATCGGTTTTATGATCGCATTAATGGGAGTACTGGCATTGCTTGTTCCTTCGCTGTATCTGGTTATCGGAATAACATCCGTTGCATTGATCATGCTGTTATTTATAAGAAGAAACCGTCAGAACATTACCATTATTTTTGGTATCGCTGTTATGTTCATGATCTATGTGAGCAGTGTGAATTATATTTTCGAACACGTATTGCAAGGTCACCAGAAAACGCGTATCAATGTACTGCTCGGAAAGGAAGTGGATCTGAAAGGTGCCGGATATAATGTACAACAATCAAAGATTGCAATTGGTTCAGGAGGCCTTATAGGTAAAGGTTTTTTACAGGGAACACAAAATAAATTCCGTTTCGTTCCCGAACAGAGTACTGATTTTATTTTTTGTACGATTGGAGAAGAATATGGCTTTGCAGGATCTGTCGCGTTCATTTCATTGTATTTATTTTTTCTCTGGCGGGTATTGTTTATTGCCGAACGACAGCGATATAAATTCAACCGCATTTACGGGTATTGTGTGGCAGCAATTTTATTTTTTCACTTTACCATAAATATCGGAATGACACTTGGCTTGCTTCCTGTGATAGGAATTCCGTTACCATTTTTCAGCTACGGAGGCTCATCGCTGCTGAGTTTTACCATTCTCCTTTTTATTTTATTGCGGCTTGATGCAAACCGTGTGAATGAATTGCGCGGCTCTTTCGAATAAATCCTTTTTGCATATTATTTTCTAAATGTATGTTTGTGTAAAGTTATGGATATGAAAAAAATATTTTTTCTTTTATCAATCTGCTTGCTTAACGGGTATCTGTTTGCTCAGGAATCATATGGATTCTCAACACGTAAAATTGTTGAGATAACAGCAGTTGATATCGATAAATCAAAACAAATGATCAACGATATCATCACACAGTTTGGTAAAAGTGTGCTTATAAAAAATGAAGAACCCAGATCAATGTATGTAAAACTTACCATTGAAAATTCAAATCTGAATAAGGTTGATGAACTTCTGAAACATGCCGGATATGTTGTGAAGAATAATCAAAATTCGGAAAATGAAGAACAGGCGGTAAGTAAAATTATTTTTGATACGTTGAATATGAGGGAGCAGATCAGCGATATCCGCAATGCAATAAAATTACTCGATACATCAAAGCAGGATGCACAACAAAAGGGATTATTGCTGAATAATATCATCAATCTTGAGAAGCAGATCCGTGAATCGAGAAATAAAATAGAGTTGTATAAAAATTCAGTTCATTTAACGGTTGTTGAAATTACTCTTCACGATGAAACGATGATCGGTGATAATGCACGGGTAAATTATGTGAATATGCCCGGAATAGAATATGGATTATTTTTTACCGAAAATCCGAAAGCAGGACTTACCGCTTCGCAGTATCAGGGCTTTGCAATGAAATATCTTTTTACCCGCGGAAAATCGTATGCAAATATTGCAGCATATAAAGATGTAAGTCCGAATACAAAAGATTCATCATACTACAACAGCATGTTCTTTATTGATTTCGGGCAGGATTTTTATCCGCGGCATTTCGGAAGAGGCAAGCGCAAATTTCTGAATCTTTACAGCGGCTATCAGATCGGGGGATTTTATGCCAATGCTTATGATATCAGCAGAAACAGATTCATCATCGATATGAAGCTGGATATTGGTTTGGAGCTCATCAAAACAAAATATATTCTGCTTGATACAAAAGTAAATTACATGATACCATTTGTTACCGAAATGCAAAACATGCGCGGACTGATGTTCAACACATCATTCAATTTTGTTTTTTAAGGATAAAGTAAATTTTTCTACTCCACCGGAAACACAATTTGAGTAAGCCATTTGGCGGTGTCTTTCTCCATTGTCGGATCATATAAATAAACTTCTCTTGGTGGTCCTGAAGTTATCCGGTGTTTGCTTTCAATAAATTTTTTCGACTGCTCGTACACGGGTGCGGCATTTCCTATCCATCCCATATAATTTACCACAAATGCTTTTGTTGAAGGGATAACCGATGACTTTACTTCGTTGTTATCTTTCACTGATGCATTCATCGGAATAGCGGTTTCAATTTCCGTTTCAGCGATACCATTAGTATGAATAATGATCATCGGACTTCCGGATGGTTTCACATTATTTCTCTTCATAAAATCGCCTAATGTCAGGAAACATTTTCTCAGCTCATTGCTTATTTCCTGATTCTTCATCATCTTCCGGATACTTAACACATGGATGCTGTCGAGCCTTTTTTCTTCCACTTCAAATCCTGCGATCATATCTTTTTGGGGCATTGCTTCACTTATTTTTTTCAAATTATTCAACCCTTTTTCAAATGCAGAACCAACATTCTTATCCATGAAAAGATTAATATATTTCGACATCACATAAAAATACCAGGGTATTCCTTTTCCATCGCTGTCCATGCTCCAGGTAACTTTCAGCATATCATTTGAAGCCTGTTCGAATTTGAAACTGCTTGTTGCAATTCCCATCGCTCCGAAATTCATTTCAGACTGAATGAATGAAAGTGGTTTACTCTGTGTGAGGGTGAGTTTTCCCGAACCGACATCAGAATGTTTACTTTTCCATGTGTACCATGAACCCGCACCTTCTGTTGTTCCGCTGAAGGTATAAACAGCAGTTGTATCAAGAGAAAACCATGGAGACCATTGTTTCCATTTCTGCAGATCATTGACAAATGAAAAAGGGATCTCACTTTTTGTCTTCATTTCAAGTGAACGTTCAACATGAACTTTTGAAGAAAGAAAAAATGAAATGATGATGATCAGAAGAATTAAAAATAAAATTCCGATACCGGTTCTCTTAAGTATTTTCATATATCCTTTTTAATATTTCCGTAAATATTCAGTAAATATATAGTGTGTTTATTTCTTAACAAAGCTGCTGAAAAGTGAAATCAAAAAAATGGAGTATCTTTGTGCCTCATTATGAGAGCGATCATAAGATTTTATGTTTTAACACTTTTGCTTGCCGGTATCGGAGGTTTCTTTATTCATGCCTCGCTTACCGAAGACGATAAAATGCAAAAAGAGTTTGAGAACTATTACCGCATCTATGCATTATCGATTCCCGATAATCTTTCATTTGCAGGTGAGAAAGTTCCGTTGAATGATTTCGATGTTAAAGAACGTTTCGACCGTGAATTACTGACGAATGTTTACTGGCAATCGCAAACATTACTTATTCTTAAACGGACGAACCGGTTCTTTCCAACCATTGAAGCGATCCTGAAAAAAAATAATATACCTGCCGATTATAAATACATTGCATTAGCCGAAAGCGGACTTCAGAACGTTGTGTCTCCTGCGGGTGCTGTGGGATTCTGGCAATTGCTGGATAAGACTGCAAAAAATTACGGTCTTGAAGTGAATGATGAAATTGATGAACGGTATCATTTTGAGAAATCCACCGAAGCTGCTTGCAAATATTTTAAACAGGCATATGATGAATTCGGAAACTGGGCGCTTGTAGCGGCTTCATACAATATGGGAATTGATGGTGTGAGAAAGCAATTGCAACAGCAGGGCGTAAATAATTATTACGATCTGTATCTGAATACCGAAACATCACGATACGTTTTACGGGCTCTTGCACTGAAGGAAGTTATTGAACATCCGTCAAAATATGGTTTCAACTTCAACAGAAAGCAGTTGTATGATTTTATACCAACCGTTAAAGTAAAAGTAACTGCAGATATTCCTGATCTTGCAAAATTTGCCCTCGACAATGGTGCGAATTATAAGTTATTAAAAATACTCAATCCATGGTTGAGGAAGTCATCGCTCACAATAACTGAAGGTAAAACATATTATATAAGCCTTCCAAAAGATAAAGTAGTTGCAACAGATCTTATCGCAAAAATTTCAAACGATACAATTGATTTAGCAAATACTCATTTTAAAGCAGATACTTTAGTTATTCATACATTCGAACATATCGTTGAGAAACACGAAACACTTCAGGCTATTTCTAAAAAATATAATGTGCCGGTTTCTGATCTTCGCAAATGGAATAATTTAAATTCAGGTGAGGCTGTAAAAACAGGAACAATCATTAAGATCAGAAAAAGTATTGATGAATAAAAAAATCCCGCCATTTAGCGGGACCTTATGTCAATAATGAATCTGTAAATGTACCGCCAGGTGTTTTTATTTATTCACTATAAATTTTTTCGCTTCATAAAATCCATTTCCGCTAATTGTATAAAAATAAATCCCTGAATGAAATTCATCCGCATTAAATGAAATAGCGTGTGTGCCTGATGTTATGGTTTCATTCAAAATATTTTTAACCAATCTTCCTGTCAGATCATAAATATTAATTGTAACCGGTGATGAAGCGGAAATCATAAAACTGATCTCTGATAATCCGCTTGCAGGATTAGGATTTATTGAAGATGAAGTTAAAACCGGAGATGAATGAATATCTTTTATTCCTAATAGTATTGGTGTTCCGAGCTCAATTCCGATAGGTGTATTGCTGAATGATAAATTATCAATACAGGCATAACTTGAAGTAGAACCTTTAAGCTCAACAGCAACACCAAATGAATCAGGAGTAAAACCAGAGGAATAGGACAGCGTAACATGGAAGGGTGTCCATGCCGAATAGGATGTGTGTGAGAGATCAGCTCCTCCTCTGCTTGTAGTTGTAGCCGAATTTTGAAACTCTGCAACAACCATAAATGTATCTGTACTGAGAAGTGATGATTTGAAATAACCGTTCAGGTAAGCGGGTTTTAAATTTGTTGCCAGCATGTTTCCGTTATTGGTAATAAGTAATGCAGGAAATGTATAAACTCCCATATAATTCAGCGGCTGTAATTTAACAGCCCACGTTCCCGATTGGTGATCGGAAGATTGACTTAGTACTGATGCCCCTGTGTTTGAATAAACACCTGCATCCCACCAACCTGTGGGCAATGAATTTGACCATGTTTCGAAATCAGCGTTAGGTATTGTTTGAGCAGTTGTATTGTAAGAAGATACTATTGCGGTGAACAGTAAATAAAAAAGTAGATTGTTTTTCATTTTTAGTATATTTAGTCGGATCAAAAGTATACTAAATATTAGTATTTACACATTACTGATTTGCGTATAGTTTATTTTCAAGAATAAAATTCTCTACGTTTTTAGGAACGATATAGCGTATTGATTTTCCGTTTTGCAGCATCTCGCGGATGTATGTTGATGAGATATTCAGCAGGGGAACATCAAATATTTTTATTTTAGGATGTCCTGATAACTCTTTGTTTTCAATATATCCGGCTCTGCGATAAACTAAAATTTCATGATGATCTAAAATATCTTCATACTCTTTCCAGAGATGAAACGATTGCAGATTATCGCCACCAATAATTGGATAGAAGGTGTGTCCGGGAAATGTTTTCCGTAAATGTTTCAATGTGTTTACGGTATACGATGGCCTGTCTAAACCAAATTCCACATCGCTTGCTACAAAGCTGTCATTATTTTTTATGGCAATATTCAGCATCTCAAGGCGAAGTTTCTCATCAATTAATTTATCATTTACCTTAAATGGATTTTGAGGGGAAACGATGAACCATATTTTATCAAGTGAGGCAAATTCGAGAAAGTAATCAGCGATGAGCAAATGCCCTGTATGAACCGGGTTGAATGAGCCAAAAAATAATCCGATCTTCATAATCCGGTTTTTATTCGGGTAATAAAATTTGAAAATAATATCGAATAAGAAATATTGAATGTTGAATAATGAAGTTCCGGACTTACTTCGGTGTTTGATATTTGATGTTCAATATTCAGTATTCCTTTTCTCATTTCAAAAATGCATTAACCAATTTTTCAGCTTCCCCAAGTGCTTTGTCAAGGTTATCATTTACGAGAACTTTATCAAATAGATTTTCGTAAGATAGTTCATGGATCGCTTTGTTTACACGTGTTTTCAATGCTTCTTCAGTTTCCGTTGAACGTTCGCGAAGGCGTTTTTCGATTTCATAAATGCCCGGAGGTTTTACAAAAACTGCAAGTGCTTTTTCTTCGAAATATTTTTTGATATTCAATCCGCCTTCAACATCCACATCAAAGATCACCGTTTTATTTTGCGCCCATATCCGTTCCACTTCCGATTTTAATGTACCGTAAAAATTTCCTCCATATACTTCTTCATATTCCAGAAATTCTCCTGCAGTTATTTTATTTTTAAAATCATCAACAGTCAGAAAGTAATAATCCTTTCCGTTCTCTTCATTCGCCCGTTGCCTGCGCGTACATGCGCTTACAGAAAATGAAAGACGCGTATCGACTGAAAGTAAATGTTTGACAATTGTTGTTTTTCCTGAACCGGAAGGAGCGCAGAAGATGACAGCTTTCTTCGGGGAGTTGGAAGTTGGAAGTGGGGAGTGGGAAGTTTTAGGTTCTGCTTTCATTTTAACCCCTGATTATTTTTCTTGATTGTATTAATAGAAGAAACTACTACAGAAAGAAGTTCATCGTATTCTTTTATCAGTTCATCAGTTTCGTTTTTACATTCAGAAAATCGTTGAGAAATTATTTCAAGAAAGTAAATTGTTTCATCAGCTTCTTCCTCAACAATGCGGAATTTATTCAGGAAGTCAGTCGAAGATTTTGCGCGTTTTGTAGCTCTATAATTCGCACCAACTGAATTTGACGATCTGGTGATCTGCCTTACAATCTCATTATTTCCCGGACCATACTTAATTCTATCAGTAAGTGTCATAACTCTTATTGCAAGCAATTGTGTATGTTTTATCCATTCATCTTTTGTTTTCATGAAACACTAATTTACATCCCACTTCTAACTTCCAACATCCCACTTCTATAATATGTTATTCACCTGTTCCTTGATCTTCTCCAGCTCGTCTTTCATTTCCACAACACGCTGCTGTATCTTATAGTGATTTGCTTTTGCACCGATGGTATTTATTTCGCGACCCATTTCCTGGGCAATGAATCCCAATTTTTTTCCGCTTGATTTTGCTTTCATCGTTTCGAGGAAATAACTGCAATGATTGATGAGACGAGCTTTTTCTTCAGAAATATCCAGCTTTTCGAGATAGTAAATAAGTTCCTGTTCAAACCGGTTCTTGTCAACGTTCTCTTCTTTCAGTTTGGCAAGTTCATTTAAAATATTGAGACGGATAAGATCCATTCTTTCTTTTTCAAGAGGTTCCAGTTCTACTACAAGATGAAGAATGGTATTGGTCATTCTTTCCAGTTCTTCCGAAAGCATTTCACCTTCCTTCATTCTGAATTTTTCATACTCGATGAATGCCTGATTTAAAACTTCCAGTAAAACTTTATCATCATCTTCCGAATTTTCTTCTTCAACGATCTGGAATAAATTTGGAATGGAAATAATACTCTGCGCGATCGAGCCTGCATCTAATCCGAATTCCTTACTCAATTCTGATAATTCACTGATATAATAACGTGCCACATCTCTATTGATCGGCAGGATCTTATCTTCTGCATTCTTGAAATTTACATTCACACTGATATGGCAACTTCCACGTTCAACCAGCTTACTCATTTCCCTGCGCAGCTCAAGATCTTTGCCCTGCCATATTTTCGGAAGGCGGATATTCAGTTCAAGAAATTTATTGTTGAGTGATTTAAATTCTGCACGTATGGAGAAACGGTCGTTTTCAATTTCCGCCTGACCATACCCTGTCATTGATCTTAACATAGTTTTATACTTTGGGCAAAAGTAAGATATTTATGCAAATGTGCATCCTGTAATATCAGCGCATTTCTGTTTTTCTGCTGACAAGATAAACACCCGAAAAAATAATTGCGATGAAGATCATTTTCTGAAATGTCAATTCATCTTTACCGGAAAATATTGCAATGAGTGTTGCAAGAACAGGCTGCAAATAAATATATGTGCCGACAAGAGATGGTGAAGCATGGCGCAAAGCATACGCATTTAATACATACGTAAAAAATGTTGCCCCCACAGTTATAAAAGCCGTGTATATCCAGATCTTTGCAGGAAAACCCGACCATTGGATTTGTGTAAAATCATTCCATGCAAAAGGAATGACAAGTACAGAACCGATCATAAAACAATATAACGTAACGGTAAGCGGATGATATTTTTGAGCAAGTGGTTTTGCGTACACAAGATAAAACGCATAGACAATGGCATTTGCTGTTACAAGAAGATCACCTGTTGCAGTAGTTGAACTGAACGATAAGGTTGTTCCGGCAATAAGCAATACAGCTCCTGCGGAAGCAACCAGTATGCCGCCAATTTTAAGAACACTCAGCTTTTCTTTTAAAAGTATTGCAGCAAAGATCACAACAAAGATGGGAGTGTTCATCATGAGCACAGAACCATTGATAGGAACAGTGAGTGAAAGTCCTTTGAAAAAAAGAAGCATGTTTGCAACAACTCCGAATACTGCGCATATACCTATTTTTCTCAGATCACTTTTATCGCGGATCTTTTCTTTTATAAAAACAGAATGGAAGATAAAAAGTAAAATTGTTGCCGTCCATATCCTCAGCATGATGAATGCAAACGGAGGAATATAGCCGTTCATCACCACTTTAGCGATGGTGAATGTGGCACCGTAAATCAGTGAAACAATAAAAAGAGCGATATGGATTTTATATTTATTGTTCACCTGTCCCGGCAATTTTTATTTCTTTATAGACATCAATTTTTTTACTGATGCGCAAAAACCGCTGACTTAAAAACAATGCTGAAAATGTAAGTGCGATAAGCAATCCGATCCATACACCGTAAAGCCCCATGTTGTTTGAAAATGCCATAAAATATCCTGAAGGAATACCAATAACCCAATAGGCGATGATAGTAATTATTGTAGGGATCTTTGTGTCTTCCAGCCCGCGGAGAATGCCAAGACTTACACACTGAACACCATCTGAAAGCTGGAATACGGAAGCAATGAGAAGAAGGTAAACAGCGAAGCCAGCGACTTCAATATCGTCTACATAAAAACCTATAATGACTTTACTGAATGAAGATAAAATGACGGCACAGCTTCCCATAAAAAGAGCTCCGGAGATAAGAGCAGCTTTCCCTGAACGGATGATATCCGGTTTGTTTTTTCGTCCGAGTGCATCTCCCACCATTATTCCGCCTGCTGCCGAAATTCCTGTAGCGATCATATACGTTACCGAAGCAATGCTCAATGCAATATGATGTGCTGCCTGTTCATTTTTTCCGATCCATCCGATCATAATTCCTGCAAATGAAAAAGCGCTGATCTCAAAAAAATATTGAAATCCTGACGGCAATCCTACGCGAAGTATTTTCATAAAAATTTTCCACTGATCTGACGGATCTTTCAGCCGGATAAAATTTTTATACTGGTTGTGAACGAGAACATAAATGATCATCGAAGCCGACATCATTACCCTTGAAATACCTGTTGCATAACCTGCTCCTGCCAGTCCCATTTTAGGGAAACCGCAATTACCGTAAATAAGAAACCAGTTAAGTAAAATATTTAACAGTAATGCCCCAATCGTAAGCACTGCAGATGGTTTGGTGAATGACAGTCCGTCACTGAATTGTTTTGATGCAACAAAAAATAAAAGAGGAATGGTGCCAAAATTTAATATATGCAAAAATTGCGCGGCAAGGATGGTAACATCTTCTTTTTGTTTTAAAACAGAAAGGTTTTCAGCAAATAAAAAAAGTAGTATAGATATACACGTGCCAATTACAAATGCTGACAATAAACTATGACGGAATAGTAGGGCACATTCATTATTTCTTCCTGCACCTTTGGCCTGTGCCACAAGAGCCGAAACAGCCATCAATGTTCCAATACCGATCATCGATACCACAAAAAAAACAGAAACTGCAAGTCCTGCTGCCGCAAGATTTGTAGCATCAATTTTTCCGATCATTACCACATCGGCAACACCCATCAGCACAATGCCTATCTGCCCGATGATGATGGGATAGCTAAGTTTTGCGATCTGCTTAAAGTAAGGTCTGTAATTAGATAAAACCGTTTTCAATTGAAAAAAATGAGGTGCGAATGTAGTGAAGTTTTTTAACGGATAGAATTCCTGCAAGGTTAACTGGAAAATGATAGCCACTGATTAACACAGATATCTTTTTAATCTATGAAATCTGTGGCTCATAATAAAAAAACCGGAACAATTCTTTGTCCCGGTTTCAGTTGTAAATTGAATATTTTATTTATCACCTTTAAGGGCTGTTGCACGTGCAATGTATTTGTCAATGTCTTGTGCTTCCTGAGCCTCAGCGAAATCTTTTTTTATGATCGAATACATTTCAGCAGCTTCTGCATATTCCTTTTTTTCTTCGTAAGCAAGTCCTGCTTTTTTGTAAAATACAGGTGCAGTAATTTTATTCTTGCTCATTTTTGCTGCTTTCACGTAGTATTTAACGCCTTTATCAAGATCACCCAGTTCAATATATGCGTCACCAATTGCTCCTGTTGCGAGAGGTGCAATAAGTTTATTATCTGATTTAAAATCTTCGAGCTGGTCAATTGCCTCCTGATATTTTCCGGTTCTCAGATAGCAAATACCTGCATAATAGCGTGCAAGGTTACCCGGTTTTGATGCTCCGTAAGATTTAGAGAGTTCCTCAAATCCTTTGAATTTATCATTTCCGTTCAATGCAAGATTGAATGAATCCATTTCAAAATATTGCTGCGCACGGAAGATCTCTTTTTGTGCTTCCTCTTCCATTGGCGCAATATAGAATTTGGTATACCCCACGTAACCACCTGCAATTACAATAACTGCAATAATTGCATACGTGATCTGTTTTCTATATTTATGATAAAAATCTTCAACCTTGTGAGTGGTTTCCACAATAGTTTTATCGAGATCCAATGATGTGTTTTCTTTTTTGTCAGTCATGTTTAGTATTCTTTTATAAATGGGTAATCCGGTTCAGAGTAAACATCTTCATATATTGCAGACGGTTCGGGAAAAGGAGAGTTCTCAGCGAATTCAACACATTCCAAAATCGTCTTTTCAATTTTTGATTCTATTTCTTCAAACCAGCTTTCTGTTGCAAATTTATTTTTTAAAATGGAAGTTTTCACCTGCTCGATCGGATCTTTACTTTTATATTCTTCCACTTCATCTTTTGTACGGTATTTTGCCGGATCGCTCATGCTGTGCCCGCGATACCTGTATGTATGAATTTCAAGCAATGTCGGACCGTCACCTTTTCTGGCTCTTTCAGCAGCTTCTTTAACGGCTTCGTGAACGGTATCACACTCCATGCCGTCAACTTTATAGCTTGGCATTTCGTATGCCGCACCTAATTTGTAGATATCCCACACATTGCTTGTCCGTTCAACGGATGTTCCCATGGCATATCCGTTATTTTCACAAATGAAGATGACAGGCAGTTTCCAAAGCATCGCCATATTGAATGTTTCGTGCAAAGCTCCCTGCCGTGCCGCACCATCGCCAAAATAACAAACGGTAACACAATCATTTCCTTTGTATTGATCGGCCATTGCAATGCCTGCTCCAAGAGGGATCTGACCACCAACAATTCCATGTCCTCCGAAAAAATTATGCTCTTTCGAAAAGATATGCATCGAGCCTCCCTTGCCTTTTGAGCAGCCTGTAGCTTTTCCGAATAATTCAGCCATAACTGATTTTGCCGGAA
>Ga0206974_1148_pt1 | contig 15407 bp, 20 predicted proteins | sample Alteio_BWOrgHeat_84_FD_152920 | JGI IMG/M metagenome (GOLD analysis project Ga0206974, IMG submission 152920) | Enriched cells from forest soil in Barre Woods Harvard Forest LTER site, Petersham, Massachusetts, United States -... | ecosystem: Environmental > Terrestrial > Soil > Temperate forest >... | reverse complement strand
GCGGCAAAACCGTGGCGGGCGCGCCCTATTCAGGGCAAGTCACTTTTGAGCGCACGCAAGCCTTGTCCGACGGAAACCTGATCGATCAAAAGAATACGGCCACAGTGTACCGCGACAGTGAGGGGCGCACGCGCATCGAGGAGACGCGTCCGTCGAATTCCGGAAATCCGCAACAAATCATAAGAATCACTGACCCGGTGGCGCACGTTGCCTACGTTCTCGATCCGGGGAAAAAGACCGTGCACAGGTTCACGTTACCTCCGGCCAAGACGGGAACCTCGCAGCCCAGTTTTCGGGCCGGTTCGAATGTAAACGTTACGAGCCAGGACCTCGGTTCGAACACCGCGAATGTCATTAGACCAAAGCACCCCACCACCCAAATACATCGCGTTTGTCGCATGGGTCCTATTCCTTTCAGCGTACTTTTCCCCAGAAGCCTCAGCTTCCGCAACTCGCTCCATCCGCTTCAGCGACCAAAGCTAACGCGCAATTTCCTCCAGCCGTCGCCTCGTCGTCCTTGGCCCTAAGCCGCCAATAAGCACAAACACCATCAGCATGCTGCAAGCAATGAATATAAACACGCCAATCGTGCCGTAGTTGCGCAGAAAAAAGGCAATCAGAAAGCTGCTGAAAACCGTGCTGAGCCGGCTCCAGGAATAGACGAACCCCACGGCCCGGGCACGTATTCGAGTGGGGTAAAGCTCCGATTGGTACGTGTGAAAGGAGAACGACATCCAATTGCTCGCCAAAGTGATAAGCACTCCAAAGAGCATCACTCCCGCCGCGCCCCTCTGTTGCGCGAAGAGCAGGCCGAAAGCGGCAATGGAGAGAGCCGACCAGGCGATTTGCCATTTGCGTTCGAATACGTCCGCAAACGCCATACCTACGAGTGGTCCCAGAGGACTCGCGAGGGCCATGACAAACGTGTATTGCAGCGATCGAGTTACGTCGACGCCCTCGGCGAGCAGCAGCGTCGGGACCCATGTGGCAAAACCGTAAAAGCCGATGGGTTGCAGCACATGGAAAATGATCAGCAAAACGGTCCGCGCACGATAAGTTTTATTCCATATTTCTCGAAGCGATCCGCGCGCCGGGTAAACGTCGCCTTCAACCAACTTCGGTTCCGGCAATGCTGTTCCCGTCTCCGCTCGTACGCGGCGTTCAATTTCGTCCATGACGCGGTTTGCTTCTGCGATGCGCCCTTGCTGTTCGAGCCAGCGGGGCGATTCGGGAATGGCTCGGCGAATGAACCAAATGAAAATGGCGCCCGAGGAGCCGATGAGCACGACCCAGCGCCACCCATCGACGCCCAGCAAATGGCGCGGGACGAGTACAGCGGAAACGAAAGCCGCAACAGGCACGGCGGAAAAGCTCAGAAGCTGGTTGAAGGCGAAGGCCTTGCCGCGCGAGTCTTTCGGCGCCAATTCGGAAACGTACACGCCGACCGTGATCATCTCTACGCCCAGGCCGATTCCCGCCAGAAACCGCCACGAGTTGATCGCAGCGGCTGTCGATTGCAGAGCCATCACAAAGGTACAGACCGAATACCAAAGCAGGGAGAAACTGAAAATTGACCTCCGTCCAAAACGGTCTGAAACCGGGCTGAAGACGAGTGTGCCTACGAATAGGCCGGCAAAAAGGGCGGCCACAAAACTCGCGAAGCCATCGAAACCAAGAAAGCCTTTCGTCGTCGGGGTGAAAATGCCTGAACTGTAGAACGCGGGAGCGATGTAAGCCAAAAAGAACAGGTCATAGAATTCAAAGCACGCGCCAAGCGACAGCAGGACGATCAATTTGCGGATGTAGCGCGATTTCGGCAGGCGGTCCAGGCGGGCGGCGACGGTAATGCGTGTGCCCGCTTGTTGGGAAGCTGCTCCCTGTTGCAGATCAATTCCTTCGGTTCGATGGGAGCGCATCAAGCCGCCCAGGCGTTACGCTCCGCCGATGGCGAGAATCGGGAATATCGGCGAGCTAAATGACCTTATCTTCCGAATAACAAATTTTCTCCAGGTTGCATTCCATGCAGCGCGGCTTGCGCGCCTGGCAAATGCGCCGGCCATGCCAGATCAACTGATGCGCAAAAATGATCCACTTATCTTTCGGAATAATCGGCACCAGGTCCTGCTCTATTTTCTTGGGATCCGTGTTGCGAGTAAGGTCCAGCCTCCTAGACAAGCGTTGTACATGAGTATCGACCACTATGCCCGAAGGGATGCCGAAGGCCGTCCCTAGTACGACGTTGGCGGTCTTGCGCGCGACGCCCGGAAGGGTCAGCAATTGCTCCATGGTGCGCGGGACTTGTCCCGAAAACTCTTCGACAATCTTTTTGCTGGCGCCCTGAATTGATCTTGTTTTGGAGCGGAAAAAGCCACACGTTCGAATTTCGGCTTCGAGATCCCGTGGGTTTGCGTACGCAAAATCCTCGGGCTTTCGATACTTCTGAAAAAGCGTGCGAGTTACCTCGTTCACGCGCACGTCGGTGCACTGGGCGGAGAGGATCGTCGCGATCAGCAATTGGAAGGGATTTTCGTGCACAAGCGCGCAAGTTGCCGAGGGATAAGCTTCGTCGAGCTTGGCGAGAATTGCTCGAACCCGCTTCGGGTCCGTGCCCGCCGCGCGAACCGAGCGGGGTCGCCCATTTTTGGAAGCCGCTCGGGGCGGCTTTTTGGCCTTAGCGCTGCGCGGATTTTTTAGCTTTTTCATCGTCACAACTTTGTGGGCTGAACTTGGCAAACTATAGCACACGTGAAGAGGCGAGAAAGTCGGCCAGCTTCCGGAACGCTTTCGCTCTATGGCTGTATCGGTTCTTTTCGTCCGCAGACATTTCTGCAAAGGATTTCCCGGCTAGGCCGAAGAAGAAAACCGGGTCATAACCAAAACCTCCAACGCCACGAGGAGTTTCCATGATTTCCCCTTCCGCCGCATCTGAGAAAACGGCGACGACCCGGCTGCGCACAGCCAGCGCAATCACGCAGATGAAGCGCGCCCGCCGGTCCTTTGATCCCCGCGCGCGTATTTCGGCCAGCAATTTCTCAATCCGCTCCGCGGATGTAGCATTCGGCCCGGCATAGCGCGCCGAGAGCACACCCGGCGCACCTCCCAGCGCATCAACCACCAAACCTGAGTCGTCAGCCATTACCGGAAGGTCCGAGAAACGGCTGTAGTGCAGCGCCTTGCCGGCTGCGTTTTCGCTAAAGGTGGGCGCGGATTCTTCAAAAGCAGGCAGTTCCGAAAAATTCGGAAGAAGTTGGAAGTCGAACGGAACCACGCCATCGGCCTTGGCAGCCAATGCGCGGAATTCTTTCAGTTTGCCGAGATTCGAAGACGCCAAGAACAAACGAACGGCTGCGCCCGATGCAGGCGTTCGTTCATCCTCAGCGCGCGCGGGCACTGAAGTTGGAAGGCACGAGCGAGCGTTGATGCTCGGTGAGATTGCGGATGCCGACGGCAGCAAGATTCAGCAACTGATCGAGTTCGCCGGCCGCAAACGGCCTGCCTTCCGCAGTAGCCTGCACTTCGACGAAACGGCCGCCACCGGTCATAACCACGTTCATATCCACTTCCGCGCGCGAGTCTTCCTCGTAGCACAGATCGAGCATGGGATTGCCGAGAACCAGGCCAACGCTGGTGGCGGCAACGGAATCAACAAGAGGCATCGACCGCAGGATTCCTGTGGCGACCATGCGCTCAAAAGCCATGGCGAGGGCCACGTAAGCTCCGGTAATGGAAGCCGTGCGGGTACCGCCGTCAGCTTGAATGACGTCGCAATCGAGCCAAACTGTTCGCTCGCCCAATTTTTGTTGATCGGTTACGGCGCGAAGCGAACGGCCGATGAGGCGAGATATTTCGAGCGTGCGTCCAGATTGCCGTCCGCGAGAAGATTCGCGCGGCGTGCGCTGCTCGGTGGCGCGTGGCAGCATGCCGTATTCCGCGGTGACCCACCCCTTGCCGGTGCCCTTAAGAAACGAAGGCACGCCATCGTCGAGGGTGGCCGTGCAAATCACGCGCGTCTGGCCAATCTCGATCAAAACGCTCCCGTCCGCCACCGGAATAAAATCCGGCGTCAGTTTCATGGGACGCATTTGATCGTAAGCGCGTCCGTCAGATCGCAAGCTGCCTCCTTAGTCAGAAAACGCACAGAATGCAGTGGGCAGTTTGCCGGGCAGGTGAAGCGCTGTCAACACGACAGCGGGATTCCAGCAAAGCTAAACGCGGTTGGCCCTCAGCAGCTTAAGCGGATAGTGCGTGCCACGCCAACGGATTCCGCCGGTCCACAGCGTTCGAAGCGTCGACTTCCAAAGAATGTAAACGAAAAGAAGCGAGGAAAGAGGATGGGCGAATGCGTATCGCCGCGGCAGCCCATACATGTGATTGGCATCAGAGATGAATAGAAGCATCAGAATTACGGCCAAGATGTATAAACCCCACGCGAAGCCTCTCACGACAAAAATTGCGAGGAACGGCCACGCGTTCAGCAATAGGACAGCAACGCCCGCTCCAAGAGACTTGGCCAGGCTGTAATCGATGCCCGCGAAGGTATTTTTCATCAGGCCGTCGATCAGCTCGCCCAATGACGAATACCACTCTACAGTCAGCAAGCCCATCCCCAGGACCATCTCCTGACGGTAGCCCGCTTTCTTCAAAATCTTTCCGAGCTTGATGTCGTCATCCGGCCGCATGGCAATCACTCGGTGAGTTCCCGATGCTCTGTAGGCTTCCGCAGCGACGAGATTAAATGCGCCGATACCGATAAAACTTCTGCTGGCGGGATCTTTTGCCTTCCACGGCCGCATAAAGCCCGAAAAGAATATGCCGAAGGCTGAGCAGAAGAGGCGCGGAAGCAGCGTCGGCAGGGATACCCTCGGCATTGTCGCCAGATGGTGCAAATGGCGGGTCTGAAAATAACCGACGGCCATCGCCAGCGTGCTGGGCTCCATGATGACGTCCGCGTCGGTGAACAGAAGCAGTTCGCCGTTGGCTCTTTGTGCGCCGCAGCACAAAGCATAATTTTTCCCGAGCCAGCCTGTGGGGAGCTCTGTGATGTTCACAATTTGAAGCCGCGCGTCTTCTGCCGCCATCTCTGCGAGGATGGCTCCGGTCTCATCGGTCGAGCGGTCATTCAGAATGATGAATTCGAGATCGGGATAATCCAAGCTCAGCAGAGATTGCAGCGCTTCTTTTATCTTTCTTTGTTCGTTTCTTGCCGGGACGATCACGGAAACACGGGGCAAATGCGTCGCTGGACTGCGCGGAATATCTCTCAGACAGGTTATCGAACGATTACCGTACGCCATATCGATCCCCCAAACCAGGACAATGCAGAGTGTGAGTCCCGCAAGGACCGACAAAATCGTGGATGCTCCTAATTCTTAATGGCCGGTTGTTGCTCCGGCGATGAGCTCGCATTCGAAGGATTGGCCGCGAGTGGCTGTTCGCCGGTCGCACCTCCGGTCGCGGCGGGTTGCGCCTGAGCTTGGGGCGTAACGTTGAAGAATCCACTCAGATCGAGATGGCCTGCCAAAGTGTCAGCCTCCTGCCCTCGAATCAAAATTTTTAGCCGATATATATTGCTCAGATTTGCTCCCAGTGTTCGCACGATTGAGTCCACGGCCATCTCTTCGTTCAAGATTCCCGAGGGAGCTTCCGTCTCCAGAGTTTCCGAGAAATCCGCGATGCCCGTACCGTCGGGCATGAGATAAAACTGCAGCAACACGGCATCGGCAGGTAACGTGCGCTGCGTTTGACTGGGGGTTTTTTCGATCAACGCAGTGATGAGCTGCTTGGCGCGCTTTTCCGCATCGGCAGAAAGGTCCAATTCCAAGGTGGTGGGCACGAGCGTGTCCGGAGAACTAGGAGATAACCAGAAAAGCTGAGCCTTCTCGCGCGCGTCGCTGGGCGTGGATATCGGCGGCACAATCGCGCGGCGAGCCTGCTCCGCAGTGCGGTCTGCGCGCCGCAACCCCAGGACAGTGCGGAGCAGCGATGGAAACGTAAGAAGCGCCGCGAAAGCGAGCACGGCCAGTACCGCGATGGCGATTTTCCACAGGCGCGGCATCAATGCGCTCCGCTCGGCGTTGTCGTAGGCGCGCCCAACGGATGAAATTCGGCCACTGCCCTACCGATCGCTTCGGCCAGTGGTTGCGCCATCTGGTCGAGACGTTTAGCGTCCGTAACGTCGATGCTGGAAAGCTCGATGGCAATCGCCGGGGCTGCGATCGTGCGCAACTGGCGCACTGGAGCGGCGATGGGCGCGTCCGGGGAGTCTTTGAAGCGCTGTACGAGTACGGTTTGTATCAAAAAGGCTAATTGACGGCTCGAATCAACCGAGGAGCGTTGCGCTTCATCCCACTGGATCAGGTTGGTGCGCGTTGGTTGCGCACCTGAAGCTTGAGCCGGAGCAGTTTGCGGCGGCGCGCCTGCAGTTGGATTCACCGCCGGAGTCGCATTCGACGGAAAAACATAATAGTAGGTGCGTGCTGTGCCCACCGGGCCGCTCGACGAAACGTGCAGTGAGATGAAGATTGCGTTGGCAAGCCCATTGATCATCGCCGAGCGAGCATCAAAGGTAGGATCCTGGTTGCCCTCCCGTGTCAGCAGCACCCGCAAACGCTGGGCTTCGAGCGCAATTCGAGCCGCACGCGCGAAATCCAAAACGACGTCGCTTTCAGCGAGCCCAGTCGGGCCCCGCGCACCGAAATCCGCTCCCCCGTGAGCGGGATCGAGAACTACTGTCAGCGTCGAAGGTTCCTCGGTTGGTGCAGATCGGGGGACTTGCGGGATATTCGTCGGCGGAGAGGTATTTTGCTGAGGTTGCGCACCGGAAGGCACTTGCACCTGGGAAATCTGCTTGCCCTGAATTCGCTCAGCTTGCTTTGAACGCACCGGCAGGGTCAGGAGAGTTACCCCTGCCAAGCCCCAAATTACTAGCCAACGGCGCCGTCGCATCACCTTGAGGATACCAGAACGCACCTTTGAGCTCAGCGCCTGCGGCGATTAGTCCGAATCTCTTGTGGCTCACCTCTATGTTGCGGACTATATGACGCTTCCGCGGCAGATACAGTGCATGCCGGATAGCTACTAAGTGTATTCGGTCCTATGCTGCCGCAGAGTAGCGGAACTCTTTTTGCGCCTGAGTCAGGCAGAAAACAGAAATCTTCAGCTCAAGGTGAATATGGACGCGCACCTCATCGGAATCGACTTAGCTCAGTTCCTGCTGAAACAGAACGCACAAAGGGAAAAGCAAGCGCCAGCTAAAGTGAAGTCCGATGCAGAATCGGCCACGGGTGCGAAGGAGATCCGCCACAGAACCTCGCTGAGCACCTTGCAAGAAGGGAAAACACGATGACACAGGGACGGACTGTATTGGGTTTGCTGATCGGTTTTGGCGTGGGGGTGGGATTGACGCTGTTGTTCGCTCCCCAATCTGGTGAGGACACTCGATATTGGATCGCGCTGACTTCGCGCCGCGCGAGGCGCCGTCTACGGAATACGAGCCGGCGTTCAATCGAGCAAGTGCGGGATATGCTCGAACGCGGGCAGGAAAGCGTTTCCAAGGCGATCCACAGCCGCGGAAATAGTGCCGAAACTGAGGTCACAGAACTCTAGAGTTTCACTTCCTCCGTAGTTCAAAACCACATAAAGTTTTGGTGAGTACCGCATGAGGCAGGGCCGGATCCGTCGCGCCGGGCACCGGAGTGGGTATCATCACCGAAATGCGCCCATAAGTGCCGAATCATCAGGGGCCCTGGATGTCGTACTTCCCCGATCAGTTGTTTAGGCCACTTCGATGTGTAAAAAGTTACTGCTCTGCTCGACCGGTTCAACCGTTCAAATACAAAGCAAAGAGATAACCCCCGAGTCTTCAGAGAATTGGAGATAAGAACAAATCAACGCTTCTTTGGTAATCAATTTGCGCATAGGTTTCGGTCTAATATCAGTCGTAACGCGCGGCGAATTTCGAGTTGTGTTCGATAGCTCCGCCCCAGTTCCCAGCCCCCGCCGAGCCAATCCTTACTGTGACCTGCTGCCGCTTCGCCATCGCGCAGGATTTCGCTCTGGCGATAAGCAAGGCAACCAGAAGTGGAGGAGGAAATAATGGGTCTTCGGCTGCTACTTGCAGACGACCACGAAATCGTGCGCAAGGGCTTGCGCGCTCTGCTGGAAGCGGAACCCGGCTGGCAAGTCGCTGCGGAAGCTGTGGACGGCAGAGATGCCGTCGAGAAAGCTCAGCAGATAAAGCCCGATATCGCGATTCTGGATATAAGCATGCCCTCCCTGAATGGGCTCGACGCCACCCGTCAGATTGTTAAAGGCATTTCGCAAACCAAGGTGCTGGTTTTGACCATGCACGACTCGGATCCCCTCATTCAACGGGTGCTCGAGGCGGGCGCTCGCGGTTATCTTTTGAAATCCGACGCGGCGCGTGATCTCGTTGCTGCGGTGGACGCGCTGCGCCGCAATAAGACTTTCTTCACTCCAAAAGTAGCGCAGCTGGTTCTCGAGGGATATCTCGATAAGAATCCGAGAGGGAGCTCATCGCCCGAAGGCGGCTCCTTTCGTCTAACGGACAGGCAAAGAGAAATCGTGCAGCTTTTGGCGGAAGGAAAGAGCAGCAAAGAAGTAGCCTCGGCATTGGGGCTCAGCGTCAAGACTGCGGAAACACACCGAGCAAACATTATGCGCCGGCTCGACTGTCACTCCGTTACTGCCCTAGTCCGCTATGCCATTCGTAATCACATCATCGAAGCCTGACTGAAAGTGAATCGCTAAATCTAGCGAGATTGCTGTTTTGCTGTCGTCGACGACTGACAGCCAGGAGCTTAGAAATGCTAGCGTTACGCCACCCTCGCTCCAATCTTGCTGCTTAGAGATTACACGTACTCAACCCGGATGTTACAGCCTGCTCCCGATGGACGATCTCAGACCCCCCGCTCAAGATTGTGCGTGAAGTTGGACGGACGCCGTTTGGCGCAACTGGAGAATTGAGGTGCGATGTGGGTCCCTCCCTGGCCGTGGGAAAACACCTGCTGGATAAAGCCGCTACGGCGGAGCCTGCGGTCAGTAAGTCACGGACCGGCTCTGAAACCAAGAAGCGCGATGACGCCATGTTCGCGGAATTGATCGGTCCTTCGCAGGAACGCGTATACCGGCTGGCATTACGCATTACCCGCAACACCGAAGATGCCGAAGACGTCCAGCAGGAGACGCTGTTGAAAGTGCATCGCAAGCTTGGTCAATTTGAAGGTCGCTCTCGCTTGACCACCTGGATTTCAAGGATCGCCATCAACGAAGCCTTGATGTGCTTGCGCAAGCGGCGCAGCGCCTTCTATATACCCCTGGAAGAGACGCTTCAGCCTGCCGAGGAAACCGCCGTTTCCGAGGAGTTCCAATCACCCATAGAGGGTCCCGAGGCCGCCTATTCCCGCAAGGAATTGAGGGAACTGCTCAAGCAGGCGATGGAAAAATTGCGACCAGCTTATCGCGTTGTCTTTCTGTTGCGGGCCGTGGAGCAGCTCTCCACAAGCGAGACCGCCAAAGTTCTACAAATCTCTGCCAGCGCAGTTAAGGCCCGTATGCGCCGCGCGCGCAGTGAATTGAGAGAATGGCTGGAACAAGCCTGGAGAGCTCGCCTGCACGACGAGCGCACCATGGCTGCGGCGAGGCAGTGGCTCATCTGAATCCGCGCCCTGAATTCCATATGGCGCCGACGAGTAGAATCAGAAACGCCAAGCGAGTTGCAGGCTCGTCCAAGGGATCGGCCCGCTCTGAGGCGACCTGCCATTCCGTTCTTCCGCCGACGCCCGCGCCGGATACCCCGGATCCGCTTCGTGAACTGCCGCCAGAGGCTGGCCAGAGCGCTCCGACAGATGGCAAAGCTCTCGCCAAGCGGCAACCGGAGGTCCCAAAGAAAAGTGGGATCAAATGAAACTTCGCTTAGGGCAAGACGTGTGTGAACTTTTCCCGCGAAGAAAGGAAGAATTAAGAGGAGGATATTATGAAGCGGTTCTTTTTCCGATTCCTGATGATGGGCGGATTGCTTTTTGCGGTCCTGCCCACGGTACGAGCGCAAGATAGGGAAAATCACGTCGAAATCGGTATTTTCGGCGACTATTTTCGCCTCGGCGAAACTCGTGGCCCCTCGCTCTCGGGAACGGGCGCGACGTCCTTCGGGGGAGTGGGAGCGCGCTTATCCATCAATGTCTCGCGAAGATGGCAAATCGAGCCGGAGATGAACTACGACTTCGCTGAATCCTTTTCCGAGGGGTTTACCGGCCCTTCCGGCACCGTAGTTGGTTTCAGCACGTCAAGGCTGCGGATTCTGCATGGCATGATCGGTCCTAAATTTCAGACCGGCGGCGGAGCCTTCCGGGCCTTTGTTACTGTAAAAGGCGGCGGCGACGATTTCATGTTTTCGTCGGCTCCGGTTACTTTTTCGACGTTTGCGAGCTCGGTTAGCGGTCTTCGCACCAATAACGTGGTTGGTGTCGTCTATCCGGGTGGCGGTATCGAGGCTTATCTCGGGCCCATCGGTTTGCGGATTGATGTCGGCGACGAAATCTACTTCCAGAGCGGCGCCCACAATAACCTCCGCGTGACCTTTGGACCGAGTATTCGGTTCTGAAGGTCTCCAATAGCTGCCCTCTCACAGAAGGTCGCGGCGGATCTTCAAGACCCGCCGCGATCGCGGCATTGCACTGTCTATTCGGCCGATTCTATGGACTCGATGTGCATCGTCTTTGAGGGCTCGTCGTATGTCCCGGAAATGCGAACGCGTTGCCCGGCGAACGGCTCCGGTTTCTGCTGATCGTCCAGTTGGTAGACGGTCTTAATCTCTGGATCGATTAGCACAAACGACCCGCCCGCTTTCGCGCATTCAAGAGTACAGTCCTTCGCATTCTTCAGCCCGTTTTGCCTCATCATCTTCTCGTGCGAGCCGTCGATAGCGCATCGGCTGTCCATGATCCCGCCAACGAGGTTCAAGCTTCTCTGGGCGTCTGGCGCCTGCTGATGCCTGGCGACGGATATCGCCGGGAAAGACGCTGCCAGAATTGTAACTGCTGCCATTGCTATGCCCGGTTTTATCATCGTGCCTCCTCTTCTCCGCGTCCGAATGCATTCCGTGAGTCTTCGCTCCTCTACTTTGAAATCTCCTCGCTCTAGAGAATTATCAGTGTGGTTGTCAGGTCCAATACAAAGGACCGCTTATATTGAGGGTGAATAAACTCTAACCATGAGCTTGGCCAGGCGAGGCGCAAGAAGCCCCGAGACTTTCACGGGAAATGCCTTAGAAAAAACTCCAGCGCGCAAGGCACAATTTCCCGCTGCCGAGGCCGACTGAAATACACCCAGTCAAAATGCCTTCTGGCAAAAATGATTCAAGAATGAGGATTTATTTTTTCTGCGGCCTCTCAGCGACGTTTGGTGCCCGAAGTGCCTATATGTTTTGCGGAAGTGACAAAGGGGGAAGCAACATGCTACGAGTCGGCGATTCCAGCGATGTGAAAGACGTTAACACGTTTTTTTCCAGCGAGAGCGGGATCTTCAATGCGGTTGGGCCCACGGGGGAAGATATGATCGTGATGTGCCCGCCGGGAGAACAGTGGTTCGTCCGCAAATCAAACTATAAGCCTGAAGCCGATAGCCCCGATCAGTCATGGCACGTGACTAAGCTTGCCTCGTGGGCAGTGAGCAAAAAAAAGTGCTGACGCATCAATAGCCAAATCAATGCTCGAATCCTTTAATTTTTTTATCGGGTTCCCTCTGCCATAACAAGCCTAGGCGCGGACTCAAACTTCTCGGGAGTTCGCGGCGGACCTTGGAACTGCAAAAACACGAAGGCTCTAGAGGCAACTTTCAAATTACACCAAATTACACGCGCAGCTTTCACCAATAGTGAGACCTAGGCGCGAATCGATGCTCTTAGCCGCTGGGCTCAAGGGGAACCCAAGAACGAAGAGGTATCGGGCGTGCTTTCCAACATACGCGGAAGTCTTCAAGTGACTGATGCGAATGCCTATCTCTCGCCGCTTGAATTCGGGTTCCAGGAGCCTTGGTGTCTCTCAGGGATGGCATGGCGTAAGAACAGAAGCGATCAACTCGCGGAAAGCTTCAATTATCGTCAACGCTCTCGCAAACAACGACCGGAATCAAATCTGCCTTACTTAGGGGTTTCGAATCCATTTTTCAAAGATGGAACGAGAGGAGCCGTTCTGCCCATCAAAAGATTAGAGGATCGCGCTTTAATCTTTCGGACTAGGCCTTGGCAGGCATGTCAAACTCTTCTGACAGTGCTGGAAATCGTTAAGCTTGTTCAGAACTACGTGAGCCAGCTTTGTTCAAAGCTCCGCTTCGCGTCGAACGTGCTGATCTCCTCTTCTTCTGAAGGCTGTGCAGTAGGCTTGCTGGCGTTGTGGAGAATTTCCTTCAATTCCCGCCGAGCGCGCCGCATACGTGTCTTGACGGTACTGACGGAGACCAGCAGCGCCTTTGCCGTTTCCACTACAGAGAGGCATTCAACAGCACGAAGCAGGAATACCTCACGATGGAGCGGACGGAGTCCTGCGATCGCCTGTGTCAATAGATTCCGAAGTTCTTTTTGAGAATAGGCGGTCTCGGGATCCTGAATATTGGAATGCAGTTCGAAGTTCGCCGGAATGGCGTCATCTTCCGGAAGAGCATCTTCCAACGGCACATGCACAACGGTGCGACGTTTCCGCAGGCACATGAGAGCTTCATTAATGGCTATGCGCGAAATCCAAGTGGTAAAGCGAGCGCGTCCTTCAAATTGATCCAGATTGCGGTGAGCCTTCAGCAAGGCCTCTTGCTGGGCATCCTCCGCATCTTCCTGGTTACGGGTGATGCGGAAAGCCAAGCGAAAAGCGCGCTGTTGGCAATTCTGCAAGGTCTGAGGGCACATTATTGCTTCGCGATCTTTTCGAAGCCGTGCGGAGCTTAAGCGATTCACAATTCACCTCATCTGCGGTCAATTTGCATGTACTAGCCCGAATCGCTTCACGAATGGCTCTGTATCTCATCGTGAGCACGCCGTACTCTAATCGGAGACTGTAGGGGAGTCTATCGGTGCCTGGCTGTAGCGCCTTAGATAATTAGATGTAGGAACTGGTAGTTAGCTTGATTCTACTACAGGAAAAAACTGAAGATACGTATAGGAAGGAAGATGGTTATTGCCGCCGCGTTTGGGCGCACCCTACTGTGACGTGTGTAACCCTCCAAATCAAAGTGACGGGAACCGATCATGGCCTGGTGTAGGAGCAGTCGCTCGTCTGCGAGGAACGAGCCGACTAGATAGTCGAACCGTACACGTGCTTATGCCACTGCCCTGGCGACTCGCTTGATGCGCCAAGTCACGCTTTCCGCGGCCGAAACCCGCTGGGGTTCACTAATCTCCCGGACGCTCATCTTTGCTCCACGCCGGCAGGTCACCCGGAACACGTGTCCGTAGGGCGAGGTCACTTCAAAGACGCCATCCTGGTTGCGAAGAATTTCGGCGGGATTCAAAACCTCAACTGTGCCGTTGACCATCTCGATCATTGCGCCCCCCAACTTCTCCAATTCGGAGATTTGGTGAAATTTGGAGAGGGTATTAACTGCGAATGTCGACTCGACTACAATACCGATTTCCGTGTATTTCTGGTGCTTGAAAAGAAAGGACTTATATGAGAAGAGTCCAGCAGATCAGGATAGCCACATTGATCCTCTAATAGCCGGCTACGTCCACGCGCCAGATCTCTTCATCCCTAAATGAAAGGCCCTCAAGGTGAGTCCAACGGATCAGAGTTTTTACTAGCAATCCTGTAAGTAATTAGGGGCAGAGACGTATGGTCAGGGGGAAAGCGAAAAGCTACCTTTTGCACGTGTGTTACCCGTGGCCGCGATTCCACAAACTCATGATCGACAACGGAGAATCGGAGTTCAAGCTGAGTGATGCTGGCAGACTCTGGCTCGTTGTGGTCGTTGGCCCATTGCTACTGTAAGCGCGGACATTTTAAGCCCTTTTAAGCCCGCTTCGTTTTGGGGCTGAGTGAGTAACGATGTCCACTAGTTCGCGGATCACCACAACTTCTCACGGGCGCAGATGCGGAGGCGAGCCTCAAGCCAAGAGGAGTTGGACGCCCGCCTCACCACTCACGAGACGTTTGCGGGATTTCCAGCAGAAAGGGGACGTCCACTGAAAATCGCTCAGGTCGCACCGCTTTATGAGAGTGTCCCTCCCCGGTTCTACGGTGGAACCGAACGTGTCGTGTCCTACCTTACCGAAGAGCTCGTAGCGATGGGGCATGAGGTTACGCTTTTTGCCAGTGGCGACTCGACGACGCAGGCTGAGTTGGTCGCCGTGTCTCCCTGCGCCTTGCGGTTAAGCCGCGAATGCGTAGATCCCTACATCTATCACACGCTGCTCTTGGAGCAGGTATTCCAGCGTCATGAAGCATTTGACTTGATCCATTTCCATACAGATTATCTGCACTTCCCAGCCACTCGCAGACTCGAACTACGCCACATAACTACCCTTCATGGCCGGCTGGATATGCCCGACCTGGTGCCATTTTACAGCGAGTACGCAGAAATGCCTTTGACGTCAATCTCGTTGGCCCAACGCAAGCCATTGTCCCGGGCCAATTGGGTAGCCAACGTCTATCATGGACTCTCGAGAGACCTATTCACTCCGCGAGCGGAGAAGGGCAAATACTTGGCGGTCGTGGGCCGCATTTCGCCGGAAAAACGCGTTGACCGCGCAATTCGCATCGCGTTGCGCTCCGGCATTCCGCTGAAAATCGCGGCCAAAGTCGATAAACCGGATCGTGAATACTTTACGCGTGAAATCGAGCCAATGCTTCGAGAGCCCTCTATCGAGTTTCTGGGCGAAATCTCTGAACCGGAAAAGAATGAGTTGCTAGGCCATGCTTACGCGCTACTATTCCCTATTGGATGGCCCGAGCCTTTCGGTCTAGCGATGATCGAAGCCATGGCTTGCGGCACGCCCGTAATCGCTTATCCGCTCGGCTCTGTGCCGGAAGTCGTAGACGAAGGTAAGACCGGGTTCATCGTAAACGACGAAGAAGAGGCCGTAAAAGCTCTCCAGAAAGTAGAAGGTCTCAACCGCATGGTGTGCCGGCGCGTTTTCGAAGAACGTTTTTCCGCGGACCGTATGGCGTGCGAGTACCTCGCCGTGTACTCCTATCTATGTGAACCGGAGAGCACCTCCAGGATGATTTCCTGAACGGAGACTCGCTTGGACGAAGTCATCCGCATCAAGGAAGAGTTTTACGTCCTTGCCACTACAGCCCTCTCGGACAGCCGGCCACGCGTTCTTAAATATGGTGATACCTGCGGAGTGTTTGACTGGCATGGCGACATCCTCTCAGCGGGATCCCTGGCTCACGGTCTTT
>Ga0206974_1147_pt1 | contig 15407 bp, 17 predicted proteins | sample Alteio_BWOrgHeat_84_FD_152920 | JGI IMG/M metagenome (GOLD analysis project Ga0206974, IMG submission 152920) | Enriched cells from forest soil in Barre Woods Harvard Forest LTER site, Petersham, Massachusetts, United States -... | ecosystem: Environmental > Terrestrial > Soil > Temperate forest >... | reverse complement strand
GGTAAATCATGATGGAGCCGGTATAACAGGCTACCCACACATCTCCCGATTTTTCATCTAAAGTAACTCCTATAGGATGTTCATCGGTTTTGGTTTTATGCACCACGGTAAACGATTCTGTATTGATTTTTGATAGCGTGTTTTCCAGGTTGTTAACTACATAAAGATATTTCCCGTCTGAAGTCAAAGCCATGGATCTCGGTGCTTTTCCTGTTGCACAATAGGTCATTGAATAGTCGCTCAGTTTTATTTTGGCAACTTTCCCTTCATCGTTAATCGATACATACAAAAAATCACCTTTCTCATCCAAACACAAATGACGCAAGGCTTTTCCAACATTGATGATGTAATTCAATTGCCAGGTTTTCAGATCAATCACCGCGATTCTCGTTTCTCCCATCAGCGCCACATAAATTTTATTGCGGGTAGGATTAATAGCGATGCCGCGGGGGAAATCTCCCACGCTGATTTTTTTTATGACTTTATCATCAATAGTGCTTATCACGTGTAAATCTCCACTGGTCCAATTGGAAACCACCACAATTTTTAACCGGTCGTTGGCCTCCAGATATTTAGGAACCGATCCTACTTCCACAGCATCTTCAATCTGAAAATTCCAGGTGTTGATTTTGTACACATAACTATTGTCGTAATTTTTTCCATCACAAATATCACAACCCGGATGATTGTATCCTTCTCCTTCCATAGTATAATTGGACACCCAGTAATATTTTCCGTAATCGGAATAAGTTCCTTCTACAGGTGCTCCCCAATGTATCATGGATTTTTTGGTAGAATCAAAACGTGATAAATCCACATCGTCATGCACCGTATAAACTGTTGTATAATTCCTGTCGAAAAAAGTCACCGTATGCTTGTACATCATGTTTTGCGCGGCAAACAAACCATCGCCGCTGTGCACAATGGATTTGGGATTCAAATTATCGGTGATGCGCTTTTTGAAAATCAAGGTATCCTGCGAGTGCAGCACGAAAGTGAGGGTAAAAAAAACAGAGATTAAAAATTTAAATTTCAAACTCATCGTATTTCTGCACTTATCCATTTTAAATAATCTTCTTCACCCTCTTTAATCGGTATGGAAATAACGCAGGGACAGTCGTAACTGTGCAGCTCAGTTACCTTTTTCCGTATGCTCTCAAATTTCGAATGGTGCGTTTTTGCAAAAAGGGCCACTTCTTTTCCGCTTTGAATTTTTCCTTCCCACCAGTAAATAGACGTCATCGCCGGAAAAATATTCACACAGGCTGCCATCCGGTTTTCCACCAAAGCTTTTCCGATGGAAGCAGCTTCAACATCGGAAGAACATACTATATACACTAAAATATAATCGCTCATAAGCGAACCACTTTAAAATCCTTGTGATTTTTTATTTCCCCCTGGCGGATGTCGATTTTATCCACTCTCGACATCGTTGAGCCCTGGTAACACTTTTCAATCATTTCATCCACCGCAGCCTGCTGCCCTTCCACTTCCGCCGTAACCGTTCCATCCATTTCATTTCTCACCCAGCCTTTAATGCCCAGCACATTGGCAGCCATTTGCACAAAGTTGCGGTAACCCACACCTTGCACACGGCCACTTACACTAATTGTTGCGTTAATGATCATAGATTGGATTTGTAGTAAAAATAGAATAAATATCTCTATCCACCCTCCCCGTCATTGCTTCAATCCGTCGACTGACGGATTGAAGCAATCCCCTAAGATTTATACTCCGCATACGACTGCTCCAAAGCCTGTAAAAACATCGCGCTCTCCTGCGCGCCCGACACAGCGTATTGTCTGTTGAATACAAAAAACGGAACGCCGCTCACCCCTATTTCTCTGGCTTCTGTAACGTCGGCTACTACCTCTTTTCCATAAGCACCATCTTCCAAAGCTTTTTTCAATTCATCAGCATTCAATCCGATTTCCTTTCCCAATTGAATCAATACAGAGTAATCATCGGTATTTTTTCCATCGGTGAAATAAGCATAAAACAATTTTTCTTCCGCTTCATTTTGTTTGCCGTGCTGTTTGGCAAAATGCGAAAAACGGTGCGCATTAAAAGAGTTTGCGACGATAGCTTTATCGAAATTATAAGTTAAACCCACCTTCGCCGCCAGCTGGGTTACCTGGTCATTCATTGCCTTTGCCCTATCTAAACCGATGCCTTTGTGTTCCGATAAATACTGGTGAATATTTTTACTTGTATCGGTTTTCATTTGCGGCGACAATTGAAAACTTTTCCATTCCACCTCAATATTGTCCTTGTTTGAAAACTGCTCCAGTGCCGCTTCAAACTTGCGTTTTCCTATGTAACAGAAGGGACACATCACGTCGCTCCATATTTCGATTTTCATTTTTTTCATTCCACTAAAATATGATTTTCCCCCGAGAATGGTTCACTAACTTCGTGCGAAGGCCTGCGCCAAGATGCGGGCCAGCGGTGGCGGGAGCGAAATTTTTCCGTCACCGACGGATAAAAAATTTCGTGACGCGCGCTGAAGCATATCTTGGCGATTGATTTTTTGTTACTTTTTCATCAAGGAAAAAGTAAAAGAAACTCTATTTTTGCCCCATGTCAAAAAAACAACGCAACAACTACCCTCTTCTCGAAAACATCGAAATCCTTGATATTGCCGACAAAGGCAACACCTTCGCTAAATACAACGAATTAGCGCTTTTCATCAACGGCGGAGTTCCCGGTGATATCGTAGATATCCAGGTAACGAAAAAAAAGAAATCTTTTCTCGAAGGACGAATTATACAAACACATAAACTGTCGCCTTTGCGCGACACCCCATTTTGCGATTACTTCGGCGTATGCGGTGGCTGCAAGTGGCAGCACATGGCTTATCCTGAGCAACTGAAATTCAAGCAGCGACAAGTTTACGATCAACTCACGCGCATCGGTAAAATTGACTTACCGCCTATGCCTCCTATTTTACAATCGCCCGAAACAAAATATTACCGCAATAAATTAGAATATACCTTCAGTCACCAACGCTGGCTGGAAGCCAAAGACATGGGTAAGGAAGATCAGGGCGAATTGCGCGGATTGGGTTTTCACGTTCCCGGACGATTCGACAAAGTAGTCGACATCAACAAATGCTGGCTGCAACCCGAACCTTCCAACGAAATAAGAAACGCCATCCGCCAGTTTGCTTTCGACAATGATTATTCCTTCTTCAACATACGCACGCACGAAGGCCTGCTGCGCACGCTCATCCTGCGCGACACCATGCAGGGCGAGCTGATGGTGATCCTCACTTTCTTCGATCACGATCAAGAAAAAATAAATGCGCTGCTGGAATTTGTAAAAAACACTTTCCCTCAAATCACGTCGCTGATGTACGCCATCAACCAAAAAGGCAACGACAGTATTTACGATCAAAACGTAATTTTATATTCGGGCAAGGATCACATCATCGAAGATTTTGAAGGCATTAAATTCAAGATCGGACCGAAATCTTTTTTCCAAACCAACTCCAAACAAGCTTTGGAATTGTACAAAATCACAAGAGATTTTGCTGGAATAAAATCAACCGACATCGTTTACGATTTATACACCGGAACCGGAACCATCGCCAACTTCGTAGCGCATCAGGCTAAAAAAGTGGTGGGCGTTGAGTACGTCCCTGAAGCGATTGAAGACGCAAAAGTCAACTCTCAATTCAACAATATCGGCAATACTATTTTCTTCGCCGGCGACATGAAAGATGTTTTAACTTCCGCTTTCATCGCCGACCACGGCAAACCCGATGTACTCATTACTGATCCTCCGCGCGCAGGAATGCACGAAGATGTAATCACGCGCATCATGGAAGCTGAACCGAAAGTGGTGGTGTATGTAAGCTGCAACGCTGCAACGCAAGCAAGGGATTTAGCGCTAATGAGCAGTAAATATAAAGTAACAAAAGTTCAGGCGGTGGATATGTTTCCGCATACGCATCATGTGGAGAGTGTAGTGAAGCTGGAATTGATAGGCTAAAATCGGTTCGATTTTTAAGCTAAACGCTGAAAAGCAACGTAAATTCATGTTCTTCCGTGTACCGTTGTGTACCGATGTGAACTGCCCAGATATAAAAAATATACCATTGAAAGCAACCGTATCTCAACCGCGAGGTGAAATTATCGGAAAATCATCAGAGTAGATTTGAGGTGGTGGAAAGGCTCAGTTTTTCAATGTACGTATTCATTTTTATCCTCTATAGATAGTATTTCATCCTCAAGAATGTCTTTCTTGCTTTCAACTCCTTGATAGATTATGCGATCATCATAATCTGGGATAACATTTAAATATATAATTCCCTCTTTATTATAGTTTCTTGCTATTAAACTCCATCGAATTGGAATTTGATATTCCTGACATTTAGGTTGAATAAAAACTTCAAAACTCCTGTTATCTTTTTGCACTAATGGTCTACCATTCCTTGGGAGGTACCAAATTTGATTTCCCTCACAATAAGTGTTTCTGTTCTGAGCCATAGCTACAGATACAACTTCAAGCCCATTACTTTTATTATAGTCCGACAATTTAACAAATGAGCCATCAACAGTAAGGATAAATTTCCAATCTTCAATTACTTGATTCCCTGTATTAGTAAGGACTACATCAAATTTACAAACAGAATGATTGATTTCCTCAGAGTATGGGCTTATTACTCTTATTCTACTCGCAATATCAATGGCAGGTTTAAGTTGATTACGTACACCCTCTATAAGCTCGAGTTGTTTTTTTAAAATATACCGTTTTATCGTCCGTTGAAACTTTGGTTTTAGTTCTATTTTTTCTTGAAACTCATTAAGCAATGCAGTAAAATCATATTTTGATTGAAATTGCTGTTCATTAACGTAATAATTGAAAGTAGCTCTATTTTCTTCTATAAAATCAGCTATGTCTTCCCAGCAAAAAATTAATATTTCAAACCCTCCATTTTCTCTACTTTCTTTATCCTTTACCCTAACATATTCTTCAATTTCGACATCCTTGTTAGCTGTTGTTGCAAAAATGAAAACCTTAAGAGGAGGAACAAAAGACTTCGCATTTTCTATCTCTTTATTGATTTCTGATTCTGTAAGTTTTGACTTAGAATAACCATCTTTTCCTTTACACTGTATACCCCAATAGTGATTCTCTCCTGAAGGAATGCCGTATACATCAACTCCAGCTTGAGGTTGGCCACTTCTACCATTCTTCTTTATTTTATGTGGTATATTCCACATTTCTCCCCACAACCTTTTGCATAGACTTTCAAAATCTTGCCAATTTTGAGGTTTTTGAATTGATTTTTTCATAGAGAAATTAACTATTCAAAAAATGTTTTGATGCCTTAAACCCTTCTGATAATTTGCTAAATATTTCTTGTACTACTGTTTTTTCAAGTGCCTGTTCAATCATAACCTCCCCAAGCTTGCCTTTCAGTAGTTGAAACCAAGTTTTCTTTCCTAAATTAAAATGATTCTTTAGTGATTCTATTTCCTCAAAAATGACCTCCTGACCCACTTTTAATGTGCTAAGATGTTCAATAACTTCATTTAATTTTGAGTGGAGATTCGATTCCTCTTCAGGAGTAAAAGCGTCGTCTTTATTTGGTTCAAACTTGAAATAACTGTTTATTTCATCAATTTCTTGGTCGATAGCAAAAACTCCTAAATCTCTGTCTTCTGGAAATTTACAACCCTTTTGATTACACTCCTTTAGATGATTTTCTTTTTCCAACAAAGAATTTTGTCTCAGGATTTTCAAAAAATCCAATTGATCCCTTTCTCGTTTAAACATAAAATACTTTGATGTTAACGATGATGTAAGATTTTCAAGTGTAATTCTATCCCCACTATTATAAAACTCTCTTGAAAATTCTTTTGCTTCTTTTTCAACTATATTCATTTTAACTTATGATTAATGTCTGTTCGATTTTATTACTTTCTGATTTAATATCCTGAATAACTCCTCCCATTTTATCCTCCATGCCTTTTAGCTCTCCTATAAAATGCTTAATATTTTGTTCTACTTCCGACATTAACATTCTTGAACGCTTACTTAAAATGAGAATCTCATTAGCGAAAGGTTGCTCACTATAAGAATCTATAACATCTTGTGATATGTTTTTTAAAAAGGACTGATACTCTTGCAATTTACTTTTATTCTCAACCATTTTTTGATACTCCTTTATTCTATTATCCAGCAATTTAAATAAAGCGTGTGAATGTCGTTTTTCATCAAGTTGAGCTGCAAGCCTCATTGCTTCACTTGCTAATTTATTTATTGTACTTTCAAGCAACTCCTTAGCTTGTATTAATTTACGATAATTCTCTTCGGAATTATACTTATAGAGCCTCTTAATCTCTATTTCAGCTTCTTGAATAGTATCAAGAGATTTATATAGTTTTTTATAATCTTCAATCCAATCTTTATTTTTTGAGAAAAAATACCTGTAGGACAAAAAATCAAGTTTTGGGTCTTTCCTATCAATTCGTAGAATATCCTTATTAGTGGTAAACTTCATAGTCTGCAATTCCAAAAAATCAACGGATTGCTTCTCTATATAAACCTTTGCCGATTCAAAAACTCTCTGAATATGAGCAACTGCTCCTTTAATTAAATGATTAAAATATACAAGTTCATCTTTTTGTAATACTTGCCTTGTCTTTTCTTCTTTCTGCTTTTCTATTCTATCCCGTTCTATATCCTTTTTTCTTTCAACACTTCTTTGATATCGATACAAAACGAATCCAAACAACAACCCTAATGAAGCTCCTAAGGCTGATTGAAAAGTATCTAACCAAAAAGAATCTTCTCCCCCCTGAATATATTGAGTACCAATATTTATACTTAAAATCATTTGCTAACTATATTTATACTGTTCTTATAAATCAAACACTTCTTTTGCTTTTTTCCAGTTGTAATTAATTCTAATATTTTCATGATTTTTCAGCTAAATATTCTCTTTTAGCTACTTTTAGTCCACCATTCGATTAATAACCAGATAACACCTATAAAAGGTAATATCACCATACATCCTGTGTTTTGAGGCACAGCTTCCATAAGTAAATCCCCAATAGGATAATCTTCCTTAGGGCAAACGAGCCACTTTTTTAAATTAATATTGTTCAATAGGGAATCTAAATGCTGTTCAACGAAAACTTTATCCTCACGACATTTATCTTTATTTAGTTTATAAAAATCACTTAAATCAATCCTTAGGGTAGGTATTCCAGACTGATAAAGGAGTTCTTTTTTCAAATCACTTATATCATTCGTTACAAATATTTCAATTGCAAATTCAAATCCACCAATTGTATTAAGTTTTACATCTGGTCTAATCTCCTTTAAACTATACTCTAACTGAGTTTTATTTACATCAAGATTAAGCGTTTGTTTTTTTATGCGTCGATTTCCTGAAATTCCCTCTGGAACCTCAAAATCAGTTCTGTCCTTAAACCATTTAATCGCAAGCTTATGAAGAAGAGTTTCTGGTCGAATATCATGGCCATATCCTGAATGATGACTAAAGAAAGGATTCTTATTTTTAGATACTTTTAATATAAGTCTTCTCTCTGGATCACTACAATCAAAATCAGGACAAAAAAAGGAGTGTTCTTTTCCCATTTGAGATGCTTCAAATGGAGTTGTTATATCACCCGAATCAACACCTCCGACTTCTGCAATAGGATTTAAAAATTCTGCCATACCTCAAGTTATTTAGCTTCTATGGTTTCCATATATTTCAAATTATTCACCATACAATTTTTTCATATCTCCCATCATCTTTGTGAATAAATCATCTGATAGTTGACTTTTTAATTTGATAGCTTGATCAACAAGAGCTTGCTTATATTTAGGATCAACATGAAATTCATAATTTTCCTTTGGAGGACTGATTATATCTAACTCCATAAAGAATAATCCCATTTGATTCATTATATACTCGGCGGTTTGCTAAAAGCCGAATAATCTTTGTAGAATTTCTTGGTGATATTTTCTTCCGCCGCCGAACTCTCTTCCTTTATTTTTAAAGGGATATCGCTAAAAATGCTATTGCTGTGCAGGCACAACCACAATTCTTTGAATTGATCGATGGAGAGAGTAAAGAGATTGAACTCAATATGATCAACCGCATTGTGAATATAAAAACGAAGTTTCTCGAAGTTGGAGGTAATTACATATACACAATTGCTTTGGTTGTTTTTGTAGTTAAAGGCTTGTTCCTTCACCTTTTCAAGGTCGGTGGTGTCGGTTCCCTTCAACTCAATAACGCCAATGGCTTTGCCATCTTTCAATATAGCACCATCAGCCTTTTTAGCGCCTTTTTCGTTTTTTAGTTCGGTGGTTAAATTGTAGCCCGGCGTTGGGTTAATGGAGTAGCCCAGGATGTTTACAAAAAGTTCGCGCAAAAAACCTTCCTGAAATTGTTCTTCTTTAGAGTTGTGGATATTCTCCTGTATTTCGGCATTAAGGAAGTAGGCTGAATATTTTTGGTAAGCTTGATTCACCAGCTTATCATCAAGCTGTCGCAGGTATTTATTTTGAACTGAATTTTGAAAGAAAGGCATGGCGGAATTTTGTTTGCCGCAATTTACCAGTTTCTTATTGTATTTTTTACGATTGTTGAAAAAATGCGATGAAATGACTTATTGATACTAATGCCTAGCAATTATCGAAGTCAAATGATTGAGAATAATCGGACAGACGTATATTTTTATTTACGTCTGCCCTATTTTTTCTGCAATATTATTTCCTCTTTAAACTTCGTCCTCTCGGCTCATCAGCTTCACGCAACACAATTTCTGAATGAAGGAACATTGCAGCTTCAGCTGAATCTGTCACTTTTGAAGCACTGCGTTCTAGCATTTCCGATTCAAACTCAGTTAAGACACTTTTCCTTAGTCCGATTGCTCTCCATCCAGAAAAAGGTCTGTAAAAATTAGGGGCAGACACTATTTAATTAAATAGTGTCTGTCCCTAATTTTTTTTGCCAAATGACAAATTCCGAAAAATAACTTTAACTAACTTGCGGCAATGAAAGAATTTATAGAATACATTTCACGGTTTGGTAATCTCAATCAACAACAAATAGAATTAATTTTAAGTAAAGCAACTGAATTAGAACTTCGGGATGGCGAATATTTTTCAGAAGCAGGGAAAATTCCCCGACAATTCGGGATTATTATAGAAGGCGTTACACGTGTTTTTGATTACAACAATAAAGGTGAAGAGATTACCAAGTATTTTATTGACGAAAGTAATTTCATAGTGGGCATTAACAGTTACAATCAAGACATTCCTTCTTCAGTTTATATACAAGCAATTACTGATTGCAAATTAATGGTTTTTTCAAAAGAAGCGATGAAAGAGTTATCTATGACTATTCTCATTTGGGACGACATCATCAATAAAATAATAAATAAGGTTTTAATCGAAAAGGTTAATAAAACAACTCCGATGTTGTCAGAAGATGCAACCCAACGCTATCTTAACTTTTTGAAGAACTTTCCACAACTCTCTAACAGAATACCTTTATCCTATTTAGCTTCGTATTTAGGCATTACACAATCTTCCTTAAGTAGAATTAGAAAAAAAATAAGCTAAATCACTTTTTTGCCAAATGGCAAATGATTTCATTTTTAAACGATGCTATTTTGCATCATTAATTTAAAAACAAATAAAAAATGAAATCAGCATTAATTACAGGAGCCAACAAAAGTATTGGTTATGAAACAGCACGCCAACTGCTGCAAAAAGGGTATTACGTTTACTTAGGTAGTCGTGATTTAAAGAAAGGTTTAGAAGCCCTTAAAAAACTGAAAGCCGAAGGTTTTAATAATGCAGAAGTCATTCAACTGGACGTGAGCAATCAAGTATCGGTAAATGCAGCACGTACTGAAATAGGAAATAGAACAAAAGTATTGGACGTGCTAATAAACAACGCAGGTATTAGCGGAGGAATGATATCAGCACTTACTGCGAGTATAGACGGATTTAAAGAAGTGTTTGAAGCCAATGTGTTTGGCGTAGTAAGAGTTACACAAGCCTTTATAGATTTGTTGAAAAAATCATCAGCACCAGTTATTGTAAATGTGAGTACATCTTTGGGCTCACTCACATTAACCAGCGACTCGTCCAATATCTATTACCATTTCAAATTAGCCATATACCAATCTTCTAAAGCGGCACTTAATATGTACACCGTTGCCTTGGCTTACGAATTGCGTGATACAGCATTCAGGGTAAATGCTGTTTGCCCTGGTTTTACCAAAACTGATTTCAATAATCATCGTGGAACAGGTACTGTTGAGGAAGCAGGGAAACGAATTGTAAAATATGCTATAATTGATAAAGATGGGCCAACAGGTAAATATTTTAGTGAGGAAATGAACCCTGAAACTGGAGAGATACCTTGGTAGTTTTAGTAAAAAATAGGGACAGACGGTTTTTTCTCTTCTTAATTTCACATCTCCGATTCTAAAAACTGCATTAAATTTATTACTTCAAACTTCTCATTCAATTTGAATTTTTCATTTTCTTTTGTGACAACAAGATTTTTCGATGCTTTGATAGCTTCACATGCTGAGAAATTTCCTTTTGAGATTTTGAAATCGGCTCCCAGTTTTATTTCAATAGCAAGAAGAGATTTAGCTCCTTTTTCAATAATAAAATCTATTTCAGCACCATCCTGACTCCTATAAAATGAATAAGAATAATCGTTGCCGAATTTGGCAATGATTTGTTCGATTACAAATCCTTCCCACGAAGCACCTAATTTGGGATGCGATAGCAAATCATTTTTTGATTTAATATTTAGAAAATAATGTAAAATACCGCTGTCTCTTACGTACACTTTGGGTGATTTCACTAATCGTTTTTTTAAATTTCCCGAATAGGCCGGCAGCAATCGAATTAAAAATGCCTTTTCTAAAAATTCAACATATGATTGCACAGTGGGTACCGATACGTCTAAGCTTTTTGCTAATTCAGTGTAATGAATAATGTTGCCGTGATAATGTGCCAGCATGCTCCATAACTTTTGCGCTTTACTTACATTGCCTTTGAATCCCAATTGCACCAAATCGCTCTCCATATAAGTTCTCACGAAACCATTCATCCACGCGTTATAAAATTCTTCGTCTTTTTCTAAAAAAGCTTCGGGGAATCCACCTTTCAACCATAGCTTATCTATTTGTTTGGTTTCTAATAGTGAGATCGGACCCAATTCACAATAAATTATTCTTCCTGCCAATGATTCAGAGCTATCTCTAATTAAATCGGGAGCGGCGGAACCCAACAATAAAAATCGGGCTCCTTTTCTTTTTTTATCTATTAAAGCTCTAATCAGCGGAAATAATTGAGGCATTCGCTGTACTTCGTCGATTACCACTAAGCTGTCTTCATGCTGACTTAAAAAGTATTGTGCATTTTGCAATTTATCTAAATCGGAGTTTAGTTCTAAATCGAGGTAAATTACGGAATGCTTCTTTTTAATTTTTTTGATGATTTCTTTGGATAGGGTTGTTTTGCCCACTTGTCTTGGGCCCACTATCGCTACACAAGGAAAACGGTCGATATACCGTATTAGTTTTTCTGTTGAAAATCTTGAAATCATATCGTTAAAGGTAATTATTAACCCTGCAAATATAAAATAATATTTTAAATATACAGTGATAAATTTATATTGATAGGAAGAATAATGGGACAGACGTATATTTTTATTTACGTCTGCCTGTTTTTTTTGCAATATTATTTTCTCTTTAAACTTCGTCCTCTAGGCTCATCAGCTTCACGCAACACAATTTCTGAATGAAGGAACATTGCAGCTTCAGCTGAATCATTCACTTTTGAAGCACTGCGTTCTAGCATTTCCGATTCAAACTCAGTTAAGACACTTTTCCTTAGTCCTACTTCTCTCCATCTAGAAAAAGAGCTGCATCCTGCCAAGATTCCACGAGCCAGTGCCAGTCCATCCAGCAGAGCTTGATTCGCTCCCTGTCCTTTAAACGGACTCATGGGGTGAGCTGCATCTCCTATCAAAGTAGCTGGTCCGATTTTCTCTAATAATTCCGGCTTTAGTAATTCGCGGTCATATACGGGATAGCCCGAAATTTTATCCGTCATCGTCGCCGATAAAATTTGAGGAATGGGAGCGTGCCACTGTGCTCTGCGACAAGACTCCTCCTTAAGTGCCTGAGCTCCCTGAGCACTCAAATCTTTAGCCTCTTTTTCTGTCATTGGGAAGCTAAATTGCCACATCACCGAATCTGATGAATAGGGCATTATGTAGATTCGCTCATTGCCATTGGCGGTTTGAAATACCGTGGCAGAGTCGAGCAAAGAACGATCAACACCTTCGATAGCACTCAAAGGACAAATGCCCAATATTACAATACAACCAAGGTAACGCAAAGGAGAAAGATCTTCGCCAATCAGCAAAGAGCGCACAGTACTTCTAATACCATCGGCTCCAACCACCAAATCAGCCTTTACACGCTTTATCTCTCCATCAACCTGAAAATTTAGTTCAACACCTCCACCCTCACCTTCCTTAATATTCAATAACTGATGTCCCCACTGCACCGCAGCATTACCGCCTATTTGTTCCAACAAAGCTAAGCGTAAAGATTGCCGTGCGATATGCATGTTCGTGCGTTTGGGAGGCGTATTCTCATTTGAAGCCATCCATTTTCTCATCCCCCATTCACCAATCACTTTTCCTTCTGGAATATGAACCACATGTCTTGTTGAAATTATTGCTTCCTCTAAAGAGAAAATACCCAATCCCTCAATCGCTTTTCTACCTTGTTGCACCGTGAGTGCATAACCCTGAGATCGCACATCAAAGCCATTGTCGCGCTCATAAATAGTAAAAGGTATTCCTCGATGCAAACAAGCCGCAGCCAAAGCCAATCCGCCTATGCCACCACCAACAATAGCAACATGAGGGTAGTTTTCTTTATCGGCTATGGGATGACTAGCAGAAGGAATCAATCCAGATCCGCCACAGGTCGTGCATGAAGACAGATGGCCCTTTGGACGAAGCGGAGCCGTTCCTTCTCCCTTCATTTTTTCAAATTGCTCTAATGCTGCTTGATAGCGGAGTCGCACTTTTTTACGGATCTTACCGCTTTTTTTGCCGCGTCCTTTGCACTCCAAACAGATAGTAAAGCTAGCCTCTTTATTTTCCAAATTTTTCATTTACCAGAAGTACCAAGGTTGAATTTAGTACAAATATTTTATAGAAGCATGTATTAGACTAGGTCATCAATTGCTCAAAAAAACCTCCTATCTGTTTTTCTGTATCAACAAAATGCATTTCTAAAATCCACTCTCTCCTATTGCCATCTTTATCTGGCAAAAGCAGATCATTGTGATTTTGCGGATGGATATATAATCCCCAATTATCAGGATCAAGCTTCTCGTGTGGAAATTGACCTATAATGTGCCCTGCCATTTTACCACCGAAAGTCCAACCATATTTTTTTGCTAATTCAACAGCATAATGAAACAATTCGGCACCAGTAATCTTTTTTTGTTTTTCAAAATATTGTTTAGCCTCATGCCATGCAAGTTCAATATCATTTTTGAGTTTTATTTTATAGGGATCATTACCTATCACAAATGTTCTACCAAAATCAGCTTCCCATTCTTCAAAAACAGGTCCGAAGTCAATAAATAATATATCTTCTTCTTGTATGATCAAATCAGGAGGAGTTTCATTGTATGGCAATAAAGTGTTTTTGCCGGATCTTATAATCCTTTTGTGCCAATATTTTTCTATCCCGTAAAGTTCTAAGGCAAGATCAAAAATCTCTTTATTAATTTCATTTTCGGATTTCCCGGGTCTTAATATTTCTCTTTTTTCTATTTCTTCAAAAAGCTTTAATGCTTTTTTTTCAGCCTCCATTAATTTCACTTTTTTCATCGCGATAGTTCTTTTTACGAAAATAAGGGACAGACGTATATTTTTTTCCATTCTATCATTAATTCTTTTCGCTAGTTTAGCATCTTAATATGTCGTACTGTACTGCAATAGAATCCATGCCGGAAAACAGGAAAATCCTGCATAAATCCTATCACGATCAATTATATGGTTTTCCTATCCACGACGACAATGAATTATTTTGCCGTCTTGTTCTGGAAATTAACCAGGCAGGATTAAGCTGGGAAACCATCTTGAAGAAAGAACTTACTTTTAGAAAAGCCTACCATGATTTCAACATCAAAAAAGTAGCATCATATGGCGATGCCGACAGAGAACGCCTTCTTAACGATGCAGGAATCATCCGCAATAAATTGAAAGTAAACGCTGCCATAGAAAATGCAAAAACCATTTTGCTGCTGCAAAAAGAATACGGTTCATTTGAAAAATGGCTGGAACAGCATCACCCTAAAACCAAAGAGGAATGGGTTAAATTATTCAAGAAAACTTTCCGCTTTACCGGTGGTGAAATCGTCAATGAATTCCTGATGAGCATAGGTTATCTGCCAGGCGCCCATTCTACCAATTGCAATACATATAAAGAAATATTAAAAACAAAACCAATGTGGCTGAAGGTATAAAAAGCGACTACTCCCCGCCTCACCAACGTTTAGCGCAGCGTAACTTGGTGATTTGATAAACTCTCATAGAAGTTTTCAACTTCTTTCTTCGAAGAAGAACATCATCAAAATACTTTTTTCTTGCAGAAAAGGAAGTTGAAAACTTCCAACTAGAAACCTGATTTCGCAAAGTTACGCTTCGCTAAACTTTGCGAGGCGGATCACTAACTTCGTGCGCAGGCCCGAGCCAAGCCTTAAAAATAAAAATAGATGATTGGCAAAAAGTATTGATTTGCTTCTTTTTAAAAGAAGAGATGCTACAATATAATCATCGCAAACAATAAGATAACTACTCCCTCAAATCTGCTTCCACACTCATCCCAATTTTCATCGGTGCATATTCCCATTCACCCTGGCTTGTTTTTCTGTAATATGTTTTACCAAAAAAGCCCGCACAAAAATAAAGTTCGCCTTCACCCAAATCCTTTACATGCTCAAGAGTAACAAGAAAATTCCCCTTCACTACAATATGTTCCGGCGTTAAATCAATGCTGATTTTTTGAGCTACTTTATCTTTCGGCAGTTTTATATAAATTGGCCGATTCAGAACATTGGTAAAATTCATTTCTCCATTAACACTGTACACATTCAACCGGTACAAAATAGTATCGTAAGTACAATGGGCAATGTTGATATTCACTTTTTTAACCACTGCCAGCTTTTGTGTCTCCATGATAACTCCACACTCATACCCCATATCGTTGTTGGCAAAACCGGCTCGAAGAGATTTTGATTTTGCAGTACCGCCCAACAGCCGTCGCTTGTATTTTTGAGAGCCTATCACAACCTCCTGTAGCTGATAAACCTTTTGT
>Ga0206974_1146_pt1 | contig 15419 bp, 9 predicted proteins | sample Alteio_BWOrgHeat_84_FD_152920 | JGI IMG/M metagenome (GOLD analysis project Ga0206974, IMG submission 152920) | Enriched cells from forest soil in Barre Woods Harvard Forest LTER site, Petersham, Massachusetts, United States -... | ecosystem: Environmental > Terrestrial > Soil > Temperate forest > O... | reverse complement strand
TATCGCCATAGTAGAACTGGTTTACCTTGTTCGGAGTGATCGTCCAGACATCGCTGATCACATAAGCGTAACTACGATCGATGAAAGGATGCGTCGACGGGTCGGTCGGAAACTCTGGCAGGTTCTCGACCGCGTTCTCCCGGTTGATGGTAAAGCGGCCGAATAGCCGATGCTTCGAGCTCAGGTTGTAGTCGATACGGCCGACATAGGTTGTGTCGATATCCGGCGTCGGGTAGGTGAAGCGATAGCCACCCGTGTTCACGCCATCTCCCCGGCTCAGGTCGTTGGCCTGAGGATAGCGGGTGTTGATATACGTCAGCACATCTTGATTGAAGCCAGTGCCGCTGGGATCGAGCGCCGCTACCTGCGCCGCGCTCAACGTGCTGATGCAGGAAGGCTGGGTATTGATGCGGCTGCTGTCCCCGCAACCCGATCCGTTGTTGATGTAGTTCAGCGTCCCGTTGCGGAAGGCGCTTAGCGGAACCGTACGCTCCCCAGTGGCCGACTGGATGATGCGGGAGTCGGCGACATCGAAAAAGAAGAAAAGTTTATCTCTCTTGATTGGGCCGCCAATATTGCCGCCAAACTGATTCCGGATCAGCGGCGTGCGCGGAAGGCCATTGAGGTTGTTGAACCAGGTGTTCGCCACGGTCGTTGTATCGCGGTGGTACTCATTGACGTTGCCGTGAAAGCCGTTGGTGCCGCCCTTGGTCACCAGTTGAAACTGGCCGCCGCTTCCGGTGCCCACGCCCGAAACGAGTCCCGCCACATTTCCTGTGAACTGGTCCACGGAGTCGACCGGGGCATTGGCGACGATAGCGAACGTTTGACCCGTCGCCTGATCATTCACATCCAGGCCATCGAGCGTTATTTCGCTCTGATCAATGCGGGCGCCAGCAACAGCACCCTGATAGGAATCCACGCCCGGCTGCTGCGTAAACAGCGTGGTGATTCCATTGGTGCGGTCATAGATCGGCAGCTGGTTCAGCTGCTGAATGTCCATATTGTTGCCGATCGTTGCATCGGTCGTATCCAGCGTTACCTCGTCGGTGCTCGCCGAGACACTCACCGATGTCCCGACATTGCCCACGGCGAGCTTCGCGTTTTGGGTACGCGCGATGCCAACGCTCATTTGTATGTCTGAAACGACGACCTTATCAAAGCCGGCCGCAGAAAAAGTGACCTGGTAGCCAATGCCTGGGCTAACGTTTGTAATCGTGTACGATCCCACCCCGCTCGTTGTGGCCTTATAGACCACGTTGGTCTTCGTGTTGACCAGCTCAACGTTCGCGTTCGGAACAGAGGCTCCAGAGGGATCTGTAACCACCCCGGTCAATGTCGCCGCATCTTGTGCTTTGAGTGCTAAGGTAGAAAAAAACGCCAAGACTAGTGCTACAAGCCCAGTCCCTAATCTTTTGGTCAACACAAACGCCTCCGCAGATCCTGTAAAGGACCCTCTCGAAGCTGGGGACGGCAGCCGATCGAGTTGGTCAGATGGGTAAGGTAATCTTTCAGGCGCTTGCTCTGAGCGCCATAGGTTCCACTTCCGTAATTGATGGCAATCGAGTTGCCAAACTGGTGATGGATGAATCCAAGGTCTATCGTCTTCCCCAGCAATCAGTTACAAGAATGCTCCGCGACTGATTACTAGGCTGCGCCGGAATTTATCTTCCAAAAACAGTAGTTCTCCTGTGAAAAACCGTGGTTTCGCGGATCGTCGCCATCACCGTACTAAGAACCGCGACGCAAGAATCGGGATTCTTCTTCGCCTCTGGCATCTCCGCCGCTACCGCTCGGCTTCCAAGCAGTTTGGAGAGCCAACCCATGCCACGCCCGTTCTGGTCCGGACAGGTCCAAATATCCCTCGTCTCCTTCGGAATACAGCTGTTTCCAGCGACCGAAGCTGCCAGCGAGATCCACTTCCATCAGCTGAGCCGCAAGACCGGTGAGCGCATCCACCACCAGAACGTCTCCAGTCCCGACGGGGATGGGGAAGAGCTCGACAAAGACGAGATCGTTAAAGGCTACGAATACAGCAAGGGCGAATACGTCATGATCGAGCCCGGAGAGATCGAAAATCTCCGCATTCCCTCCCGCAAGATCTTCCAGGTTGCTCAGTTCATCAGCCGTGACGAGCTGCCGCCCGAGTTCTTCGAAAAGCCTTACTTCGTCGTGCCCCAGAAACCCGAGCATGCCGAAGCCTTCGCGGTAGTCCGCAAAGCCATGCAATCCGGCAACAAGGTCGCCCTCGGCAAAATCGCTTTCGGCGGCCGCGAACATCTCCTCGCCCTTGCCGCTCCTGACGACGACAAACATCCCGGCATGATGGCTTACACCCTGCGCTATGCCACCGAGCTCCGCGACTCCACCCAGTACTTCCGCGACATCAAGCCGCAGACAATCGAAAAGGATCAGCTTCAGCTCGCCCAGGAACTCATCCAGCGAAAAACCGCACCCTTCAAGCCCGAGCAGTTCAACGACGAGTACGAAGCCGCCCTCCGCATCCTGGTCGACGCCAAGGTCAAGCACACCCCAATCCCTAAAGGCGAGCCTGAACGCAAATCGCCCAAAGTGGTCAACCTCATGGACGCCCTGCGCAAGTCCATCCGATCGGACTCCAATTCGCTGAACTCAGGCACCAGCGCCAAAAAGACAGCTAGCCGTCCTGCGAAATCGGCTTCCACCCGCGGCGGCCTAACGCTCGTAGGAGGCAAGACCGCCCGCGCCAAAGCCACCGGCAAGCGCAAGTCAGCTTAAACCGGTGCTTAAACTCGATTCAGGCCCGTCGCTCCAATCCAGGCCCATTGCTTCCTGGAGTCTCCATTGTAAGAATTGTTCCTTCTGAGAAGCCACCCCGGGGCCCCACAGACAGGTTTTCGTCTGTGGGGTGGATAGGCAACGAAGAACCCGCATCTCTTTCCATGGGAACCAGTGAATTGAGACATCGCGTCATGGCCACCAAGAGCAAATCCGCCAAGCCTTCCACGAAGCCGGTACGCAAGTCCCCCTCCGACCTCGTCGAGGATCAGCTCGCGCGCTATCAATCGATGCGCGATTTCACCGTCACCGCCGAGCCGTCTGGCAAAGAGCCGCCTCAGATTTCGTCCAAAAGATCCAAAGGAGTGGAACTCCCCTTCGTCATCCAGAAGCACGCGGCCACCCGCCTCCACTACGACTTCCGCCTCGGCTGGAACGGAGTCCTCAAAAGCTGGGCAGTCGCCAAAGGCCCAAGCTACGTCACCCGCGACAAGCGCCTCGCAGTCCAGGTTGAAGACCACCCCATCGACTACGGCGGCTTCGAAGGCATCATCCCCAAAGGCCAGTACGGCGGCGGCACCGTCATGCTCTGGGACACCGGCACCTGGGAACCTCAGCCGGGCTACACCGACGTAGACGCCGGCCTCCGCGAAGGCTCCCTGAAATTCATCCTTCATGGCCAAAAGCTGAAAGGCAAATGGGCACTCATCCGCATGGGCGGCAAAGCCGCTAACGAAAGTAAGCCCAACTGGCTCCTCATCAAAGAGCACGACGACTACGAGCGCACTCCGGACGCCCCCGCCATCACAGAAGAATCCCCAGACAGCGTCGTAACCAAACGCACCATGGAAGAGATCGCCAAACAGGAAGACCACGTCTGGCAATCCAACCGCGCTGACAAAGCCGCTAAACAGGAACCTACCCAAAGCACGACAACGGGTGCCCCATCTTTGCGAAGCAAAGGTGGGAAAGCACAAACCCCACCTGGCCCAAAAGAAGCCCTCCCAGCTTTCATCCCACCCCAGTTAGCCACCCAGTCCGACACCCCGCCCAGCCAATCCGGCTGGCTCCACGAGCTCAAACTCGACGGCTACCGCATCCAGGCCCGCAAAGAAAACTCCAAAGTCCAGCTTCTAACCCGCACCGGCCTCGACTGGACCCACCGCATGCCCTCCGTCGCCAACGCCGTCGCCCAGCTTTCCGCCCAAACCGCCATCCTCGACGGCGAAGTGGTCGTCCTCGGTGAAGACGGCCTCACCAGCTTCGCCAACCTACAAGCCTCCTTCAATGACAACGCCCGCCACCCCCTCACCTACTTCGCCTTCGACCTCCTTCATCTCAACGGGCACAATCTCCGAGACCTTCCCCTCATCGACCGCAAGCAGCTCCTCGCCGATCTCCTCGCCGCCGACCCCGGCGAAACCCTCCGCCTCAGCGAACACCTGAAAACAAACGGCAGCCAGGTCTTCGAGAAGGCCTGCGACCTCCACGCCGAGGGCATCGTCTCCAAGCAAGTCTCCGCGCCCTACACCTCCGGCCGCAGCCGATCCTGGCTCAAGATCAAGTGCGGACGCCGCCAGGAGTTTGTCATCGGCGGCTTCACCCTGCCCTCCAACGGCATGCACGGCGTCGGCGCTCTGCTCCTCGGTTATTACGCCACGGCCGAAGGCGAGTCTGGCAAGTTAATCTACGCCGGCCGCACCGGCACCGGCTTTACGCAGAAGATCCACACCCAGCTCCGCACCCAGCTTGACAAGCTCAAGACCAAAACTGCGCCGTTCGAGTCCATTCCCGCTTCAGCAAGCCGCGGCGTTCACTGGGTCACGCCAAAACTCGTAGCCGAAGTCGCCTTCGCCACCTGGACCACCGACAACCTCGTCCGTCAGGCCGCTTTCCAGGGTCTTCGCGAAGACAAGCCAGCTAAAGACGTCCGCCGCGAAGACCCCATCCACCTGCCAACCAGCAAATCATCCCCTAAAGCTACTCACTCCGCCGGCCCCACCAAAGCCGCAAAGACCATCGCCAGCCCAGGCAAGAAGACGGGTTCCCCACGTCTCGACTCTGAGACGTGGGAAACCGACGAAGCTCCTAGAAGCGATCCGAAAGACATCTCAGCCGCCCACGCCCCCGTCCGTCTCACCCACCCCGACAAAGTCATCGACGAAGAATCCCATCTCACCAAGCAGCAGCTAGCCGACTACTACTGGCAGATCGCCTCCCACTTGCTCCTCCACATCGCCAACCGCCCCATCTCGCTCGTTCGCTGCCCGGAAGGCTCCACGCAGCCCTGCTTCTTCCAGAAGCACACCAGCACCATGCTCCCGTCCGGCATCGAAACCGTCCACATCCGCGACAAGAAATCCTCCAAGCCCGAGCCCTACATCACCCTGTCCACACCAGAGGCCTTGGCCAGCCTCGCCCAGGTCGGCGTCCTGGAAGTCCATCCCTGGGGCTCGCAGAATAACGATCTCGAGCACCCCGACCGCATCATCTTCGATCTCGACCCCGACGAAGCGATCTCTTGGACAACCCTAGCCACAAGTGCCACAGAACTCCGCGCGCTCCTCAAAAAGCTGGGCCTCGAAAGCTTCCTCAAGAGCACCGGCGGCAAAGGTCTCCATCTCGTCGCCCCCATCGTGCCTGAACACGACTGGTCTGCCGTCAAAGACTTCGCACATAGCTTCGCCCTCTTCGTTGAAAGGCACGATCCCGCCCGCTACATCAGCAAGATGAGCAAAGCCGCCCGCGCCAACCGCATCTTCGTCGACTACCTGCGCAACGAGCGTGGATCCACAGCCGTAGCGCCCTTTTCCCCACGCGCCCGCGCCGGCGTTCCCGTCTCCATCCCACTCGCCTGGTCCGAACTCGGCGAGCCCAGCCGCCCCGTCTTCCGCGTAGCCGACTTCCCCGCTTGGCAATCTCGCCTGAAACGCGACCCCTGGCGGAAACTCCCCGAGACACACCGATCCCTGGATCTGGAAAAGGCCGCAAAGCTTCTGAAGTAACGACCGGGAAGGGCAGAACGGGATCGAGCAGAGCACCACCAGCAAGAAAATGGGTGCCCCATCTTTGCGAAGCAAAGGTGGGAAAGCACAAACCCCAACCAGTCGTCGTCAAAACCTACTACCAGCCGTCTACGGCGCCGTCAAGGGATCAAGGCTCAGCTCGAACGGCGAAAATCCCAGCGTGTGCTCCGTCGTGTCATAGGCCAGAAAGAGCGGCTTGCTCTTCCGTCCATTGATCAGGAAGCCCACAATCAGCTGGTTGCCGGAGACCTTACGCGCCACCACCTTGTGGCTGTTGAACGCTCCGTAATCGTTCGCAGGACTGTCTTTGCCCCAGTCTTCCTGAAATCTCTGAAACGAGTATTGCTTGTACTTGTCCGGATGCTGCCGCCAGTCGAAGTCATTCTCCCAGATGCCATAAGCCCGCACCAGGTCATTGGTCTCCACCGCCAGCAGAAACTGGTTGGCATCCCGCTCCCCGGCCCAATATGTCCACCACCGCCAAGGAAAATCCAGCGGCCGGCCGGTAAACAGCCACATCCCCACCACAAAGACCAGCAAACCAATCAAAATCCCGCGGAACCAGAGCATATGCCGCCGGGCCTTGGCTTCATCGAACTTCGGAGCATCCATCAGCGTCATTAAAATTTGTCCTCAACCCGCCCCAGCTCGCAGGCACTGCATATTAAGACAACACCAGCACCAAAACTGTTCCCTGTTCTCTAGTCCCCAGTCCCTGCTTCGTCAAAGCTGAAGTTCGTCCGTCCCCGCTCCGCATGCCGCTCCATCGCCAGCTCAATCAGGCGGGTGATCAGATCCGAATAGCCCAATCCGCTCGCCTGCCACAGCTTCGGATACATGCTGATCGATGTGAACCCCGGAATCGTATTCACCTCGTTCAGATAAATCCGCCGCTTCCCATCCGGTTCCATGAGAAAGTCCACTCGCGCCAGTCCCGCCAGGTCGCAGGCTCGAAACGCCTCCACCGCCATCGCACGGATCTGCTTCGACTCCGCCGCCGTAATCTTCGCAGGAATCACCGGCACCGACCCGTCGCTCAGATACTTCGCCTCGTAGTCGTAGAACTCCTTGCCGGGAATAATCTCCCCTACCACGCTCGCCTTGGGATCGTCATTCCCCAGCACGGAAACCTCCAGCTCTCGCGCCTTCGCCGTCAATCGGGAAGCACCGCGCCCCTTGCCGCCAGCTACACCCTCTTCTATAACGATCTTGCGGTCAAAACGCGCCGCCAGCTTCAGCGCGGCCGGCAGCTCCTTGCGGTCATGCGCCTTGCTGATCCCCACCGACGACCCGAGGTTCGCCGGCTTCACAAAGACTGGGTACTTGAGCTTCGCCTCGATCGCCGCCACCGTCTTCCGTGGCGCACTCTCCCACGCCGTCCGCAGCACCGTCACGTGCTTCACCACCGGCAGCCCGGCCTGCACGAAGAGCCGCTTCATCAGGTCCTTGTCCATCCCGGCGGCCGACCCCAGCACCCCGGAGCCTACATAGGCCACATCCGCCAGCTCAAACAATCCCTGGATCGTTCCATCCTCGCCGAAGGTCCCATGCAGCACAGGAAAGACCACATCCAGGGACTTGCCGTCCAGGCGTCCACGCCCATCTTGAGTCCGTAAGGTGCTCACGGCAACCGCATCCGGCACCAGCGCCGTCACCGCATCCACCGGCGAGTTCGCAGCGTCTGCAGCCGCCTCGATAGTCAACGGTGCACCAGCAATCTCGCCCGCGAGCAGCGCCTGAGCACCATCGCCAGTCAGCCATCGCCCCGTCTTGGTAATGCCAATCGGCACCACGTCGAACTTCTTGCGGTCAATCGCCTTCAAAATCGAGTTGGCCGACAGCAGAGAAACCTCATGCTCCCCACTCCGCCCGCCAAACAAAATTCCCACTCTAAGCTTTTTAGCCATACCTCATTGATTGTAGAGGCGCACGCGCTCCGCCTGTTGTCGAGTCAGGAGCATCTGAAATTCAATTTGCGATGGAAAGATCGCGAGAAGAGGCGTCCTAGTTGTCTTGCGTTACCCCTGCGCAGGCCCAACTCCGCCATGCGGAAAGAATAGCCGGAAGACAGTCCCGTTCTTCTCGCCGCGTCGGCTCCGCACCCGGATCGTTCCTCGATGTTTCTGGATCAGCTCGCTCGCAATCCAGAGACCAAGGCCCACTCCCGCCTGTTTGGTCGAGTGAAACGGCTTAAAAAGTCGCGCCAGTTGTTCCGCTGCCATTCCGCTACCGTCATCGGCCACCGTAACCCGGATGCCGCCGCACCCATCCTTCGCGTTTCGCTTCTCTCGCACCCGGATTTGCAAGGAACACCCACTCTCCATGGCGTCCATGGCGTTGCCCACTAGGATCCCGAAGACCTGCTGCAGGTCGTCGGCAAAACAGTAGAGCTTAGTCCTCTCGCTCACCCTGAGATGCGCATGGAATCCCATCATCCGCATGCGGGTCGCGCTCAGACGCAACACGGATTCGATCATTTCGCCGATATCCGCCTCACGCGCCCTTACAGACTGGCGGTGGAATCCCAGCGTTCGCCTCGCAACATGCGCCACCCGCTTCAGCTCATGCTCCGCCGTCTCCAGTAGCTCCCGGGTTACCGGGCTGATCGCCGGATCGGCCAGCGCCAGGAACAGCGCATTCGTGACCGCTGCCAACGGATTGTTCAGCTCATGAGAGAGCGAGTTCGCCAGTCGCGCAACCGTCGTCAGCTTCTCATTGCTCCGCTGGATTTCCGCTGCGTTCCTTTGATCCTCAATATCCGTGGAAGTTCCCACCCAGCGCACGATCTGCCCCTCGCCATCCAGCATCGGATGCGCCCGCGCTACAAAATAGCGATAAACCCCATCGTGTCTCAGCAGCGGATACTCAAACGAGTACAGAGAACCCGACTCGACCGCTGCCCGCCAGAGCCTGCCAGCCGTCTCGCGATAATCCGGGTGAATAAAGCCCAGCCATTCCCGATCCAGTGCTTCCAGATCCGGAACGCCGACATATTCCAGATATTGACGGTTGCAGTATTGCTTGTGTCCGTCCGATCCGGCAACCCATACCAGCTGCGGCAGGCGTTCGGCCAGATCATCTATCAGGTCGCTGTCAGGGGATCGTCGAAGATCTTTTGCAAAAGCAGCAGCTTCCGAAGAAAAGACCGCAGAACGGCAAGACGACTCATCATCGAGGTCACGCAGTTCGTGCATAGCGCTCCGTTGTAATTGGCGACAATCCACATCTTATGAGCCGCTGGGTCTTTGCCTACAGACAGATAGTCGTGCACGCACATCTCTGTTGGCCGTATCAATAATTACCGAAGGTTGTTTGCGCCCCGTCAATTTTCCAATTTCGGATAATGCCTATCTGAGAGGTCGAGGAACGTCCTCAAAGACAGCGGCAAATCCGACGAACTGCGAGTCGCTACAAAATCTTCTTCCCAAACGCCGAGCAAGCCAGCTCCACCGCCAGGTCCGCCGTCCGGTTGTGCTCATCGATCACCGGATTCACCTCCACAATCTCGAGACTTACCATCCGCCCATCGTCCGCTGCAATCTCCATCGCCAGGTGCGCCTCACGATACGTCGCCCCGCCCCGCACCGGTGTTCCAACCCCCGGCGCATCCTCCGGATCGATCCAGTCCATATCCAGCGAGAGGTGATATCCCGCCGTTCCCGCCCCGGCAATCCGCACTGCCTCCGTCATCACCGCCCGCATTCCGCGTTCGTCAATCTCCCGCATCGTGTACACCGCGCCCACACCCGCGCGCTTCAGATTCTCCCGCTCCGCCGCATCGATATCCCGCACCCCCAGCAGCACCGTATTCTCCGCTGCAATCTTCGGACTATACCCGAAGATCCCGCTCAGTAACTCCAGTCCTGAACCGGAACCAAGCCCCAGCAGCGCCGCCAGCGGCATTCCATGCACATTCCCAGACGGCGAAGTCTCCGGTGTATTGATATCCGAGTGCGCATCCATCCAAATCAGCCCCACCCGCTCGCCCCGCCGCCGATAAAACTCCGCCACACCCGACACCGTCCCTGCCGCCATCGAGTGATCCCCGCCCAGCACCAGCGGCGTCATTCCATCCGTCAGGCTCCCCAGCACTGCCTCCGCCGTCCGCGTGCACGTCTCGGCAATCTCCTCCAAAAACCGCGCCTTTACATTCCCCACCCTGCGCGTCTCGGCAATCTCCACCCCCACATTGCCGCCATCCGTAACCTGATGCCCCAGCGTCTCCAGCCGCGCCTCCAGGCCCGCCACACGCACCGCCGAAGGTCCCATATCCACGCCGCGCCGGCTCGCCCCCAGGTCCAGCGGCACCCCCAGCACGCAGATGCGCCGCACTGGCGCTGACTGTGCCCCGCCCAGCCCGTACTCGGTCTTCAACGACGCTTCCACATGGACATCCTCAACCGCCGATCCAGATTCGTCCCCCATACCCAATCGCTCCATTCCACCCATCCTGCTCGCGGCCGCACAGCAGATCCAACCGGCACCCGCAAGGCAACCGGCAATTAGACCAGATCGCCCTGCACACTGGCACACGTTCGGTGGTATCCCTCGCCGCTTTCGCGGTATACCTTGGCGCTATTGGTGCATGAGATGATTACTCCAGTAACTCAAACCCAGCCAATATCCGGGCCAAATCTCGTGGCTGGATAAGAATCCTGCTCTTGAGGCACAGATTGCCGATATAATCGGCAGCCATCCTCCATGTAGGTTGCAGGAAGACACGGAACGGGTAAGTGATGGCAGGCATCGTCTCTACATTGCGGATCGCGGCGCTTCTGCCCCTGCTCTGCCTTAGCGTAGTCTCCGCATCCGCTGCCCCTCCCCACAGTCCCATCAGCGCTGTCAGCCAGCTCGGCTCCATCTCCAATGAGCAGGCGGCTCAAAGCATTCCTGTCCACTTTGAAGCCACCGTGACCTTCCCGCGACCCTCAGAGAAAAACCTCTTCGTCATGGATGGCGACTTCGGCTGCTATGTCCGCTGGCCCGTCGACCAGGGGTTGCTTCCCGGAGATCGCATCGTCGTCACCGGTCATACCGCCCCCAGCTTCCGCCCCATCGTCGTCGCCAGTACTGTGACCTTTCTCCATCACGGCGAGATGCCTCCGGCGAAGCCGGCCACCTTCGCTGACCTTATTCAATCCAAATGGGATGCCCGCCGCGTCCTCGTCTCGGGCCGCGTCCTTTCCGCCGCCGTCGATGACAGCAAGCCCTACCACAGCCTTCGCGTCCGTGTGAAAGTTCCCGACGGCACCGTGGAAGGCATCGTCGCCCATCCCGGCAACCTGGGCCCTGGGGACCTCCTCGATGCTGATGTCCGCATCGCCGGCATCGCCGGTGGAGAGTTCGACTCCAAGATGCAGATGGCCGGCATCTGGCTCGACATGAACTCCTGGCAGGACCTCGTCATCCTTCACCATCCTCCCGCCGATCCCTGGTCCGTTCCCGCAGTCGCCATGGCGGACGTCATCGGCGCCTACCGCTTCAGCAATCAGAGCAGCAGGGTTCGCATCGTCGGCACCCTCACCTACTATGAACCTGGCTCGCTTGCTGTTCTTCAGCAGGAACACGGGCTCTCCATGCTCGTCAAGACCAACACTACCCTGGCAATGCACACCGGCAATCCCGTCGAGGCCACCGGTTTTCCAGGCGTCACGGACGAGATGGTCCGCCTCGAGAACGCCCAGCTCCGCCCCATTGCTCCGATACCGTCCGCGCAGCCCGCCAGCGTCCATTGGGAACAAGCCTCCGTCGGTAAATATGCTTATGACCTTGTCTCCATGGAAGGGGAAGTCGTCGGTGTCGTTCACGATTCTCACGTCGATCTCCTCATCATCCTCTCCGAAGGCCATCTCTTCTCCGCCACCCTCCGTCACGCCTCCTCGGACGTTTCCTCCTCGGCAAGCTTCACCGCCCCATCCATTCCGATAGGCAGCCGCGTCCGCGTGACCGGCGTCTGCTTCGTCGATGCCGGCAATCACTGGCGCGACCGCCTTTGGTTCGATGTCCGTATGCGTTCCCTTGACGACATCGTCATCCTGCAGCCGCCCTCCTGGTGGACCGTCAAGCGCCTCGCCTGGATCGTGAGTTTCCTCCTGTTCGCCATCCTTATCGCGGTCCTCTGGGTAGGCTGGCTCGATCGCAGCCTCCGTGCCAAGACCGCAGCCCTGGCCCGTCAGAGCCAGGAAGACGCTATCCGCGAGCGCGCCTTCGCCCGTCAGGAGCAGCAGCGCAGCCACATCCTCGAGCTCATCTCCAGCTCCGTCCCGCTCTCAGAAGTCCTCGGTGAGATCGAATCCATGGTCAGCTCCCGCCTCTCCGGCGTTCCCTGCTGGTTCGAGCTCGGCCTTCTCGCTGGCAACAGCAGTGAGCCCGAACGTCGCGTTGAGCCCGGCGTCGTCTCACGCGAATTGCTCTCGCACGATGGCCTTCCCCTGGGGTTCCTGCTCGCCCGTCCACGATGGGTCCACGGCACCCCAACCGACGTCGAAGCCGCCCTTACCGCCGGAGCTCGCCTCGCCGAGCTGGCCATCGAGACTCGCCGCCTCTACTCTGATCTTCGCCATCGCTCAGAGCACGACCTGCTCACCGACATCCCCAACCGATTCAGCATGGAACGTCACCTCGACCAGCTCATGGCCCGAGCCTCCCGCAACGAAGGCATCTTCGGCCTCATCTATCTCGATCTCGATCGCTTCAAGCAGGTCAATGACCGCTACGGCCATCGCATCGGTGACCTCTACCTGCAGGAAGTGACGCATCGCATGAAACTCCAGCTGCGCGGCGATGATGTTCTCGCCCGGATTGGCGGCGACGAGTTCATCGTGCTCGTCCCCATCCTCCGCAGCCGGGCTGATGCCGACGAGATTGCCGTTCGCCTCGAGCGCTGTTTCGACGAGCCCTTCCAGCTGGACGGCCATCTCATTCATGGCTCGGCCAGCATCGGACTCGCCATCTATCCCGAAGACGGCACCAACCAGGAAGCCTTGCAGCACGCCGCCGACGCCGCCATGTACGCCCATAAGCAGAGCAGGCGCGCCAAGACCTCGCACCCAGCCTCGCACACCGAACCGCTCCCTCTGCGCTAGGTTTTTTCGGCTCTAGAGTTCCACTGGCTCAGTCACCGAGGCATCCCGCTCCCAACCCTCATTTTCCAGTTTGATATGCTCGATTGCGATCGCATTCGCGTTCGCATCCAAGCTCGGCAAAGCCGCGTATTCGGAAGGCCAGCAGCGATAGATCTTGTACGCGATCACCATCTGTCCCGCCTCGTTGTACAGCTCTAAATAAACGTCCTTGCGAAACTCCTTCAACGCGACCTCGGATCCCAGCGACGCCCCCAGTTGCCACACCAGGTTCGCCCAATCCTCAAACGCAGTATCCTGCGTCAACCCGCGCTCCAGCGTGATCGCGTCAAACTGCGTCAGCCCCGTCGACTTCCGGCTCGTGCTTGGGTCGCCGCCCTCGCGATGCTCCACCACCTCGGTCGTGCGCTTCAGGCCGCTCACCTTCGAGACGCCGGCCACATACTGCCCATCCCACTTCACGCGGAAGTTAAAACTCTTGTATGGGTCATACCGCAGCGGATTGACAGGGAACTCGGCCATGCGCGGCAGCATATCACTGGCCGCGCTCGCCGGAAAGAACTATTCCGTCTTGTCCGTTTTGTCTTTATCCGACTTGTCCTTTGCCTTCACCACCGGGGTCAGCGCCGGAGCCAGCGGCTCGCCCCAGATGTAATGCGCAAACCAGTTCTCGTTCTCTTCCATCACTGCCCGCTGCTGCTTCGGCTTGTTGATCGGATGCCCAAAGCCGTCATAGACCACCATCTTCACTGGCACGCCATGATCTTCAAGCGCCTGCCTTAGCTCAAATCCGTTCGGCAGCGGTACCCGGCGATCCGCCCCGCCATGCTGGATCAGCGTCGGAGTCTTTGCCTTGGCAATGTAAGTAATCGGCGACGTCTTCGCATAAATCGCCGGATCGTCCGAAGGCGTGGCATGCAGGTACTGCGGCGTGAACGGCGTGATGTCCGTGTTGTAGTAGTACGTCGCCCAGTCCGAAATCCCGGCGCCCACGGAAACCGCCTTGAACCGGTCGCTCGATGTCGTGATAAATGCCGAGATGTACCCGCCCTCGCTCCATCCCATCGAGCCCACGCGATCCTTGTCTACAAATCCCTGCGCAATCAGAAAATCCACGCCCGAGATCACGTCCGCGTAATCGCCCACCCCAAGATTGCGCACATTCAGCGCCCGGAACTTCGCACCATACCCAGCCGACCCACGATAATTCGGCCGCAGAATCAGCGCCCCTTTCGCCACGAACCGCTCCATCGGATAATAGCGGTCCGGAGAGATCACCGGCGTATCCACCCCCGTAGGCCCGCCATGAATCACCACCAGCAGCGGATACTTCTTCTTCGCATCAAAATCCGCCGGCTTATACAACACACCCTCGATCTCCGCTCCATCGCCCGACTTCCAACGCACCACCTCGCGCTTCGCCGTCTCGAAGCCCTTCACCTGCTCTCCGGCATGCGTCAGCTGCGTCGGCGATGCCGCCGCAGACGTCTCCAGGCCAGCCGCATAAATCTCGCCAAACTGATTCGCGCCGGCTCCCCGATACGCCACGCGCTTGAAGTCCTTCGAGAACGAAAACTGCCCGGCGTCCTCCGACCCCGGTGTCTCCACCCGCTTCACCGCCCCGCTCTTCGGATCAGCCAAAAACAGCCCGGCTCCCGTCTTCTGCTGCGCCTCAAAATAAATCCCCTCCGGCGCCCACTCCAGCAGATTGGCATCTTCATCGAACTCTGCCGTCACCACCCTTCCCGGTCCGCCCTCGACAGGGATCACCGCAATCCGCCGATTCGCGTAGAAGTAGTACTTGTCCCCGTTCGCCGTCGCGTACGCAATCTCGTTCCCATCCGGCGACCACACCGGGTCGGAATTCGGCCCATTCGCCTCAGCCACCTTCTTCACCGCGCCATCCGCCACCGTCACCGTGTAGATCACCGACGTGCCCTGCGAGATCAGGTCCGGATCCCTCGTAGCGGCAAACGCAATCCGCGTCCCACCCGGCGACCACCGGAAGCCGTCCACGCTGAAGCCCTCTTCTTTCGTCAGCAGCTTCGGCTCACCCACCGCCGTCTCGCGCCCCGCCGCATCCGTCTTCGGCAACTCCAGAATCCAGAGATGCGCCATCTCATAATCGGCATGGATCACGTGGTACTCGCCAAAGCTCTCCTTGCGATCCTTCATCGCCTTCGTCTCCGGAGCCTCGGCCGTAATCGCAATCCGCTTCGAGTCCGGCGCCCACTCGAACCCATCCACGCCGTTCTCCATCTTCGTCAGCTGCTCCGCCTCGCCTTTGTGCCCCATTGGATGAGCTTCGGCTCGGGGCAGGCCAACATTGGCCAACTGCGCACATTATCCCGATCCGAGCAACTAACAATACATCGCTTGCCGATGTCGCCGGGCGTTATTGCCTGTGCGCAGGCCGTTCGCTGAAATATTTTTTTAGCGAAAGAACGGCTTCCGCGCAGAGTTGTGCGCGCCTGGGCCGATGAAACGGTAAGGGATTGCGCGTTTTTGCGCAGGAGACGTGGCGCTTTGGCGATTGACGACAAATTCGACGATG
>Ga0206974_1145_pt1 | contig 15455 bp, 11 predicted proteins | sample Alteio_BWOrgHeat_84_FD_152920 | JGI IMG/M metagenome (GOLD analysis project Ga0206974, IMG submission 152920) | Enriched cells from forest soil in Barre Woods Harvard Forest LTER site, Petersham, Massachusetts, United States -... | ecosystem: Environmental > Terrestrial > Soil > Temperate forest >... | reverse complement strand
GCCTTCGACCCAAGGTTTCTCAGCGCTTCCAGAATCCGAAGCGGGCCTAAGGCATCTGCTTGCGCGGTGTAGATTGGCATCTCGAAGCTGACAGCCACAAAGCTCTGAGCCGCCAAGTTGTAGACCTCGTCTGGCCGGACCTTTTCGAGAGCGCGGATGATGTTCGCCTCTTCGAGCAGATCCATCGGCACCCGCTTGACCTCGTCGGCAACACCTAGTTCGGCCAGTCTCCAAAAGTCGGATGATGCAGTACGGCGATACGCACCATACACCTCGTATCCCTTTTCAAGGAGCAGCTTGCACAGGTAAGCACCATCCTGTCCGGTTACGCCAGTAATCAGGGCTCGTTTCGATTCGCTCATGTTGGGTGAGCTTCATTCTGCGGTACGAATTATGCGGAAGGTGCTGATTGGCGCAGCAATGTTTGTATTTCCCTTTCAAGTCGATCCACGCTCGCATCGACTCCCCACTTTTCGTAGGCGATTCTATACCCCTGTTCGCCAAGCCTTGCTCGCAACGGCTCGTCCGAGAGTAGCTTTGTAATTGCCGCACCGAGCTTTTCGGGGTCGTGATCGACCAGCAGTCCGTTGAGACCATCAACCACAGTTTCGCGGACCCCACCCTCCGCAACCGCGACCACGGGCAGCCGGCAGAAGTTAGCTTCCAATGGGGCAAAGCCAAATGGCTCGAGCCGGGGCGCGTAGACCATGGCCGATGCGCGGTTGAGCAAGGAAACCAATTCGTCGTCCGATATCATTTCCTTTGCTTCGAAGTCGACGTTTAGATCGCGGGCAAGGCTCACGCACTCTTCCTTGTAAGGCGCCGACGTCATATTAGCGACCCAAATTAGCTTGGGGCGAATCTGCTTTGGAACCTGCCCAACCCCCTCGACAGCCAATCGGACGTTTTTGCTGGGCCCAAGCGTGCCGATGCCCATCACGAAGTTCTCTCTCGGGAGACCAAGGTCTTTAAACTTCCCGGGGTCGGTGCCGAGATAACAAACCTTGGCGCTGATTCCGTAGGCGCGGAGCAGCGCCTCACGGCTGAAAAATGAGTTGACCAGTATCTGGTCGAAGCTCCGAGCGTTGTTCAGCTCTTCTCTTCCTTGGATGGAGACCGATCTCAAGTCGACCATCTCGGTTGCTGCGGTTCGGAGTTTGCGCAGGCCGGTGACAGGCTGAGAGTCCTTTGCGATCCAAGGGAGTCGCGGCATGGGCTCATAGAACGGACGCTTCGGCTCCTGAAGGTAGAGCAGCTTCGGCAGCTTCACGTACCGCCCAATAAACGGCGAGTGAAACTGAAGGCATGTGTTAGCGAAAAGCAGGTCGAATCCACCTTTGTGGATCTCGACGGCCGCATCTTGAGCATGGGTTTCTGCCGCCTGCACATACCGATGAACTTGCGTGGTTGTTTCGTAAATCCGCGCGAGCGGAAACTTCGCGGTTCCTTCCCACGACGGCCAAGGGATGACGTGCTCCTTGTCGGAGACCTCAGCGATCGGTGTGAACTCCTCAGACTCAATCGGGGGTCTGAAAGCCTCGATCGTGTGCCCCCTGCTCTTTAAGCCCTTCAGATGATTATAAAGAGCACGTTTGGCCCCGCCGCTGGGCAAGTTGTACCAAACCGCGATTCGCAAGGGCCGATCCATCGGAATAAGTTTGACTCGATAATTCGACTCCGCTACCATCTTCGGGGACGGAAGATTTAGGCGCGCCCGATATCCCCGGGGTCTTCGACCCATCGGGTTAATTTACGTGACCCCTCCAGGTCAATTCGATGCTGGCGGCATCACTGCCAAGCAATAGGTTTTTGGCCCGGGTCCTTCAGCCGGGCCAATTCATCGTCGATCGAATTCCAGTCGCTCACTTGGGCGCCCCAAAAGTGCTCACGCAGCTTTTCGATTGGGAGAAGCGTGCTCATCGCGCGTTTGCCGGCAAGCCTCTTGTCGGGAAGATCGCGCATCACCGATCCGGCGACGCTTCTTGCCTTTCTGGCATCGCCGCAGAACGCGTAGAGCGCGATGAGGTTCATCGCGTTCATACCGAGTCCCCTTGCGACGTCTGCACGCGGAATTCGATCCAAGAACCATCGATCTCGCGCGTGGTGAATCGACTCGCGGACACGAACTTCTTCCAACACCTGCTTGACTGACAGGTTGGACGTGTTTTTGCCGTGGATCCGCCAGTATGTCAATCGCTCTGCAACGCAGGCAGCCGGTCCGAATTGAGCCCGATTCAGCAAAGCCACCCAGTCGCCTGAATAGCGACAAGAAGTGTCGAACTGAAGGCCCGACCTTCTAAAAAGGACTCCCGAAGCGAGAATGCGATTCTCATAGAGGAGATACGGCAAGACTTCTTGGCTCCCTGAGCGAGGCCAGTCGAGATGGACATCCTCAGAAGTATCGATCTGTCCCTGTGGATCGATCTTCCATCCGAGCACGTAACAAAACGCTGCATTCGGTTGGTGCTCCAGCGCCTCGACTTGCGAGCGGAGCTTGTCCGGAGCCCACAGATCATCCGAGTTCAGGATCGCCACGAACTCGGAATCAGAAAGATCCAGACCGCGCTGTTGGGTGCCGTAGGTGCCCAGATTCTGTTCGTTAACAAACACTCGCAAGCGCGACTCTTCGACAGCCGCCGCGCGGGCGATCTCAACGCTGTCGTCCTTACTCCCGTCGTCGATGAGCAGGATCTCCCAGTCTTCGAACGTCTGCTTCCGAACTCCATCCAGGCACTCACTCAAAAACCGTGCGTGATTGTAGCTGGGGATGATGACCGTCACTCTTGGCATGGTTGTCAGTTCAATATGGCCCGATAGTTAAACCTGTCGTCGGGGGCGGCATCGCCATTTAGCGTGAAATCGGTCCAATCACCCTTTTGAAAGCAGTGATCGGCCCACTTGAAGTCGATCGTCGCAGGAAGATGACCGAGTCCGAGCGCGCTTCGAGGGACCGCTATTTCGATCTCGTTCCCCTTCGCTGCGTACCGCACGTTAGCGACGGACTCCCAGTTGTATCCGCCGCCGATGTTCTTCTCTAGACTCGTCGCATCGTCACCTACGCGCCGGTTCACCACGAAATCGTATCCGAGCCAACCTTTTTTGTAGTCGGCATTGGTGTTGATGTAGAGCAGCATCCAGTCCGGATCGGTGTGGGATGTGAGAGGATCTTGACTCCGGACATAGAAGTAAACGTTGTCGGCGTCGTAGCTGACCTTGGCGGCGACGATATCGTTTCGACCTGTCGTGTTTACATAACGACCGGCGTGGCCGACACCCTCGACGTCGCGATGAACGGTGTCGCCGACCGCATCTCGATACTCGGGAGTAACCGCTTTCCAATCGTCGAAACTGCCGTCGATGGAGATCGGAGTCGGGTGAATAGGGGGCAGGGGTCGAACTCCTTTGTACAACCGCACATTGTCGACAAGCTGATAGTAGTAGTCATCCCCGTGTCCGCCAACCATCGGCTCGATGTCCCGGCTGAACTCCTGGTTGAACTCGTCGACAAAGATTGCGGGCGGGGCCTTGTACTTGTACCACTCGTCAAAGATCATTGCCGTCCATTCATTCCATCCGGTTACAAAGACAAATGGAGGGGATGCGACGAGCGCTCGTTCCCATTGTTCTTGGAAATTTAGCCCGAGATTCACCGAACCGGGATAGACATGTTCGTGGCCGTCATGAAAGCTTCGGCCATAAGCCCCGGGAATGCTCATTGCGGAGAGCCCGGTGGCATCGGAGTAGTTCTGAGCAACCCCGACTGTCATTTGCTCCGGCTTGCGGAAAGGATCGAGCTGAGTGGCTTGAGGATAGTTTTGAAGCCACGCCCACCATCCTGGCTGCGGATGCTTGTCATCGTAGGGACCAATCGGAGATCTGAACGTGAAGAACTTTGAAATCTCTGGCGTCGCTGCGTAGGAGGGCTGCGCCAAGACCAGCGGCTTGCCGTTCCATTGAAACCATAAATCGGAGTACAGCCCGGGCTTGTAAAGGGTGTTGTACAGCTCAGAGAGAGTGTGAGTGCCGATATCGCTCGGATTTCCGAATGGGCAAAGAAACGCGACATGAGGTGTCTTGAGCCCCTGCTTTCTCATTGATTCCCAGACTCTGCAGAGGGTGTTTCGAGCGGTGTCGTAGGTCACGGCGTTCGAGTTGTCGAAGACGACCACGTCGACTCCGGCGTTCGCCAGCATCTGAGCGTGCTTACGCAGAACCCATTCATCGTCGCTCGTGTAGTAGCCCAAAAGCGGCTCGCCCCAGTAGTGAGAGGAATGCATCGGTCCCCACGCCGGATCGTTGACGTTCTTCAAGGCATCGGGGTGGGCGGCAAGGATCTTCGTATTATCGAGCGGCCCGGGTCCCCCGTGATCGAAGGTCAGAAAGTAGAACATCCCAAGCGTCTTGTCCTGACGAGCGGGACCGGCTCGATCGAACATCGGGATTACCCTGCCAAGCGCATCTACGCCAGCCCAGGTGTCACTATAGGTGTCCCAAGCTGGGGACTGCCCGGAGGCGCTGACCAACAGTCCGGCGAACGCAGCGCAAAGCAAGAGCGCCCGCCGCATGCTCCTAGAGCGATCCCTGGATGAACGCGACGACGTCTCTCTGCAGCTTCTTAAGCGACTCGACGTGGACGTACATCATATGGCCGGCTTCGTACTCGCCGGTCGTGATATTCCCCTTCACGCTAGGATCGAGTCCCATGTGCGCCAAGGTGTGCCGCGTAGCGTAGTAAGGCGTTGCCAGATCGTAGTATCCCGACGCAATAAACACCTTCATGTGCGGGTTTCGAGCAAAGGCGGCCCGCAAGGATTCGCTGACGTCGGTAGAACCATCCGCCGCCGATCCCCAATCCCAGGTCATGTATAAGCCGCCCAGAATCGTATATGGCACGTCGCTCTTGTATCCTAGGACCCGTCCGACATAGTCGTTGAACATCGCGGTGTATGGCGGCAAAATAGCGGTCATGCTCGGATCGAACTCGGGATACTCGGCGGTCAACTTGGGATCGATCCCCTTGAAGCGGCCATCCAAGCGACCAACGGTCCGTCCATCGTCTCGCAAGAGCTCTTTGCAGAAGGACTGAATGTAGATTCTGAGATTCGCTTGATCAAGGTAGCGCGTGGTGAGACCGGTTAGGGCGGACAGCTTTCGCAAGACTGCCTGGCGCTCTTTATCCGGCAGCAGATCCCCCTTGGCGAGCGCAGCCGTATAGGGTCCCGCCGCGAACTCTTCCGCATCCTTAAGGTGAGCTTCCAAGCTGGTCGCTTTGACCTTGCCGTGATACCAAGCGATAGCCGCGTACGTTGGAAGGAACAGCACGTTGGGCAAGTCGTTGCCTTTGAACCAACGGGCGGTGAGAAAGTTCAAAATACTCGACACCAGAATGATGCCGTTCATCGCGATACCGTGCTGGAGCAGGTGACTGGAGAGCCCGGCCGCCCGGGTGGTCCCATAGCTTTCACCAACCAGAAACAGCGGAGATGCCCATCGCTCGTAGCGAGTCAGATACAGTCGAATGAATTCTCCGACCGAATCAACGTCTCCAGAAACGCTCCAGAACTTCTTGCCGAGTTCTTTGTCTTTGGGACGGCTGTAGCCTGTGCCAACCGGATCGATGAACACTAGGTCGGCCTCTGTGAACCATGTGTACGGGTTATCCGAAAGTTTGTATGGCGCCGGCGGCAGGCTGCCGTCTTCGAGCATCTCAACTCGTTTGGGACCCACGGCTCCCAAATGAAGCCAAACCGATGAAGACCCTGGTCCGCCGTTAAACGAGAACATGAGCGGACGAGGTTGATCCGACTTCATCGTGTAGGCGATGAAGAAAATGCCGGCCTCGACATCGCTTCCGGTGTCGTTGTGGATCGGTAGCATCCCGACCGTAACCGTGTATTCGAGCTGCTTCCCATCGATCACGATCGAATGCTCGGTCGTCACCGGCTCGCGATCGAGGGGAAGCGGATACTCGTCTTTTTTCTTTTCGTCGGTAGGCTGAGTCTTCAGCGGCTCGGGCATCCTACAAGATTACACCCTCCGACGATTTACGTAAATCGCCGACTAGGCCCCCGGCCGTTTCTGAGTAAGCGTATAAGCCGCACCGATCTCGATTTTGGAATCGGGCTCCTCGTTCAGCCCCATCGACAGAATGGGTGACAAACTCGGTATTGGGTGGACGAGCCATTTTCCGGTAGCGTCCTGCAGAACCATAGTCCGAATCGAAGTCAAGTCCCCGCTTCGAAGCTGAACAACCACATCGACGAATCTAACGCTCTTGAAGTTGAGAGTCGCCTGCGCGTACGATTCCGGTCCGCCCTTTGAAAGCCGTCGCACGGCATAGACTTTCTCGATCGACTTTGGACCTTGGCGCGATTGCGGCGATTTCTTCTTCTGTGCTTTGATCGCCGCCGCCGTTTGGTTTAGGAAGGATTGATACTTCTTGCCATTGACACCCCCTCCGAATGAAGTCAGGCAGGTGCTTCGAAAGAGCTCGGCATCGCAATTGATGAACGCACGCGCCAGATCGCAAGCAGCTCCTTCCGGAGAAGAGTGCCCGGCGGGATATCCATCCTTGGTAATGACCAACAACGGTTTTTGGGGTGCACCTCCGTGTAGCAAAACCGCGAACAGCAACAGCGATCCGAGAGTGTTCATTTTTCAGAGGACCTCTATAGTTTCTTTTTTAGTTCTTCGTTAGCTTGATCCAACGGAGATTCAGCGCCTTCCAGTTCTGTGCGCCGGTAGGCCGAATCGAGACAGTCTGGACCCCGGACGAGTTGATTGTCACGCTTCCGATGTCCACGGTTTTAAACCGTCCGAAGTCCCCGGTCGCAAGAATTTGATATTCGAGTTGAGCCCCGGCAACTCCAACTGTAACATCGGTATCGGCTAACGACGCGCAGCTTGCTGTAATCTTGTACGTCCCCGGAGTCTTGACGTTCGCCCGCCAAGAGGCGTACTCGGAAGGACTATCCCAATAGCCGAGGTTCTCCTGATTGTCTTTCGTCTCAACCTGCAAATGGTTGCCGTGAAGGTCCGCGTCTCCTGCCTTTAGCGTCACGTTACCGTTAGCATCTGGTTGGATCGGAGGGTTCTGCATGACCGGAATCGGCACGTTCTTGAGATGGTCGCCAACGATTTTGAGTGCCGCCGAGAATTCAGAGACTTTGTGGCTTGGCAGGTTCACGATAAGAGCCTCGGGTGTTTGCGTCCATCGGATAGGACCGTTGTAACCGAGCAGACTGACTTTCTTGATCCGATTAATCGCGCTGCCAGGCGGTTGGGCCAGCGATCTGACCGTGACCTTACCGTCCTCCGGCCACCCAAGGGCGATGGCGTAGAGGGTCGAGCCCTTTGTAGTAAAGCGGATCTCTTTGGCTGAGTATTTGTAATCCTCGTTAAAGCTTCCGCCCTTGACCTTTACTGAACTCTCGCCGTACACCGTCCACGGGCGTGAACCGAAGATCGCTTCTCCATGGACCTTGTTCCAGGCGGCAAGCTGCTTCAGCATCGTCAGCACTTCGGGATCAAGCGATCCGTCAGGTCGCTGAACGACGTTGAGAAGAAGGTTGCCGTTCTTGCTCACGTTGTCGACGAGGGTATCGATCACCCAGCTCACGGGGCGAAACTTCCAGTTCTTGTTGTAGAACCAATCCCCGATCGAGGTGTCTGTCTGCCAAGGGTTCGGATCGATCCTTGGCATGATCCCTCGCTCGAGGTCCTCGACCCATCGGCCGTCCGAAGTCTGCTTACAGTTGTAGATCGCCTCGAGCTTGCCTCCGTGAAGGGCCATGTTGCTGTTGTAAAAGTGGGCGATCATGCTGAGTCCGACCGTATTGCCGAACGGCACCCCGCCGTCGCTGTAGAGCAGGTCGGGGTGGTAGTTGTCTACGAGTTCGCTGATCTCGTTGAACCATTCTTGCTGCCAACGAGGGTTATTGCTGTACCAACCGTTGTCTCCCTTCTCGGCGGGGAAATGGTAGAGATCCCAATACTTCGGGTCGGACCCGTCGTAAGGGACGCCGGCTTTGGGTCCGGTCTTGTCCGCCCCGTGGCTGCCCTGGAACCAGGTAAAGCTCGCCCCCAGGTGCTCGGAAACTCCGAACCTCAGACCGTACTTCTTGGCCGCTTTCTGCCACGTGGCGACCACGTCCTTCTTCGGACCCATGTTGTACGCGTTCCACTTATGGAGGGCCGATTTCCAAAGGAAGAAATTGTCGTGGTGAGAGCCCATGCTCACGAAGTACTTGGCGCCGGCCGCCTTGTACAGCGACATCAGATGGTCGGGGTCCCACTTCTCGGCTTTCCACAGCGGGATGATGTCCTTATAGCCTTTGACCGAAGGATGGCCATAGCGAGCAACGTGATCCTGGTAGTCGTGGCTTCCCTGCTCGTACATCTGTCGCGCGTACCAGTCTCCTTCCATTGGAACCGACTGAGGTCCCCAGTGGGCCCAGATGCCGAACTTGGCATCCCGGAACCACTTTGGATACTGGTAGGACTTGAGCGAGTCCATCGTGGGCTTAAACGGGCCCTGGTGGACGGGAAGATGGAGCTTAACCTGGCTGGCGGCGAGGGTGAACGCCAATTCAAAGAGCATGGCGCTAAGTGTAACCTCCAAACATGCATGTATTGGAGTCGGTATTGTATGCCGAAGACCTCGAAGCGGCGCGGTCGTTCTACGTGGGATTGCTCGGCCTGCCCGAGATCATGTTCGATCCCGACAGGGATCTATTTCTTCGCTGCGATGGCAGCGTCTTGATCATCTTTAAAGCGAGCAAGACGATCGTGGCTGACGCCGGAGTTCCCGGCCACGGCGCCGTCGGTCCCGGCCATCTCGCCTTCTCCGCTTCCTGTGAGGAGATCGAGGATTGGCGCGCCAAGCTTCTAGCTGTCAACGTTCCCGTCATCCAAGAGATCGATTGGAAGAACGGCGCCAAGTCGATCTACTTCCACGATCCGGCTGGGAATGTGCTCGAGTTCGCCACACCGAATCTCTGGGGATTTGCAAAGGCAGAATGACAGATCGGTTTGCCATTGTAATCCTGGCTGCCGGCCGGTCGTCCCGACTGGGGCAGCCGAAGCAGCTCTTACGCTACCAGGGGAAGACGCTGGTGGAGCATGCCGCTTCGACCGCGCTCGCGTCTGGGGCACACGAAGTCGTCGTGGTTGTCGGCGCGGAATCGGAGCGAGTCCGCGCCGTCCTCAGTTCCTTACCCATACGGATTGTCGAGAATCCCGACTGGCAGGAAGGAATGGGCGTCTCGATCCGATGCGGCGTTGCTTCGTTGCTGCCTGATAGCGGTTGCGTTGTGATCGCTCTGTGCGATCAGCCGAAGATCACGGCGGATCATCTTCGCCACCTGGTCGAATCCTGCCTCGAAAGCGGATCGGCTATAGCCGCATCGTCCTACGCAGGGACACTCGGAGCGCCGTGCGCCTTCGCGAGGTCGATGTTCCCGAACCTCCTGGCACTGCAAGGGGACGCAGGGGCCAGGGATCTAATCCGCAACTCCCAAAACCAGGTTGCCGTCGTCGAGTTCGACGCCGGCAACCTGGACGTCGACACTCCACAGGACGCCGTTAACTTGGGTGGCTAGTTCTTGTTCTCTTCCTTCTTAGCTAGCCGATCTCGGTGATCTGTGGAGAGGGTTTCCTGGTTCAATCGTCCACCGACCTGGTCAAGCTTGATCGTAAGGATCTGGGCTCCGGAGCCGTCGCCTTTGTCTTTCACGACGATTCCGCGACGGGTCGTGCCGTCGTGCAGCACTTCGGTTACCAGCGTTTGTCGCGACTTCAACTGGAAGGGGCCGGAAATGGGAGCTTTTAGCACCTCATCGAGGCTGTAGAAATGCTTCTTCTTGCGGCTGAACAGAAAAGTTGGATGAGCCCACGGCTGGTGGCCTCCCGACTGTTCGGCGCTGTAAACGAAGAACGCCGAGTTCTTCGTCCAAGCTGCGTTCTCGACGGTCAACCCCTGGCTGGGATAGAACGAATGATCCCTCTCGGCCAACAAGTGTCCCTTTCGGTCGCGGATCTCGATCCGGCTGGGATTGATGCCGTAAATCATTTGCTTGGACGAAGCGATCGTCGCAATGAGGACTCCGTCAGGCGACCGAAAGACCCGGCGCCCATCCGCACCGTCCGAGATAACTGCGACGAGAAGACCAAGGGCTACGGAGGCAAATCTGCTTTTCATTGGAGCAAGCCGGGGAGATAATCTCTCGACGATCCACCGACAAAAACGGATCGCCGCATTTAAGCGGTCAGCTTTCTAAGGTTGCGGGAGCCTCATTTGGCCGAGAAAGAACGAATTACAAATTGATGGATCAAATTGATCGTTCGGCTGGTCTAAGCCAACCGGGTCCTTACGGCCACACGCATCCGCATATCTTTTGAGGGAGAGATCGAATTAAAGCCATGGATTGCACAGAGCATCGCACAAGGATCGGCAAAGCTTGAAGAAGCTAATCATTTGGGGAATCCCAGCGGTTGCGCTGATCGGGCTGGTCATATGGCGATTCAGTCAGGTTGCCGAAACGAAATCCCAAGGGGGTAAGCAGCGCGGCTCCGGCACCGTAGCCGAGGTGCAGGTGGCGCCAGCCACTAGCCGAATGATTGTATCGACGATGCAAGCGGTCGCCGACATCGAGTCACCCCAGAAATTTGAGGTCTCTCCCAAATCGGCCGGACGTATCGATTACCTCACCGCCCGGGAAGGGGACGTCGTCACTGCCGGAGAAGTACTTCTCAAGATCGACCCGAGCGACCTCACCGGGGCGATGCTTCAACAGCAGGCAAGCCTCGCCGAATCTCAAGCCCGCCTGGCCCAAGCAAAGCTGACTCAAAACGCGAACAGCGTGGGAATTCGCAGCCAGATCCAGCTTCAACATGCAACGCTTTCGAGTAACCAAGCCAACCTGAAGCTGGCCCAACAGAACTACGCCGCCGAAGTCGAAGCCGCCCAGGCAATGGTGACAAACGCGGAAAGCGGAGTCGCCGACATGCAGGCCGCGCTCGGAAAAGAGCAGGCGAACCTGAAGAACCTTCAGGTCACTTACGATCGGACCCTGAACCTCTTCAAGCAGAACTTCATCGCCTCCCAAGATGTCGACAACGCCAAAACTGCCGTTGCCGTGGAGCAAGGAGCAGTGGCAGTTGCCCAAGCCCAGCTCAACGGAGCCAAAGCGACCCTCAAGAATCAGGAAGATAACCTGGCGATCGCCAAAAGAAAGGGCCTCGCCGATATTGCCGCCGCTCAGGCAACAGTAAAGGAAGCCGAAGCCACTCTGAAAGCGGCGCAAGCTAATAAGGCTCAACGGCCCGCCTATCAGGAGAACTTGAACGCCCTCGGGAGCGAAGTCTCCTCCCAGGCCGCTCAGCTTCAACAAGCTAAGTCCCGCCTAACCGACCTTACGATTATTTCTCCCATTGCGGGAACGGTGACTGCCCGAAAATCCGATCCGGGTGACCAGGCGACGCCAGGATCGCCCGTACTCGAGGTTCAGTATCTGGACTGGCTGTACGTAAATGCGACGCTGCCGGTCGACTTTGCAACCTCGATTCAGGCGGGTCAAACCGCGACCATCACAATCGACGGATTGCCGGGAAGGGTCTATCGCGGGCCGATCATCAACATCAACCCGGCTGCCGATCCCCTGAGCCGCCAGTTTGGTATCAAGGTGCGCCTCGATAACCAGGACCACCTCGTCCGACCCGGAATGTACGGCCAGATTACGATTGTGACCAGCCAGGTCTATGCGAAAGTCGTCGTCCCGAGGGCCGCGATCGCTACTGCGGCGGATGGCAGCACCACAGTCACCGTGGTCGGATCCGACAATGTAGCGCATGTACACAAGGTGACCCAGGGCGTCAGCGATGCCCAAGGCATTCAGATCACGAGCGGAGTCAATCCAGGCGACCAAGTCGTTGTCCTGAGCTACGCAACTCTGCGCGATGGCGCCAAAGTGAAAACTACGTTGGCTCCAACCAAGCCAACCACAAGCACGCCTCCGACTCCGAACGCCGTACCGACGAATCCTCCTCCGGCCAGCCCTCCAAATGGTAAGCCGACCGTTATGCCTAGCCCACCGGAGGCAAGCACGACAACGTTGCCGCCCGTCGGCAAGCAGCCGACTCCTCCGACGGTCACCATCCGAGCCAGCAAGGTCCGGCAGTAACGATGAACATCGGCAAGTTCTCGGTGACACGCCCGGTCGCGGTAGTAATGCGCATCGCTGCGCTTTGCGTGCTCGGCATCATCTGCCTCGGCCGACTGCCGATCGACCTCCTGCCGAACATCCAGATTCCGACGATCTCGGTGTCGGTGAGTTGGCCAAACACTCCTCCCGAAGACATGGAGGTGCAGATCACAAGGCCGATCGAGCAAGCGGTCTCGACCGTTCAAGGCATCAACATTGTCGGATCAACCTCGCAGTTGGGTTCGTCCAGCGTCCGCATCCAGTTCAACTATGGTGTCGATCTCAATGCCGCGTCGCTCGACGTCATTCAGGCTGTCCAGCGCGCCCAACAGAAGTTCCCCACCGACCCAACGATCTCTCAGCCGGCAGTCTTTAAATTTGACCCTAGCGCGCTTCCGATCCTGAACTACGGTATCACCGGGGATCCCGACCTCATCCACCTGTACGATGAGCTTAACAACGAGATCACTCCGATGATCGAGAGCGCGAGCGGCGTGGCCCAGGTCTCGATCGCGGGCGGATACCCTCGTTCGATCATGATCAACGTCGATCCGAACAAGCTCCAATCGTTCGGGATCACGATGGCGGATGTTTCTAACCGCCTCAAGCAGGAGAACATCTCCCTGCCGGCCGGCACCGCAAAAGAAGGCAATCTTCAGTACAACATTCGCAGCGTCGGCTACTTCAACAGCCCCACCGAAATCCCGCTTATGCCACTCGCAACGGTGAATGGCGAGATCGTGTCGCTGGGACAGGTTGCGACCGTCACCGACTCCACTCAGGACATCCAGTACTACACCTACGTCAACGGACAACCGGGGGTCGGCCTCAGCATCCAAAAACAGGCCGATGCGAACACGGTCGAGACCGCCAATAACGTTAAAACTCAGATCGAGGCAATCAAGAAGCGGTATCCGAATTTGGAATTCCGAACCGCGTATGACCAGTCCAAGTTTGTCCAAGACTCAATTACGGACCTTAAGCAAACTGCGGTAATCGGCGGCGTGCTCGCGATTCTGATCATCACGTTCTTCCTCAGAAATCTGAGGAGCACGTTCGTCGTGGCGCTATCGATCCCGATCTCGATCGTCTCGACTTTCTCGCTCCTTTACTTCTGCGGATTCACTCTCAATTCAATCTCACTGAGCGGCCTAGCTCTCGCTTCGGGCCTCATCGTGGACGACGCTATCGTCGTATTGGAGAACATCTACCGGCACATCGAGCGAGATAAACGCCGCTCTGCCGATGCCGCAGTCACCGGAACCCAGGAAATCATCCCTGCCGTTTTGGCTTCCACCTTCACCGTCATGATCGTGTTCCTTCCCCTCCTCTTGGTGAAGGGACAAACCGGCCAGACATTTACTCAGTTCGCGCTCGTCGTGATCTTCTCAATATCCGTCTCCTTGCTCGACGCTACTACTGTCGTGCCGATGCTCTCCTCGAGGATGATCAAAGAGAAGGATGTCATCGCGGAAGCCCATCCTGAACTTCGCGAAAAGCTGGGGATCAAATCGACCGCGATGACACGGTTGTTCGATCGGTCGGGAAGGTGGTTCCACGAACTGGACGAGTCCTATCGAAAGGGGCTCAAGTGGGCGATTCACCATCGCGTTCCGATCATCATCATTGCTTTCGTGGCAGTCGGCGCGGCCGGCGCACTGTGGCCCTTTGTCGGGCGGGAAAACTTGCCCCAGACCGATACCGGCAACTTGACCGTCAACGTCAAGTTGCCCTTGGGTGCATCGCTGGACACAACCGACTCAGTGATGAAGCAGGTCAACGGCATCCTTGCCAAAGACAAGGATATCGACACCTTCATCAGTGGATCTGGGTTCACTTTCAGATCGAGCGGTGGTAGCGCTTCCTCGCTGAACAATGGCGGCGCCACTGTTCAGCTCAAAGCGGTACGAAGCGGAACAACCAACGACGTCGTCAAACGGCTCCAAGGACAACTGGCAAAGATTGCCGGCGCGAAGATTCAGGTCACCGCTTTCGATATCGTGGCCAATATCATCGGCGGCAACCAACAAGGTCTAACCGTCGACGTCTTTGGAAACGACCTAACCCTGCTTACGACGACTGAACAACAGGTTCAAGCCGCCCTAGAGAAGATTCCCGGCCTGACCGGCGTCGACACGTCCGTCCAAGACGCCACTCCCGAGGTTCACTTTGAGATCGACCGGAATAAAGCCCAAACCCTAGGTGTGACGTTCCAAGATATCGCTAACACCCTAACGGCAAGCACTAGCGGCGAACTCTCGACTTACTATCAGGAAAGCGGATTTCAGTATCCGATCATGGTTCAAGTCCCGCAGAACCTTCGCTTAAGCGTTGACCAGCTCAATAACCTACCGATAGCCGGGACCGAGAATCGCCCGAGTGGCGCCGTCCTCATCAGCCAGGTGGCCAAGGCGGCTCTCGGTACCGGTCCGAGAGAGATCCAGCGACAAAACAGCCAGCGCTACCTTGACGTCGGAGGGCAGGTGCTCGGACGCCCGCAGAGCGATGTCATCAACGACATAAACGCCGCCCTTGCCAAAGTCAAGTTTCCCAACGGAACCTACTGGCAGTTCAGCGCCCAGCAGCTTCAGGCTCAACAGGATTATGCGGGGCTTGGTGTGTCGGTATTTCTCGCCGTCGCGCTGATCTATATGCTGCTTGCGACTCAGTTCGAGTCGTTCATCTATCCGCTCGTCGTGCTTTGTTCGGTGCCTTTGTGCGCGATCGGAATGGTTTTGGCACTGTTCCTGACTGGGAGATCGTTTGGCCTCACCGCCTTTATTGGGCTCCTGATGCTGATCGGTATCGTCGTGAAGAACGGAATACTATTGGTCGACTACACCAACCAGCTTCGCCAGCGTGGTATCGGGCGGGAAGCCGCGCTATTAACAGCGGCGCCAACTCGACTTCGTCCAATCTTGATGACCACGCTCGCCGCGATCCTCGGAATGATGCCGCTGGCATTGGGGATTGGCACCGGCTCCGAAATGTATGTGCCGCTCGCTACCACCGTTATCGGCGGACTCGCTACCTCGACCATGCTCACCCTGTTTGTCGTACCGACCGTTTACACAATCTTCGACGACCTGATCATTCGGTTCAAGCCGAAGCACACTGACGACGAAAGCGTGCTCGATGCACTTGGCCTGCTCCCCGACGAGGAGTCGTTGGAGTCCACGGAGACGCCCCATGCCCCATAGATCGCTTTCTTTTCGAGCCGCATGCAGTGCGGCGGTTTTGATTTCTTGCTCAGTG